>Ga0169931_10000857_pt1 | contig 50661 bp, 48 predicted proteins | sample Kivu_15m_20L_FD_129675 | JGI IMG/M metagenome (GOLD analysis project Ga0169931, IMG submission 129675) | Freshwater microbial communities from Lake Kivu, Western Province, Rwanda to study Microbial Dark Matter (Phase II) - Kivu_15m_20L... | ecosystem: Environmental > Aquatic > Freshwater > Lake...
TCCAAAACCGGTGGAGAGTAACCAAGGCACGACTCCAAAACCGGTGGAGAGTAACCAAGGCACGACTCCAAAACCGGTGGAGATTCTCGAAGCAAAGCAAAATGATCTTGCTTCTCTAGAGTGCTTTCAAGTTAATGAAATTATTCAATTTGACGACAATCGGTATCGCTGCAAGTCTGCCAAAACTTACCAAGTGATTGAGCGAAATCTTACGAAAACTCTAGAAAATCAAGTTCTAACGACACAAGTCCTCGAAATTAAAAGAAATATAAATACTGTTGATGCTGAATCAGCACTACCTGCGAATGATTGTCAGGGCCTGTCACGAGATTTTTCTCGTCTGATTGAATGCAATCTGAATGAACTTGCTTACCGCCTTTTTGCATTTTTGTTTAGACCCCTAATTTTCGTTGATCAGGGGTCTTCATTACTAAACTTTGCAGCTCTTGAAAATGTTGCTTGGTTACTTTTCATTCCTCTCTCTGTTTGGGTATCCCTACTGAAAACAGACAAATCTATTAATAGAATAGTAAATTTAAGTTTAATTTCTTATGTGATTGTATTTGCCTCTGCGGCAGCCCTCTATGAAGGCAACCTTGGAACCGCCTTTCGACACAAGTCGACTATTCTTTGGCCTCTAGTATTTGTCTTGATGATTACACCAAATATTCTCTCAAGGCTTAAAACCTTCAATAGATTTGCCTAAGCATTGATTTTCATTGTATAAAATAAGTCACTCTGATGCATAAGCGATGTCTAACCAGCAAGGAAACTTTATAAATGGAGTTATTTCCTATTGCTAACTACACGAATTGGAAACACTCAAGGGGTTGTGGTTTCATTTGTGCTCTTAAACCGACAGAGATTATTTTAAGTTTAAAGTGTTTTCGCAAGGTTGTGCCCCATAGATAGTCCACTAGATGTGCAATCAAATCTTAGAATCAGACCTAGCATACAAGTTTTAAAATTTGCCTAAATAGTTGGGCCGTTTTGAATTACGAGTCTACACGGTGCGATTTCATGTATCGTTACCCTAGGCCACGGCGTTTATCTAGCACACAAGAAGTTCTCTCGTCTCTAAAAGTTATTTAGCCAATCATTATTAGAGGGGTTATAGTTCTACCGTGAAATTTCAACTTCGTCAATCACTCTACAAGTTTCTTTTAAGCGTTCTGAATACACGTGTGGATTATCGTAATAATAAAAGAGAGACTTTGGGAGTGAGTCCTTATGCACGCAGGTCCCCCTTATTGATGAGTATCTATAACTTAAGAGAATTAAAAGTGTTTCTAATGGATCGGAGTGATACTAGATTTTTCAAATCTGAAACTGGAGCACTCAAAGACTCTAAGCGTGAATCGGAAGCTTTGTTACTGGGCAATGGACCTTCACTAGTAAAGTTGAATTCAACTAGAGTATCCAGTGACAATCCTGATATTTGGGTAGTAAATGATTTTTACAAGTTCAGAGATGCAAATAGTCTTGGAGTTACACACTATGTCTTATCTGATGCTGCGTATTTTTTGGGACTGCCAGACAAAGAGAATGCTAAACTCAAGCCAGTTCTTGATTATGTAAAAGTTAAGAATGCAACTCTGGTTCTTCCCCACTGGGCAAAAAATTTATTATTAAAGGAAATGACTTCGATAAAAGTTAGATTCTTTGATGATCGTGAATTGTCTGCATGGAGTAATAACACCAATCCCCTTAATCCCCGTGGATACCTTGGTCTTACTCTCTATAAGGCCTTAGGGTTTGCTCTATATCTCGGATACAAAAAGCTATTTATATTAGGAATGGATAATACAGAATTTCTGGGTTACGGTTCGGATGAGGCCAATAGATTGCTACTGCACAGCAACCATGCATACCAAAACAAAGACAACGCTTACGACATGTCAGGTATTTATCTTGATGGAATGGCTTCAGCTCTCTCCAGTCTTTCCCATAATTTCGGAGACTTGCTTAAATTCAAAGGGCCAATTGTGAATTTAGATACGGAATCGCTAACTACTAGATTTCCTAAAGAAAAGAACCACCCTTGGGTTTCTTAAACAATAAACACTCTAAGAGTCTTTCATTTCGTTGAAATTTCTTGGTTAGGGATACAATTCCGCTTAAAACGACAGGAAGAAAATGAGCGCAGAGTTATATGGTGAAGAAATCAACCCCTCGGCAATTGTCATACGTGCAGGTTCAGCCGTCCAAGGAATTCAATTCTTTTCTCCTTCGAGTTATTCTCAACAAATAGGTTTGATGACTCGCCCAGCCGGGTACATAGTCCCAGCACACAAGCACAATCTCGTGGAGCGAACAATTCATGCAACACAAGAGGTATTAATTATCCGGACTGGTGAATGTAATGTGAATCTTTTCAATGATGAGAATCAAATTTTGCACTCTATTAAACTCTTGCCAGGTGACGTAATTCTTCTAGCACACGGTGGGCATGAAATCATCATGGAAACTGAGTGCGAAATTCTCGAAGTAAAGCAGGGTCCCTATGCTGGAGATTCCGATAAAACACCATTATTTGAATATGGCCATGATTCCCGTAAATAGACCACTTATTTCGGAAGAAGACATTAATGCTGTTACAGAAGCACTAAAGAATACTTGGATCTCCGGCGATACTCCTCCAATAATCACTTTGGAAAATACATTAAAAGAGATTCTGGGTGTTAGCGATGTAATTGCTGTGAGTTCTGGCACTACCGCAATTGACTTGACGGTGGAAGCGCTCGACATTCAACCGGGCGATGAATGTGTAGTTCCATCATTTACAATCATGTCATCAATTTCAAACCTACTTCGCCATGGCGCAAAGCTTACGGTTGTTGATTCTGATCCTGTGACCTGGTCTATTAATGCAGATCTAGCGGCGGAGGCAATTACCTCTAAGACAAGATTAGTTGTTCCCGTACATATTTATGGCTTGCCAGTAGATATGGATCCAATTTTGAAAAGAGTTGCTGGCACACAGACTTTTGTATTGGAAGATGCGGCGGAGGCATTAGGCGTCGAGTACAAAGGTAAGCAATGTGGCACAATTGGCAATGCTGGAACTTTCAGTTTTTACGCAAACAAAATAGTTACTGGTGGCGAAGGCGGTGCAGTTGCTACAAATGATGTTGTATTTGCTGAACGAGTTCGATATTTTAGAAACCTATGTTTTAATCCGAAGCAAAGATTTGTGCATGAGGATTTAGGGTGGAATGCGCGGCTTTCAGGTCTACCAGCTACCTTGGCATCTTCACAGCTTAAACGGCTAGACCTCCTTGTAGAAAAAAAGGTCAGTATTGCTCAGAGTTACTTTAGTGGCCTTGCTGGACACCCTTGGCTTGACTTTCATCCACCCGCAACAGTATTTTCTAAAAATACTTACTGGGTATTTGGCGTTGTGCTTAAACAAGATGCACCTTTCGATGCGGAAGAACTTCAGCGGGAGTTAAGAACTCTTGGAGTAGATACGCGCCGCTTTTTTTGCCCTGTCCACCTTCAGCCACTTGCAAAGAAATACCCAATTAAGACCTTCGGAAATATGTCCGTATCCGAGATGCTTTGGCATCGCGGAATCTATCTTCCTTCAGGACTTGGCAATACAGCCGAGGAGTTTGATGCTGTGATCGAAGCTATGTGGAGATTGGCTAACAAATGATTTTTTCTAAGTTTTACGCAGAGTGCTACGACCAAATTCACTCCTCCAAAAGCTACGAAGGTGAATCGGCAAGGATGCTCAAAATTCTTGAATCTAATCCTGGTAAGACTGGGATCACGCGAATTTTGGATTTTGGGTGTGGCACAGGTATCCATTTAAATGCGCTGCTCGATAAGAAACTCGAGCTTTATGGATATGACCGTAACGAATACATGTTGGATATAGCTAGGCGAAATTATCCAGGCTTATTTGTAACTTCAGATTTTGCAAAGATTCCGGGCGAATTAGACCTTGTTTATAGCCTTTTTGATGTGATTAACTACCAAGTATCAGATAAGGAAGTTGAAGTTTTCTTCCGTTCCATTGCATCCAAATTGAGGCGAGGCGCAACACTCGTAGCTGATGGTTGGCATTATGCCGGAGTAGCTCAAGATCCACCCGAGTCGCGCGAACGCGACATACTATTTGAGTCATCAACCATTACGCGTCGGGTCACCCCGACTACGTCTGATAACTCTCGCACGACTATTCTTGAGATAACTCTGGAAGATAAATCTCGATCTGAGTTACTAGCTCAAGAAAGTCACATTATGCGTGCTTTCGATACGGCTGAACTTGAGAAGTTTGCAATAGCTTGCGGTTTTAAAGATGTTTCCATTAAAGATGGGAGCGATTGGGACAAGGACTTGGGACCAAATTCTTGGCGGTTTGTTATGTTCGCTGAGAAAGCATAAATTTCATTCGCATGAGAAGGGGTCACACGTGTTAAATTCACATTTAGTAGTGGCGGTCGCAGGTGTGGAGCGCCCTGAGGCCGGAGGTGCTCACAACGCAGAAACCTTAATGCTTGGCCAAATTAGGAAATCCCTCAACGATCACGAGATTATCATTATCGAGTCACGAAGAACACATAAGCGCCCGTATGAAGACTTTAAGAGATTAGGTGGATTCTTGCGGTCGCTGTATTTGCTGTGGAAATCAAATCCAGTTATTTGGTCGCTCGCCCGGCGCTTTCCTTGGATTCCACCATCAAAGTTTGAAAGAGAGCTTCTTCGCAAGAAGGTCGATCTAGTTTTTTTCGTAGGCCCTTATTACCGCGCGATAGAACTAAAAAGAATTCCATTTGTGGCAACAATCTGGGATTTGGGCCACAGAGATCTACCAGCATTACCTGAAATGAGCTGTAATCGAGAGTTTGAATTACGAGAGTGGTCGATTAAAAACATTGGGATAAAAGCCGCGGCAATAGTTGTAGATTCCGAAGTCACCAAGTCCAAACTCATCAATTATTATGGCATAGAAAGTTCTAAAATCCATTCCTTACCCTTTGCTCCGAATATAGGAGAGGAATCAGTCCAAGGTGAAAGAGAATCATTCGCACTCTATCCTGCGCATTATTGGAGCCACAAGAATCACACCTTACTTTTCGAAGCTATCGCACAATTATTGTCAGAAAATAAGAAACCCCGACAACTCAAATTAACTGGCTTGGATAGAGGTAACCTCAAGTTTCTAATTGAAAAGACTGAGGAGCTCGGTATAAATAGATACGTTGAGTTCTTAGGTTTCATTCCTCAATCAGAATTGCACAGACTTTATCAACGAGCTGCGATTGTCGTCATGCCATCACTGTTGGGTCCAACAAACCTTCCGCCCCTGGAATCTCTGCTGAATGGTTGTCCTGTTGCTGTTACACCACAAGCGCGAGAAAACCTTGGCTATTGGCATGGAGTAATTGAACTTAATGGAAACGATATTCAAGCTTGGTCAAATGTGCTTGATTTAGATAGTAATTATGAACAAGTTGATGTCCAGATGATTCAAGCACACCTTTCCCAAACAGCAGCATTAAACGTAAAGAAATTGATATCAATTTTTAACAACTTTAGTGCTTTGAAAAATACTTATGCCTGATTGGTTTTCTAATGACAGAGGTAAAAGGCATTAATCTCATTCTTTTATCTGCTAGATTTAATAGAATGGATCAGCTCTTCATAGAATCAGACATGATTTTCGTCAATGCACTGTTCGCCGTAGTTATTACATTGTAAATTTATCTGTCAAATAATCATATTAATGATAAAATAAAATCTTAAATACTTCTTAATTTCCGTCACGAGAGTGGTGCATAATAGATGAAATGTATTAGCGTCATCGGTTCGGCCGCAACGAATGTTTCTCAATTGCAGCCAGGGAAGGCCTCAAGACTTTTTACGATTCTGGAGGAGCTTGGGTATTCATTAACTAATAGCCCCAAAGGTGATTTATTGTTGGCAATTGACCACAACGAAAAGGGGTTTCGTCGGTTTATAGACTCTGGAGGTGATCCATTAAAGACGGTACTGGTCAGACTTGAGCCCGAATCGGTTTTTCCAAGTCAATATAGAAGTTCAACAGAAAAGAAGTATTTAAAGATATTTTCGCCAGGCAGGGTCCCTTTTGAATTGGCAAAGGAGATTGAATTTGGTTGGCCTTATGAATACCGCCTAAATCCGAATCTTCCGAGAGCTACTGACCCAAAATTGGAGTCTATTTTAGTCAATAGGCAGGACTCAGATGTGGACAAGTATTCAAGCTGGCTAAACCGATCTATCAAAATTTCCATGGTGGCCGCAAATAAAGTTAGTCCAAATCAAAGTCAGAATTATTCAATTAGGAGGAACCTTGCAAAAGGATTACCCAAAGATGTACTTCACGTTTATGGAGCATTATGGAATGACTCGCTTTATGCCAAGATAAGACACCGTGGAGCTGTAGCTGCGTTTTCGCTACGACAATGTTACTTTCCAAATATTAATTCAATCTACGGGAATTTGTTTAGTACTTATTCAACCGCTCATGGTCCTATTCAAGATAAACATCAGAAGTTAATAGAATCTCAATTTTCACTTGTTATTGAAAATTCTAACTCTTATGTTAGTGAAAAGTTATTTGACGCTATTGTGGATGGTTCTATTCCAATTTATGTTGGGCCAAAGTTAAGTAAATTAGGGTTGCCGGAAGATATTGTTATTGCTTCTACGGGGGACCCAACCGAAATATTACAAATAATTAGTGGTATTAGAAAGAACGACGTTGAGCACATATTAGATCAAGGTAAGAAATTTTTAAATAGTGAGCTTTTCAAGTCTAAGTGGACGGAAATTGGCGTCTATTCAAATATAGGTTTTATAATTTCCAAGATATTAGAGGGCTCATAGCATTTCAGAGATTTAGTCCCTGTTTCAATCAATTTTAAAGTCCGCCGACATTGAAGTAGTATTTGATACTCTTGTTAATTTTTGTTTGTATATCTTGTCCGTTATTCCATCTGAAAGGTTTGATTAAAGAAATAGGGATTTCTATAAAATGTTCCCACGAAATTCAACCAAGGTTCCATCACTCAATTCTTCATAGAAATCTCCCGAGTTCGGGCAGAGGAACTTCATATTCCCAACATCTTTCAATGGATACCCTTCTTTGCCAACCCAAGCAATCTTTCTCGCAGGTGCACCCGCAACAAGAGCGTAATTCAGGATATCACTTGTAACGGTTGAGCCAGCTGCAACAAGAGCCCATTCACCAATTTCTATTGGCGCAACACAAACTACTCGTGCACCAATCGATGCTCCTTTTTTTATTGTTACACCAACAGAATCCCAGTCGCTCTTTACTTTGAAACTTCCATCAGGGTTAATCGCTCTAGGAAATTTATCATTAGTGAGAATCACTGCTGGCCCGATGAAAACCCCATCTTCGAGAATAGCAGGTTCATAAATTAACGCGTTGTTTTGAATTTTGCAGTTATTTCCAATGTGAGTACCTGGACCCACATAAACATTACGCCCAATTGTGACATTATTACCAATAAAGGTCTCCTCGCAAATTTGCGAATTGCTCCAAACTCTTGAATTTTTCCCAATCTGAGCAGATTTCGCAAAATCTGCTGTTGGATGTATGAATGAACCTTCCACTAGCCAATATTAGCACTCGGAATAGTTTTCCTCACTTACTTATTAGAGAAAGTCTATGTCATGCGACATTGCGATTTAAAATCCTTATTACAGAATCAATCTCCGCTTTTGTTTGACAAGGAAACAGCGGGATTGAAAGGGTTGTATTTGCTAGCCACTCTGAATTTCCCAGATCAAGTGGGGCCTTTACATGTTTTGAATATGCCGGCTGCTGGTGAATTGCTCTTGGGTAGTGAAAGCCATAGCCAATACCTTCTCGGTTCAATAGGTCCACTATTACGCTTCTTTGATTGCTCCGGATTGCAAAAATATGGTAGACGTGTGATCCTCCCGAAGAAACCTCATTCATAAGTAAATTTGGTTGAAGCTTCCCAGTATACAACTTTGCTATTTCTTGTCTTTCCTTAGTCCAACTCAAAAGATGTCGAAGTTTAGTGCGTAGGAATGAAGCTTGTAAGGATTCCAATCTGAAATTTCCTCCCCAGTAAACATGATTATATTTTTCTTCTGCTCCCCAGTCACGCATTATCGCAATTCGATTACGCACCTCAGGTAAATTTGTCAGAACAGCGCCTCCCTCACCAAGCGCACCAAGATTTTTGCCTGGATAAAAAGATAAAGTAGCAACATCACAGAATTTTGCTTGAGGTTCTCCATTAAATGTTCCTAGGTGTGATTGAGCGGCATCAATTACAAAATGTAAATTATTGCGATGACAAAAACTTTGAATCTCTTCTAAATTCTCGACTCTGCCATGCAATGTAACGAATACTACGGCCCTGGTTTTAGGTGTAATTACTTTTTCAAGCAAATCTGGGTTCATTAATCCGCTAAATGGATTAATGTCTACTAAAACTGGAGTTGCACCAATCTGTATAATTGCGAAGCAAGTTGCAACAAAGGTGAATGCGGTTGTTATTACCTCGTCACCTTCGCCAACTCCCAAAGCCCTCAAGGCAAGTTCAATCGCGGTGGTCCCACTATTTACGCCAACTGCGTATTGGCAACCCTCTGCAACAGCTAGCTCATTTTCAAATAAAGCAACTTCTTCTCCAAGCACCAAGCTTGAATTTGTAACTAGGCGCCCAAAGTTATCCTTAAACTCATCGAGCAATGGTGAATGAATTCTAGCCAAATCATTGAATGGAATGGAGTTAAGTTTATTTGACATTTACCAATTCTCCTGAGTGGTAATTAGATTCTCTCAGCGCTTCAATCACTTTCCAAACATTAGCAGCATCTACAGAGGATGGGATAGTAGATGGTTCAGAAAGTAACTGCAAATAATTAGCAATTTCACCAACTTCTGCGGCAAGTGCCTCATACATATCCACTTGAGGAAGCTCTATATTTCCCATGGTAAAACTGACATTTCTCGAATACTTCTCTTCCGGCGTTAGGAATTCATACCTCGAATCGGTGGGTTCAAAATGAACTAACTGAATCGGCACTTCCCGATTCATCTCTTCTAGAATAACTGCACGAGATCGACTTACAATAGTAATTAGTCTTACTTTTCTAGGAGAATTCCAACTAACGTGAATGGAGGCAATAAACCCATCTACCCATCTTAAGGTCAAAAATGCTGCATTTAACTTTGGGCTATCTGATGAATTGGTCTTTTGACAACTAACATTAATCGGAAGAGTGCCTTTTAGTAAAAGCAAAATGTATATATCGTGCACTGCCAGGTCAGCTAATACATCAACATCTGATTGCACAATCCCCAATGAAGTTCTGTAGGAGGTATACTCACGCATTCCACCAATAATTTCTTTCGCTATTAAATTTGTGCGTAGGAAATTTATAAGCGGCGAGAAGTGGTATGTGAAGTCGCAAAAAACTTTCACTCCATATTCATCTGCGAGTAATGACATTGCCGATGCTTCGGCTGCAGATATACCACACGGTTTTGTAACGAGAATATTGGTGCCATTCTGTATAAAGTGTTTAGCTAGATTCAGATGACTCACTGGCCTGGTGCATATCACAACAAGGTCAAGATCTAAGTCTTTCTTGAGATCTTCGTAGGATGCAAATGTGTCGACATTGTATAGAGATAACGCAATTTTCCTGCGGCTTTCATCTTGATCGACGATAGCAACTAATTCAAATTTTGAATTCAATACAAAATTCCTTGCAAGGTTGGGTCCCCAGTATCCATATCCAATTATTGCGATACGTAACTTCATCAATAAACTCCTTTTCCAAGTGTTCTGTTTAACGATTTATGGAACTCAAATGGCAGTCAGGATACTAGCTAGTTTGGCCTAGCCCCTCCTTGTAAGTATAGGTAGACGTACTCAGAGCACATCCGTTTGGTTGAGTAATTTTGTAATCCAATCACTTTTTGAGAAATAATCGTTTTTTCCACTTCTGTTGGATTTTGAGTCAAGAAATGAATATAATTCGCAACAATTTTTGGATCTTGGTGCGAGTATATCCAATCATTTTTACCTTTAGAGTAGGCTTCTGATAACTGAATGCCCACGACAGGAATTCCAGAAAAGACAGCTTCGAGGGCAGCTACCCCTGTAATTTCTTCAACGCATAATCCAACATAGATGTCTAAAAGCGCCAATATCTCTCGTGGATCAACTACCAATCCGGGCATCTCCAGATTCTCTTTGATCCCCAACTGCTTAGCGTAAGACACAAGTTTATCTCTTTCCGGCCCCTCTCCTCCAAGAATGAATTGTATTTGTCCATCGGTTACGTCATGCAAGTGTGCAAACACCTCTAAGAAGAGCCAAGGTTTCCTCTCTGCTTCTAGTCGACTAATCGTCCCAACAACAATGGAGCGTTTTTCGCCTATATTCCTATTTACATCTGCCCAAAGTTCTGGTGATATTCCATTCCTTATAACCCTAAAATTACGTTTACCACTTTTTGACATAAAGTCGCGCCAAGAGTCATTTTCTGCAACCAATACGAAAGAATCAAAAAATTTTGAAAAGTATTCGTTGATAATCCTGGGTCGTTGATTAACTCCGACTCCCACCACATGGCAAGTAGCCAATAAATTTAACTTTTTGAAATTAGTAAACTTACGTAAAACAGAAATCGCAAATCCAAACACTAGGCCGAATGTTAGGTGGCAATGAATCACATCGTACGATTTGATTAACTTCCAGTTTCTAGCCACCCATATTGGAATTTTCAAGTAAGAGCAAATTGGGCTACGATGCTTTTTACCTAAAAAAAGGACCTCTACTTTGGGATTGATTGAGTTTTGATTTAGACGAAAGTCAACAGGGAAAGCCGTAAGTATATCGACCTTATATCCCAATGTCACAAGCGAGTTGGAAAGTTCTACTACTACCCGCTCAGCACCGCCTTTAGCGAGAGATGGGATGACTTGGAGAATGCGCATAGTGGGTCAACTTTAATCTATTAGGAATTGGAATGAGCCATCTATAAATATGAGGCGCAAGAAAAGAACCTTATAACTCAACAAATGTGGTTCAGTATTTCCAGATAACGCTGATCACGTTGAAAATTTTTTTAAGTCGCTCGTAACCATCAGTTGAGCAAGTTCTTTCCAGTGAGTCTTGGCTTTCCACCCGAGAATACATTCTGCCTTATTTGGGTCACCAACTAAAGCATGAACCTCAGCAGGGCGAGTATAACGCACCTCTGTTTCAACAAATTCTCTATAATCTAGGTCAAGAGCGGAGAACGAGGCTTCGCAAAAATCTCGCACGGAAGCTCCGACTCCTGTGGCAACAACATAATCGTCAGCCTTATCTTGTTGCAGCATTAACCACATACTTTCCACATATTCTGGGGCAAAACCCCAATCACGGATCGCATTCAGATTACCAAGATAGAGTTTAGTTTGCATGCCCAGTTTAATTCGCGCAGCCGCCATTGTAATTTTACGGGTAACAAATGTTTCACCACGCCGAGGAGACTCATGATTAAACAGAATACCATTTGTTGCATGAAGACCATAAGCATCGCGATAGTTACGAACAACCCAATAAGAATACAATTTTGCTGCTGCATATGGGCTCTGCGGGGAAAATGGAGAGTTCTCAGATTGAGGTGGAGGTGTGCTCCCATAGAGTTCCGACGTAGAAGCTTGGTAAAACTTAGTCTCAATTCTTGCCGCTCGAATAGCTTCCAATAGTCGAATTGTGCCCAGAGCATCAACCTGCGCAGTGAAGTCTGGCATTTCAAAGGAGACTTTCACATGGCTTTGTGCAGCCAAATTATAAATTTCATGTGGCTCAATTTCTCGCACTAGATTTGAAATGCCAACTCCATCCGTTATATCACCATAATGGAGGTAGAGACGATTATCGGTTTCATGAGGATCCTTATATAAATGCTCTATCCGAGAAGTATTAAACGTGGAACTGCGACGTATGACGCCGTGAACCTCGTAGCCTTTTTGAAGAAGCAGCTCCGCTAGATAAGACCCGTCTTGTCCTGTTACTCCTGTAATTAGAGCTCGCTTCATTATGGCAACTCCTTTGAAAGACCAGATAGATACCAACTATAAGTCAAAGCTATCCCTTCTTCTAGGCTTACCTGAGGCTTCCACCCTAATGCTGACATCTGGGAACAGTCCAATAGTTTTCTTGTAGTACCGTTTGGCCGATCTACATTGAAGGTAACTTCGCCGGTGAACCCGACTATTTTTGCAATTAACGATGATAGATCTCTGATTGATATTTCTTGACCACTTCCAACATTGATTGCAAAAGAGCTTTCGAATTTTTCCAATAAGACTAAGCACGCTTGTGCTAGGTCGTGTACATAGAGAAATTCTCGAAGGGGAGTGCCATCTCCCCAAATCTCTACAGATCTAGAAGACTTCAATTTTGCAGTATGAAAACGATTTATAAGTGCTGGAATTACATGGGAGGTTTCTGAGTCAAAATTATCTCGGGGGCCATAAAGATTAGTAGGCATAGCAGCAATCCAATTATGACTATATTGGACTCGGTATGCTTCTATTAGTTTTAGGCCAGCAATTTTTGCTATTGCATAAGGTGCATTACTCGGCTCGAGCTCACCAGTAAGAAGTGCTGATTCCTTGATTGGCTGCGAAGCAAGTTTTGGGTAAACACAAGATGATCCCAGGAATAGAACTCGAGGGATTCCAACTACATGAGCAGCATCCATCAAATTAGTTTGAATTTGTAAATTTGTTGAAAGAAAGTCAACGGGAAATGACGAATTAGCACCTATTCCACCCACCTTGGCTGCGGCGATTACTAATTGGGTGGGTTTAAATGTGGTAAGTTCTCTCAATACTGCTTCACGATTGGTGAGATCTAACTCCTTGAGAGTTTTACCAAAGACTTCGTGCCCTTTCTTCTTAGCTTCATAAGCAATTGCAGACCCGACCATTCCAGCAATTCCGGCGACATAAATTCGCATAAGGTAAGGGTAGTGCATGGAGCATGAGACTATGCACCAGTATTGTTTTTGCTAATCTAGGCATATACATAGTTGTCTACAGGAATGGATGAGATGCAACCAAGGTCCGTACGTGATCGACTAGCGCGAAGCATAGTTTTAGGGTCATATAACCTTCTGAGCGTCGCTGACAAACGAAAATTAGGATCTTTAGTCCTCCTGAATATGAGCATAGGTTTACTGGACTTGTTTGGAATCCTCGCTATCGGTCTCCTCGGTGCATTATCGGTGACTGGGATACAATCTCAAATTCCCGGAGATCGAATTGGAGCAATTCTCAAATACCTTCGAATTTCCGATGCTACATTTCAAATTCAAGTAACTATTATTTCAATTTTTGCTTTAGTGCTCTTGATTAGCCGTACGGTTTTATCTATTTATATAACTAAGCGCATTCTATATTTTCTTAGTCGAAGAGGTGCCACTATTTCGGCTAATTTAATTTCTCGACTTTTAGCACAACCAATTTTAGTTGTGCAATCGAAGACTAGTCAAGAAACGCTCTATGCGCTTACAAGCGGTGTCGTCGCCATTGCTATTGGAATTTTGGCATCCAGCGCTGTTTTTATTTCTGATTTTATGCTCTTGTTAATTGTAGCAATTGGTCTATTTGTTGTAGACCCAATAACTGCAATCGGAACTTTTTTATTTTTTGCTTTAATTTCAGTTTACCTATATCACTCAATGCACTCAAAAGCGAGGACTCTAGGTCTAGAAACCTCGAAACTCAATATTGCCAGCAATCAGAAAATTGTTGAAGTTTTAAGTTCTTACAGAGAATCCGTAGTACGAAATCGTAGAGACTACTACGCCCGTGAAATAGGCAAAGTCAGACTTGAACTGGCAAATATGAATGCCGAAATGAATTTCATGCCATACCTTAGCAAATATGTCATTGAAGCCTCAGTAATTGTTGGAGGGCTTCTCATTAGCGGCTTACAGTTTGTTTTGGAAGACTCCACTCGCGCAGCCTCAACTTTAGCAATATTTCTAGCGGCAGGAACGCGTATCGCCCCCGCTTTTCTGCGAATTCAACAAGGATCCATAAGTATTCGTGGAGCGATTGGGCAAGCGGTTCCAACGTTGGATTTAATCAATAATTTAAGTACTGCCACGTTGCTTGAGAATGTCGATGCCTCAGTCTCCACCGTACATGAAGGATTTAGTCCTGACATTCAAGTTACAGATGTAAGTCTTGTCTACCCAGGTAGTTCAAGACCTGCGATTTCGAGCATCAATTTTAAGGTTGAACCAGGCTCTTCTATCGCGATTGTCGGCTCTTCCGGGGCAGGTAAAACCACACTCGTTGATGTGCTTCTAGGTATATTAAAACCTGACCGAGGAAGCATCTTGATTTCGGGAATGTCTCCACAATCAGCTGTTGCAAAATGGCCAGGTGCCATATCTTATGTTCCTCAGGATGTAATGATCTCCGATGGCTCAATCAGAGAAAATGTGGCACTTGGATTTCCTAAAGAGCAAGCGACTGATGAATTGGTGAATAGCGCCTTAGAGATCGCTCACTTAGATAATTTTGTAAATAAATTACCGCTGGGTATAGACACCCAAGTTGGGGAACGTGGTACCAAGTTAAGCGGCGGACAACGACAACGCCTTGGTATTGCTCGTGCAATGTTTACACAACCTTTATTGCTGGTTCTAGATGAAGCAACTAGTTCTTTAGATGCGGAAATAGAAGCAAACATAATGAGAGATTTGCTCGAAATGCGAGGCGCAACCACGCTCGTGATAATTGCGCACAGATTGTCAACAATCGTTAATGCTGACACTTTGGTATATCTACATAATGGATCTATATCAGCAATGGGAACTTTCAATGAAGTGCGAATGGCTGTACCTGATTTTGATCGCCAGTCGAAGCTCTTGGGACTTTAGCGCTTTGTTGTTAAAAGAGAGTGTATGATTTCTTAAATATATGAAATTAAAAAGTATTGTCAGACGATTATTCTTACTTCCTGCCCTTCCGGTTGTTTTCCTAATACGCCTCGTTAGTCCCATAATCCTGATACGTATCGGACAAATAAATTCAGGTCGAATTGGTCACTTCGCCATGGATGTTGAGTTATCTATATTGAAGCGGAGACGTTGTAAGTCGAATACCTTTTTTCCAAAAATTATTGATCTATATTTTTTGGAAGACTCGCCTTCGAACACTTATTTGCTGAAACTTTGGAACCAAGAAATAGCTATTTATCCCAAATGGATACTCAAGCCCATACATCGAATCAATTTGAAACTGCCTAGGAGCACTGATTTTAATGTCTTCAATGGGATTTCTCATGAAGACTTGACAATGTTAGATAAATATTCACCAATTCTTAAAATGAGTAAGGAAGATGAAGATAAATCACTTTCCATATTAAAGAGCATTGGAATAACAAGAGAAGATAAATATGTTTGTCTTTGTGTAAGGGACGCTGAGTACCTTAATCATGCATTCCCTGGAACAGATTGGAGTGAGCACAATCATCGGGATTCAAAAATTGATACGTACGTGAAAGCTGCAGAATTTCTTGCGTCTAAAGGATACAAAGTAGTGCGCATGGGAAAAAGTGTTAGAAAAAAAATGGAAAGCTCTTGTTCATCCATAATTGACTATGCGATCTCCGAACAACGATCGGATATGCTTGACATATACCTTTTTAGTCATGCCTATTTCATAATAACAACCAGTACAGGAATGGACTTTTTGGGTGCCTTATTCAGAGTGCCTACTGGGATGGTCAATATAGTCTCCCCAAAATCAATTTACCAGGGTGAGCTCATAAGAAGTTTCCAAGTCAAAGAGATGATTGACTCATCTTCGGGAAGAAAATTAGGGTTAGGAGAACTGTTAGCGCGTGGATATTCAAAAGCATATCATCATTCTGATTTTGTTAGCATGAATATTAAATTGATTGACAATACTTCTGAAGACCTGTACAACTTTTTTTCTGAGATGGAACGCCTGGTTAGCGGCGATAAAGCCGAAAATTTCTCTCCCGAAGTAGTGAATATTCTAGAAGAGTTCGGAGTTCTGAACAAAAATTGGGCTAAACTTTCACCTACTTGGTTGATGAACCACTCATACTATATATCGAATCGACATTCCTAATATGCTAGAAAACATTAAGCCTAAGTCGATTATCTCTGGAATAACCAGGAGGAAGTCACGGTTTGAAAGTAGTACCATCCTTACCATCATATTCTCAACTCTTTTTGAAATCTCAAAAACTCGAATACTGGGTACCGTTTCTGACTATTTATTGATCAAGATTGCCAAAATGAAGCGGAATAATAATTTTAAATTTGCGGTAGGTTTACAACTTTACACAAAGCATCAGCACCAAAGAGCCAATAATCTGTTTAGTTCAATTGATAATTTTAGAAATTTGACGCCAAGGGCGGTGTATTTGATTTCTTTATGCGCGTCCTTTCACATGAATCTAAGAATTCTGGAACGAATTGAGGTAGAGAGTGATACTTTTTCCATTAAATTATTTGTTAGAGGGCTTATTTTGCATAATTCTTCTCTAGAGGATTCTGTTGATTATTTCATGCAAGTCCACAGCAGATACTTAGCTGAGCGCGGAAAAGAAGTAGAGCGTCGTAATCTTCCTGAATATGTACGAAATTCGATCAATGTATCTAAACCATTGGTTCAATCACCTACTAACAAGTATCAAGATGGCCTATTAGGACATCTTGAGTCAAAAAGCACAAACTTTATTGTCTTGCCACCAGGAGTTTCTGACGTCATTTTGATCTCTTACACGTCCAGTTATCTATTCGCGCTATCAGATAAGGTAATTGGAAGAATTCGTAAGGCTCATCACCATGCAATATTCCTCATTATTTCAATATCACCGTTTGAAAACGAGAGCAAAATATCAATGTTTTGTAAGACTCTTTCACTGAAATTTGGAAATATCTTTTGGAGATTGGTCGTTAGCCCATTTGATTTGCCGATTAGTAGCAGCGTTATTCGCCTAGTGATCGCGCAAGAGCTATTCGAAGTTCACCACAGTAAGAGTATTTTGGTGCTCGATGGCGATACGAGTTTCATAAAAGTGGATCCTGTGCAAGTATGGGAAGATTTGGGTAGAAATTTTGATATTGGTGTGCTGCAAAATGAGTCTTGTTGTCCCTGGGAGCGAATTTCCTTGGGTTTCACGATTTTGAACAATACCGAGAGTACAAAGGAATTTTTGCTTAGGTTTGATATTTACGTGACAGCGCAAATTCTGGAAGATCGAGCATTCTGGATGTTAGATCAGGCAGCTGCTTTCTTAGTCCTAAAAGCGATGTTAAAAAATGCTCAAGATTACGGTTCTAACGGAATTCACATCTTTGATTTATCATCATTGGTTTCTCTACGGGAGTTTATTTTTACCGATAAGTTGCTTGTAAATCTAAAGTTGGAGGCAAAGGCTTCAAATCTCGACTTTATATCTGAATTGGCAGAGGATCTTTATATTCCCTAGCGAGCGCTAATCGTGGGAGTTCGTGGCGAGTCTCTAACAATCGTCTAAAGTTTTCAGTTACTATCTCTCAAACTTAGTGAATAATTGGAGGGCGAATGACTTTTATCAAAGAGTATTTCGAGGCAATCATCAAGACCGCCGAAGGTTTGGACCAAGGGCACATTTCCAACTGTGCTAACATTTTGAGAGACTTGAGATTACAAAAGGGCCGAGTATTTGTGCTAGGTATGGGTGGCAGTGCAGGAAATGCCAGCCATATGGTTAATGATTTAAGGAAGATCTGTAACATTGAGGCATATGCTCCTACTGACAATGTCTCAGAATTCAGTGCCTCTTGCAATGATGAGGGTTTAGGGAGCTATTTCCCTAGATGGCTCATTACAAGTGGGCTATCATCCAACGATGCAATATTCATACTATCTGTCGGGGGAGGGAGCAGAGAGCTCAATGTAAGTACAGAATTAGTTAATGCAATCGATTTGGCAATCAAGTGTGGCGCAAAAGTTCTTGGGGTTGTAGGAAGAGATGGTGGTTATTCCAGAAAGATGTCGAAAGACGTGATTCTTGTTCCTTCAATCGTTTCAAAACTTGATACCGCGATAGTCGAATCTTTTCAGGCTATTATTTGGCATGGCATAGTTTTTCATCCCGATCTAAAAATGCATCCCTCTAAATGGGAGAGTGTAACAAAAGAAAATTGAAATTAAATCGCGCTGTATTCTTAGACCGTGACGGAGTTCTAACGGTCTCAATTATCCGTGGAGGTAAAGGATACGCCCCCTTGGCGTTAGAGCAATTCAGGTTCTATCCTGGGGCGGCTGATTGTGTATCAAGAATTCAGGAGTTGGGATTTATTCCGATTTTAGTCTCAAATCAACCTGATGTAGCCAATGGAACTCTTCCCATTCATGTGCTCGAACAAATGAATCAAAAAATTGTTGATGAGCTAAAGATTTCTGAAATCAACAACTGCATCCATAACAATGAAGATCAATGCTTGTGTAGGAAACCCAAACCAGGAATGTTGATCAACTCAGCACTTAAGCTTGGTCTTAGTCTGAAGGAGAGTTGGATGATCGGAGATAGGGATGGCGATATGAAAGCTGGACTTGTTGCAGGCTGTAAAACAATCTTTATCAACAGAAACATGCCTGACGAGTCCGGGGTGATGGCGCACCTAACTTGTGAATCTCTCGAAAAAGCGGTTGATTTAATCGCCGAATCTGAGCGCCTACGCTAAGGGTATGAACGAGCCTTCGGCAAAAATCTCTGTATATTGAGCACATGAAGAATTTTAAAGAAGTTTCTGATATCAAGATTTACTTAGATAGCGCTAGTACAGATGAAATTTTTGAGTTTTATAGAAATTCGCGAGATTTAATCTCTGGGTTTACAACTAACCCCACACTAATGAAAAACTCTGGTGTAAAAGACTACAAGGCATTCATGAAAGAGATTTTAGCTGAGATTACTGACCTACCAATATCTTTTGAAGTATTCGCAGACGATCTCGATGATATGAAAAAGCAAGCCAATATTCTGAGTGGAATTGGACCAAATGTTTTTGTTAAGATTCCAGTAACTAATACCAAAGGTGTGTCCACCCATGAATTAGTCGCCGAATTGAACAAAGAAGGAGTTTTATGCAATGTAACCGCAATTATGACATTGCAGCAAATTGAGAAAATTCATGCATCCCTTGACTCAGCAAATTCTATAATTCTGTCAGTATTTGCCGGTAGAATTGCCGACACCGGCAGAAATCCCGAACCACTATTGCAAGAAATTTGTCAGTCTGTGAATTCCCAGGACAATGTTTCCGTGCTTTGGGCGAGTACCCGTGAATTATTGAATATTTTCCAGGCTGCTTCATCAGGATGTGATATCGTCACTGTCACGTCTCCTTTATTGAAGAAACTACAAAATGTTGGAAAAGATCTCGACCAACTTTCTTTGGAAATAGTCGAGATGTTTTACAACGATGCAAAAACTGCTGGCTATTCCATTTAGTTCTTAAATTCACGAGAGGTTAGATCAAATGAAAATATTTGTTACGGGCGGATCTGGTTACTGCGGAGCAAGAATGGTTCCCCAATTACTTGACTTGGGATATGAAGTAACTGTTTACGATACCTGCTTTTTTGGTAGTGACTTCTTACCTTTCGATAATTCAAAATTTCATCTTGTCAAAGGTGATATTCGGGATACCGCTCTGATCGAAAAGAGCTGTCTTGGGCATGATGTTTTCCTCAATTTAGCCTGCATTTCAAATGATGCGAGTTTTGAGCTAGATGAAGCGCTTTCTACGAGCGTGAATTTGGATGCATTCCTGCCCATGGTTCAAGCAGCTAAACGCTCAGGTATTAAGAGGTTTATTTATGCCTCATCAAGTTCGGTTTATGGGGTGTCAGATGCGCCTGAGGTAACCGAGGATCACCCTTTGGTTCCCCTAACTCTCTATAACAAGTATAAGGGAATGTGTGAGCCACTTCTATTTTCTGAAGCAGATGAGAATTTTGTAACAGTTGTATTTAGGCCGGCTACAGTTTGTGGTTTCAGCCCAAGACAACGTTTGGACGTCTCTGTTAATATCCTCACCAACTTAGCTGTTAATTCTAACAAAATCACGGTTTTCGGTGGGAATCAAAGGCGTCCAAACATTCATATCCAAGATTATATTGATGTCGTAAAGGTACTGATAACTGCACCTCCAGAAAAAATCCAAAGACAGATTTTTAATGTAGGTAATGAAAATCTTACAATTTCAGCAATCGCAGAAGTTGTAAGAAAGGTAGTTCTTCGCAATTTTCCTGAAAAGACAGATCTTGAAGTTGTACAGTCTCCGAGCGATGATAATCGGAGCTATCACATTAATTCCGATAAAATTGAAAGAGTGCTTGGTTTTAGGGCCACACGAACAGTAGAACACGCAGCTCAAGAACTTTGTGAGGCATTTAAAAATGGCTTACTGCCAAATAGTTTGACGGATGAGAAATACTTCAACGTTAAAACCCTTAAGGGAATGGCTATCAAATAATGTCTAATCAGCCTATTGCGCTGGTCACTGGTGGGGCCGGGTTCATTGGTAGTCATATTGTTGATCTTCTTCTTGAGCAAGGTTCTGAAGTTCGGGTCCTTGATAATCTAACCGGCGGAAGACTTCAGAATCTTGAGCACCATAAAGCAAACCCTTTATTGACTTTCCACAATTTAGATATCACTACAGTTGAACTTAATCACCCGATATTTAGCGATGTTGATTGGCTTTTCCATATGGCAGGCATTGGTGACATTGTGCCTTCAATTGAAAAACCACTTGATTACTTCCATACAAATGCCTTAGGAACTGCAAGAATCGCTGAAGCGGCTAGAAATGCCAATGTAAAGAGGGTTGTATATGCCGCATCATCATCATGCTACGGTATCGCCGCTGTGCCAACAAATGAATTGGCACCGATTGATCCAAAGTATCCCTATGCGCTAACAAAATACATCGGCGAGCAAACTCTATTTCATTGGCACCAAGTTTACGGTCTACCAGTCAACTCCATTCGGATTTTTAATGCTTACGGCCCTCGCTCAAGAACTTCTGGTGCATATGGCGCTGTATTTGGTGTTTTTCTGCGTCAGAGATTGGCCGGTAAGCCTCTAACTGTTGTTGGTGACGGTACGCAGAGTCGAGATTTTGTGTATGCAACAGATGTTGCCCGTGCTTTTGTTGCAGCCGCGGTGACAGACAAGGTCGGCGAAATTTACAATATTGGCTGTGGGTCTCCTAGAACGATTAATGATCTGACAAAGATGCTCGCGAGTGAAGTTGTGCATATCCCCGAGCGACCGGGTGAGCCAAAATGCACTTGGGCTGATATTTCAAAAATTTCGAGTGAACTTGGATGGAAGCCCGTAGTTAGTCTGGAAGAAGGAGTTAGAGAGCTGCTGCAACAAATTTCGTATTGGGATGACGCTCCCCTCTGGGATCCTACCTCAATTGAGGGAGCCACCAAGACATGGTTTGATTACTTAGGCAAAAACAGGATGACTGAGGAGCCAATGAAGAAATGAAATTCGACTACCTAGAAAGCTATAGACATAAAATAAAGTCGGCACCAGAATTAATGGAAATTTTGGGTGACTTTCCTCGGACAAAGTCGGCGATTATGTGTCATGGGGTGTTTGATGTAGTTCATCCAGGGCATTTGAGACATCTTTCGTACGCTAAGTCGAAAGCTGACTTGTTAATTGTCAGTGTTACTTCAGATCGGCACATAAAAAAGGGGATTTATCGACCCCATGTCCCTGAAAATTTGCGAGCCCTTAATTTAGCCGCTTTAGAAATGGTTGACTTCGTAACAATTGATGATTCCGCCACCCCCTTGGACAATATTCGTCGAATCAGGCCTGATTTTTTTGCAAAGGGCTTTGAATACTCGGCAACCAAATTGCCAGCGGCAACGATTGAGGAGTCTGATGCTGTCTCTGAGTACGGAGGGAAAATAGTTTTCACTCCTGGTGATTTGGTGCTCTCATCAAGTCGCTTAATTGAAGAACAAGCTCCAAACCTTATGATTGAAAAAGTAATTTCGCTCATGCATGCATATGATTTCGACTTTACTGATATAGAGAAGGCTCTAATAGAGTTCGATAAAATTAAAGTTCACGTAATTGGTGACACAATCGTAGACACTTATACGAAAACTGCAATGATTGGCGGGCAGACAAAGACGCCAACTATCAGTGTTCGCTACATGGAAGCTGAATCATATGTAGGGGGGGCTGGAATTGTGGCATTACACCTCAAGTCTGCGGGCGCACAAGTAAACTTTACGACGCTTTTGGGTGAAGATTCATTGGCACAAATGGTTAAAGCGGATTTAACGGCTGCGGGTGTTATTGTTAATACAATAACAGAGAGCCATCGCCCAACAACGCAAAAAAATGCAATTATTTGCAATAGCTACAGACTTTTGAAGATAGACACATTAGATAATACCCCTATTTCTAATGCAATCTCGAATGAATTCGTGAAGAAGATTTCGGAAATTGAATCAGACGTAGTTGTTTTTAGTGATTTTAGGCATGGTATTTTTCATAAGCACAGTATCGGTGACTTAACAGCCAGTATAGGTAAGAATGTTTTCAAGGCTGCAGATAGTCAAGTAGCGAGCAGGTGGGGAAACATATCAGATTTTGTTGGATTTGATTTGATAACTCCAAACGAGAGAGAAGCCCGGTTTTCCATCGCAGATCAAGACTCAACGATAGGACCACTTGCAGGCAAGTTATACGGAATTACTCAATGTAAGAATTTACTCTTAAAGTTGGGAGAGAAAGGACTTATTGGTTTAGCAGAGACCTCAAATTCTGAGGAGCCAAGAGTAATTTCGCTAGATGCCTTCACGGAAAATCCTGTGGATCCCGTTGGGGCAGGCGATGCCCTTATGGCCTATGCGGCCCTTACCCTTAAAGTTTCTGGCTCCTTACCCATGGCGGCACTTGTGGGCAGTTTAGCGGCAGCGTGTGAGTCAGATCAGAACGGAAATATTCCAATTAAGAGAAGTGACATTTTAGAAAAGCTCACGGAATTGCAGAACAGAATGGGTTATTCCAGTACATGAGAGTTCTCATTGTAGGTCTTGGTGTGCAGGGAAGAAAGAGAAGTAAATTACTCGGTGAAAAATTTATAGGATCTGTTGACCCTCAATCAAAAGATGCAACATATCTGGATATATCTGATGCCCCCATTGATTCCTACGACACGGTTTTTCTCTGTGTCCCTGATGATCAAAAGATCAAATTAGTCGAATATTGCGTCCTCCACAATAAGCATGTCCTTGTAGAAAAACCACTTATAACCAAGAATCCTTCGGATTTGACTACTCTACAAACAAAAGCAAACTTTGCAGGAGTTCTTGTATATACTGCCTACAATCATAGATTTGAACCACACTTTCGAGCTATGAAGGAAATCCTGGATTCCCATGAGCTCGGAAAAATATTTTCGGTACGGATGTTTTACGGCAACGGCACCTCTCAATTAGTAAAGGCTAGCCCGTGGCGGGACCAAGGAATGGGTGTGGTTTCAGATCTAGCACCACACCTGTTGGACACTTTGGCATTTTGGCTGGGGGTTAATAAACTTAAAGACTTATACATACGTTCCCATAATTTTGAAACTATTGCCCCCGACCATGCCGTAGTCCAGGCGAATCTAAATGGAGTGGCAGTTAATTTAGAAATGTCATTATGTATGTGGAGAAATTCCTTCTTTTGCGACATCATCGGAGACCAAGGTTCGGCTCACATATCATCATTGTGTAAATGGGGACCGTCGGTATTAACAGTTAGGAAGCGAGTTTTACCATCTGGAAACCCTTCAGAGGAGCTGCAGGAGTTAGAGATGCCGGACCCCACATGGGAACTCGAACATGAACATTTCTTTACTCAAATCCAAAATGGAGCTCGAACTAATTTTGCCACGGATATTTGGATCGCTGCCATGTTACGTGAAATGCAGGTCCAATTGTGAATAGTAACCTGAAGGTAGCCTACTTTGGACTCTCCCACTTAGGAATTGTCAGTGCGATTTCACTTGCTTCAAAGCGCATAAATTGCATCGGCGTTGATTTGGATACAAAATTAGTTGAGAAGTTGGGTAAACAAGAATGGCCGATAAATGAACCAGGTCTGGCTGAGGCTAGTGATGCGGCCAAGGGTTATATCTCTTTTTCCAGCGACCTTACTTCATTAAGAACATGTGACATCGTCTATATCAGCCAAGATGTACCCACGGATGATTTTGGACGGAGCGACCTTCGTGGTGTCGAGAGGCTCGTTAACTTAGCAGCTCAAAACATACCTATAGAGTCAAGGATTGTTATTCTGTGCCAAGTTCCTCCAGGTTTTACAAATCGGATGAAGAAATACCATTCAAAGATTTCCTACCAAGTTGAGACATTAGTCTTTGGCCAAGCACTCAGTCGAGCAATTACACCAGAAAGAATTATTGTGGGTGTGGATAATCCTGATATGCCACTCGACGCTAACTTTTCCTACGTTCTTGGTCAATTCTCATGTCCAATACTTGTTATGAACTATGAAAGTGCTGAATTTACGAAAATCTCAATTAATGCATTTTTAGCGGCATCAATCACCACTACTAATTCACTAAATGAAATCGCAAGATCGATTGGGGCAGATTGGGACAGCGTGAAAAAGGCACTTCACTTGGATAGACGAATTGGCCCCTATGCTTATTTGAAGCCTGGCTTAGGCATAGCGGGTGGAAACATAGAAAGGGATCTCCAGACTCTAGATGAACTTGGATCCGTTATTTCAGCAGAAACGAGCTTGTTTCGCACCTTTCTCTCGAAGTCAGAACACCAAAAGAAGTGGATTCTTGAAGAAATTTCTAGTATTATCAGTGCCACTAATCCAAAAGTAAGTATTGGAATTCTTGGAGTTGCATATAAGGAAAATACTCACTCAACTAAAAATGCGATGTCCCTTGAAGTAATATCTAAGTTTTCCCAGAACATAGTCGGGTACTATGATCCCCTTGCATCATTACCCGAAGAATTTTCTGCAATTAAGATCTACGACTCTGCGCATGAGTGCATCACTGAGTCTGATGTAATTGTAATTATGACACCATGGAAAGAGTTCTCGCATCTAGATTTGAGCTTCATCTCAGAGAAAAAAATGAAGTCATTTAAAATTATTGATCCCTACGGAATAATTAATCGAAGCAAAATACCTAAGCAGATAATGGTGAAAGGGCTCACTCAATAGTTATGATTAAGTTAGGTAAGTCGTTCTCTCATCGAAGCAAAGACAGTTATGAAATCAAAAGGGTCATCATTATCGGTAAATCAGGCTTTGTGGGAAATGAACTTCTACAAGAACTGGCTTCCGTCGGTATTGAGGCTATTGGAGTTGGAAGAGACGATGTAGATTTAACATCACAGTCATCCATATTATTCTTATCTAATTTAGTCCGCGATTTTGATGTTGTTGTTTTCGCCTCAGCAGACGTCCCAGTCAAATCTCTCGAACAATTCGAGAGAAATTTAGTTATGTTGAGAAACTTCCTGAATGGCGTTACGGGGAAAGTATTAAGCCAACTCATTTATATCAGCTCTGATGCGGTCTTTGCTGACTCGGAACAGCCTCTAACGGAAATTTCGCCGCGGGGACCAGAAAACCTCCATGGATTGATGCACGTGACCCGAGAGGTCGTCTTGGAAAATTCAGAATTCAGAGATTTTTTGTGTCTAGCTCGTCCCACAATAATTTACGGCGCAAAAGATCCACATAATAGTTACGGGCCATGCTCATTTATGAGACTTTCTAAACTCTCTCAAGATGTTGTACTTTTTGGAAATGGAGAAGAGAAACGGGATTTTATCCACATATCTGATGTAGCTAGTTTAGTCACAAGCATTATTCAAAATCGTTCTGTTGGTGGGTTTAATCTTGCGACTGGAAGCTCACATTCTTTCTTTGAGATTGCAGAGATGATCCAGGAAATCACCAAGAGTAAATCACAAGTGACTTCCAAACCTAGAATAGGCCCTATGCCTCATAATGGGTACAGGCCATTTGATACCTCAAACCTAAAGTTAGCTTTCCCTGAATTTTCACCAATTCCGTTAAAAGAGGGGCTGATATCTATGTACAACGGTTATTAGCAAATCTCACATTATTCTAAAAACTAGAGATAAAATTCTTGGATGCACTCAACCATATAGTGCAACTGTCTCTGCTTAAGAAATTGATGCACTGGGAGTGTAATGATATTTTTAGCTTGGGATTCAGCATTAGGAAAGCTACCCTCCTTGTATCCAAGGTTCCGTGCAGCCTCTTGTAGGTGCAGTGGAATTGGGTAGTGAATCTTTGCGTCTATTTTTTTCCCTTGAAGATACTTTACAAGTTCATCTCGGTCCTCACATAAGACCATATACAATGAATAAGTCTCTACATCGTAAGATTTTCTTTCCGGAGTAATTACTCTAGGAGCCAAATTTCTCAAGGCTGCATCAAGATAATCGGCATTTTGGTTTCGATCTTTAATGATTTGAGTAACTTTAGGCAATTCAATATCGGCAACAATCGCTTGAAGCGGTTGTAGGCGCATATTCACACCCCACATAGCGATGTGATCCCTGTCTTTCATCCCATGATTTCTATATTGGAGCATCCACTGATACAGATTTTCATCATCGGTGACAAGCATTCCTCCATCACCCATTACATTTAATGACTTGAGTGGATGCATACTGAATGCACCAATTTGGCCGAATCGACCCTGAGAGACCCCTCGATGACTCCCACCTATTCCCATACAGGCATCTTCAACTACCACCAGATTGTATCTATTAGCTACATCAATAATTGCTTTCATATCGGGAGCAGCGCCGCCCCAATAAACGGGAAGAATGGCACGAGTTTTACTCGAGATTGCCCCTTCTAAAAGTGATGCGTCCATTTGATATCGTGCATCAACATCAATGAACACTGGTGTTGCACCACAAGCAACAATTGCTCCAGTCGTTGCATAAAATGAGTTAGGTATAGTTATTACTTCATCGCCACTTTTTATACCCAGCGCCTTTAATGCAAGAATTAACGCATCAGTTCCATTATTGGTCGCGATACAAAATTCAGAACCAACAAATGTTGCAAAGTGTTTTTCAAATTGGGCAACTTTGGGACCTAGAGTAAATTCACAAGACCGAGCTAACTCTTCCCACCCATCGAAAATATCTTTTCGATTGTTGAACTGTTCTGGGAGATAATTATAGGGAACAATCCACTCTGAATTCGAAACTTTATCTAAACTCATTTATAAAACTCGTGAATTTTCTCAATAACAAATTGTTGATCCAATTGAGATAAACCAGGATAAAGGGGCAAGCTAAGAATTTCTTGGCTTAATTTCTCGGCTATTGGGAAAGAGCCTTCTTTGTAATTTAAACTTTTTGCAGCGGGCTGCAAGTGAATTGGGATTGGGTAATGTATAATACTTTCAATACCTTGTGTCCTTAAAAAAGATTGAAGTTCATCTCGTCTATGTGCTTTAATCATATAGGTTTGATAAACATGGAATTCATGTTCATTTTCAAGTGGGACCGACACGACGTCAGCTAGGGCAGTATTGTAAGAATTTGCCAAGGACCTCCGAGCTTCATTCCATTCATCTAACTTGCGAAGTTGAATTCGTAGAAATGAAGCTTGTAGCTCATCCAGTCTGCAGTTGGAGCTAAATGTTGCACAAGTAATTCGATCACTTAAGCCGTGGTTCTTTAGCAACGAGAGTTTTGTCCACAGTTTTTCATCATTAGTCGTTACCACCCCAGCATCCCCATATGCATGTAAATTCTTCAAAGGATGAAGGCTAAAACTTCCTGCTGTTCCAAATGATCCCACCCTCTGCTCTTTGAATTTGGCACCTACAGCTTGAGCAGCATCCTCCAATACATACAAATTGTACTTCGCTGCCAGAAGCATGATTTTATCCATTTTTGCTGGTCTACCAGTTAAGTGCACCGGCATAATTACTTTAGTTTTTTCGTTAATTGCAGCTTCTAGTAACTCTACATCCATATTCATATCTTCGCCGGTATCAACAAAGGCCGGTTTCAACCCAGCAAGTACAATAGATGCAGCTGAAGCGATAAAAGAATTCGGAGCAGTGATAACTTCTGAATCGCTTGGAAGATCCAGGGCTTGAAGTGTTAATTTCAAAGAACACGTTCCATTGGCAATTCCAGCAGCAAATTTCGTCTGAGAATACTTAGCGAAATCCAATTCAAACTCTTTTACTTCTGGCCCCTGTATATATTTTCCACTGTCGAGAACATGCTCAAAAGCATTCATTAGTTCTCGCTTAATCTGCATATTTTTGGGCGCAAAATTCGTGTACGGAACTTTCATTACCAATGTCATAGATATACTCTCTTCTCACTTCTATTTTTCTAGCATGTGAATGTCGCAAGTATAAAGGAATTCCTGTCGAATTGCTGGAAAATAACTAAAGGAAAAGAGGTTATCATCATTAATCTCCAAAGTGTAGAATGAGCGTAATAGACAGGATTATTGCCAATTTTCCTCCAAGTATGAACTGCAGACTCTACCGTTCCATGAGATAAGGCTACTTGCAAACCTATACCAGTCACTCACATTAACTCTGGTATTCTCGTTAACCTTGAATTTTAGACTTAATCCCTTGCAGGCTTTGAGATGTAGAGCCTTAAATTCTAATTGTAATTGAACGTTCTCTGAATCCAATCCAAATCCCATCAAATTTTTCACAGCAGCAGTGATTTCTTCACTTGAGTTTTCAGCAAAAACCCAGTCAAGTGAAGACCATGTGGAAGACTCCAATTTATCGTAATCAAGTAGCCATTCCCTCAAAGTGAGTTTATTCCCATTATTTTTAGAGTAGACATGTTTAAAGATAATCAAGTCATTTCGCTTTTGCGGCATCTGCATAAGGAAATGAACAGCATTAGTCAATAACGTTGGCTTTCCAAAAAGTAATGCAGTATCGAATATTCCTGAGCTGGTTCCCACAAAGTATTTACAATTTGCAATTAGATAAACATCTAAGAGAGCATGCCTTTTGGTTGAGTTTGCATAGTCAATAACATGCTCTAACGGAGGAAGATTCTTCATTGAAGTATCTCCCATTCGAAATACCCACCCGCCTTGGCTGGTTATGAATTGGATGGCTTCTAAATAGTTATCTATGGTCGCATTGCGAATGTTTTGATGATCGCCTGAATATCCCCCTTCACGAACGTGCACACAAACAAACCATGCTCCTTTGGGTAAGCCAAATTCTTGGAAAAGTTTGTCGCAATATTGTTGTTTTTTTAAAGGTAACTCTAATTTTAGCTCCGAGTCATCAAAAACTGAGTCCCAGTCAATTTTATCTACAAGTGCCCAATCAAACTTTTTTAGGCTCTTTGGCTGCCAGATAATATCTTGTCCTAAACTGGGATGAAAATAGCTATCCGGAAGGTTAATTTTAAATATTCTATAGATGAGTTTTACTGCAAGACGCGAAATAAAGAAATAGAGACTCACTAAGAAACTTAAAATCTTATATATTCTCGAACCATATTTTGGGGAAGTTAAATCATTCCCATAAGCAAGGAATTGAGGACTAAACATTTTTAGTCCAGTTTTTGCTAGCATTGGGTGGCAAATCATGGTTACTAATTTTCTTCTATTTTTTTTCGCATATAGTAATCCAAATAGATAATCCTCCGATGCATTTCCAATTGCGGTTGGGTGAGGGATTAAGTACAAGCGTTTAGTTATAATTCCTAGGTAGGCCGCTAATCTATGATGAAATGAGAGATACAATTGTTATCCTAACCTTTCAAAATTCAAATCTAAACCATTATGCAATAACAATTTAAATTCATTCTTTTCTTTTGCCTTCTGCAATTCGCTCAGATCTTGCAATCGATCTTCATTCTGGGTAAAAAACGTCTTCATAATTCTCTTCACGGCTACAAAATTCAAAGAAATGGACTCTTCTAATGTTGCACTCTCCTCATGACAAGACTTCGCGTTCAAATAATTAAGTGAATAGTTGTAACAATCAAAAACCCCTGAGTTGCGACCACTTGTAAGATAAGTAACATTGTTTATCTTTTGAAAATCTGAAGTTTGAAGTTTTAATTTCAAATTTAAGGCGTAGATATCAACTGATAAGGCGAAAAGTCCGAATCCAATATTGAATTTTGGCGAATTCCTAGCCATAACTTAAGCCTACAGGACACTCTAGTTTTTTTGAAACTCGAGTTCAATCTTTATCCATTTGAATTAGGAGACAGTCCAAAACCAATAATCCCCCGAGTAATTAGCTTCTTTAAACAATTCAATCCATTCTTCAGTACCCATCATGGTTTTGGCAGTCAATACCCAAGATTCCATGCGAGTTTGCTCTTCCGTATTACGCCACCCATCTACCATCACAAATGAATTTCCCTTAGATACACGTTCAATTTCAGAAAGTGCTTTAATGCATCCTTCCCGATCTAGATTATGAATTGTATTGATCGAAATGACTAAATCAAACTGCTTATTCTTAAAAGGCAATTGAGTAGCGTTGCCTACACATAAAAAATCTTTTACGTCTAAATCTGCATGTTCAATGGCATAACTCGAAATGTCAATTCCAGCTACATAGGACTTTGGCAGAAGTTTCTTAAAATCCTTTAGCATGAACCCTTTAGCACATCCCACATCAAGAATTCGTGCTTCTTGGCTTAGTGAATAATGCTCGGCAAATAAACGAACCGTATCCGTCCAAAAACGAGGATGGTAATTAAATCCCCCGTATCCATGCTTACGATCACCATCAAAATAATCCAGATCAAACTTTCGAGAAATGGCTCGATCTTCTTCCGTAATTGTTGGTCTTTCACTGAGTCTGCCCTTTGACTGAGGGTACAGACGCATGAGGTCAATCGCGTTAGCCATGAGATTCAACTCCTATTCATTCAAAAACTTCTCGATGCAAACGCTCCGGTGTTATACCATGCGCGGTAAGGATATCCTCTTTAGTCCCATAAATGTGTACGAACTCATCTCGTAGATGAACTAACCGAAGTTCAGCTTTTACTCCACCTGCATGGACAAGCCTTACCGCATGCGAGGACAACCCGCCCGTATATACGTGCTCTTCAAGAATTACGACTCTAGAAAAAGTGGAAAGTATTTGTATCATGCCCTTGTCGTCAAATGGTTTTAGAGTATGAGCTGAAAAAATCGCGACGTTTCTATCTCGAAACTGTTCGGATGATACGAGATCAAAGGCCAACTTCATTATTGGTCCATAGCCGACAATGGCTATATCGTTTCCTTCCCGTAACTTTCTGATTTTTCCCAGTTCAAAAGTCTCTAGTGCGTCAGCGCTGAGATTTGGCTCACCGGCTTTACCTAATCGCAAGTACATTGGCCCTTCGAGTTGAAATGATTGCTTAACAGCAGCCATGACTTCTGCTGGATCACAAGGTGCGACTACGGTCATATTCGGAAGAGCACTCATTACTGCAATGTCTTCGATAGTATGGTGTGTTCCTCCCAGGGCGGGGTATGAGACACCGCCACCTACACCAACTAGGACCACAGGAAGTTGCTGGTAACAGAGATCTACCCTCACCTGTTCAAAAGGTCGATAAATGACAAAGTTAGCAATCGTGTAGGCGAAAACCCTGAAACCCTTCATAGCCAATCCTGCAGAAATACCCACGAGACTCTGCTCGGAAACACCTACGTCAATAAACCGATTAGGGTTATCCGACAAGAAGCCTTGAAGTGAAGAGGCTGGTGAAATGTCAGAAACGACAAAAAAAATATTGTCATGCTCCTTGCTTGCTTGATTCAAAGCAAGTGCAAATGCATCACGCATTAGTTTCTTTCGGTTCCCTTAACTCCGCAATAGCGATCGCATACTCTTCTGGATTCGGTGACCGGTAGGCCCATATCGGCTCGTTCTCCATAAAACTCACACCCCGTCCTTTAATTGTGTGTCCGACTACCGCCAAAGGTCTATCCCCTTTTCGCTCTCGAAATGCCCCAACAATTGCAGATGAGTCATGACCATCCACTTCTACAGTTTCCCAGCCAAATGCTCGGATTTTTTCGGCTAATGGCAGGAAATTTGGATGCATAACCGGAATCTTGCCACGCGAGATCGATTTATTGTGGTCGACAAAGATTGATAAATTATTGAGTCCAAGTGAAGGTGCAAGCATTAGACTCTCCCAAACTGACCCCTCCATAAATTCCCCATCACTCATTACTAAGAAAACATGACAATTCTCATTCAACTCATTTGAGCCTTTGGCAAGTCCCAAGGCAATTGGCAGTCCATGTCCTAGTGATCCAGTAGATGCAACCACTCCTGGATTCCCTCTATCTGGATGCCCACCAATTGGTGATCCTGGCTGACAAACGCTCAAAACCTCTGCGCTTGACATCAACCCGAGAGACTCCAGTACGACATATTGCGCCATAGCCCCATGTCCCTTTGACAAAATAAATACGTCTTTCCCTGCCCAAGGGTCTTCCATACAAAAATGATAAACACTGTCAACTAACTCAAGACAAGAAAAAGCTGGTGCCACGTGCAGTGCTGACAGACGTTGTGATACATCAAGAATTCGCCGTCGATAACCGCGACCACGCTGTTGAGATGCGAGGAGCTCATCCATAGAAATCTGGTTGGTCATTAATTTCCCCTTAATAATAGAGTCTCTCTCAACCACCTGACTATATCGCCTAATATATGTTTGAATCGATTAGATCGACAAAAGCAAGGGTTATGTCAATTCACCAGTCTCAAGATTTGACACAATGTGAATCAACAAAATATGGCTATTCTCAAACTCAATCACTCCATACGGTTCCCATGTTTTGGCTCTTGGAAATTCCTTATCAATTATAAACCATGTCACCCCATGCTCACGAAGATAACGCCAAGCAGAATCGGTTGGGTTCTCTGCGAACTCAAGAGATGCTTCTATTCGCTCAAGTAGCCAACTGGGTTTTTGAGAATACCCTGTGGAATACCAAGAATAACCTTCAATTAGCACCCGCTTCCCGGTGAGGGCCGATACAACTAGCGAGCCAGAATCACAAAGCGGAGGGTGCTCATTTATGCGACAAAACCTGTTGGTGGCAAATACATCACTAACTGTGGTCTTTCGTTTCAGCCAACTCAGTGCCACGACGTGTGCCGGAGTCCAGCCATAACTCGATGAATACCCAATAGGCTCATCGACCACTGTTCCAATGCGTGTTCGAAGTGGTTCCCCTAGACTCCAAACTACTCCAGTTGAAGTGGATAGTGAAGTCATTAATATCACACAGAAAAATGCAATGTTATGTCTTACTTTCAACTTTGGGTTTTTTCTATAAACTCCAATAGCAATAGAACTACTCACTAGGAACACAAAAAAGAATGTAACAACTGGAGCCCATACCCAAAAAGTCAAATCCTGCACTCTGAGAAAAGATTCTATTTTAAAACCAAAAAACTCCCACCGCGCAAAATAGTAAAAACAAGCACCAAAAACTCCAACTAGAAATAAAATTAGTTTCACGCCTTGATTCCTATTTGCTTCCGCCTCATAACTCTCAAAAAGAGCCACTGCTGCTACAGGGGTTACAAGAATCAAACCTGACAAAACAAAATAAAGGTGACTACTACCACTTTGATAAATGAAAGTGGAGAAAATAACTCCAGTTAGTAATGCTCCAGACGCAAATAAAACTTCGGGATTGAGTTTACGTGGAGACCTTATAGCAAGGACAATACCCGAAGCTTTTGCAGTTAGGGAGATTATTCCAGCTATTCCAACAAGAACCCAGGGAATCTCGGGTGAATCGTTTAGAATCTCAAGGGGGGATAAACTAACAAGTACCCCCAACCCGCGTCCGAGGTTTGCTCCGAGGTGTGCTCCATCTCCCATCTGTGTGATGAAAAGACCATTTAAATCAGACACAATCAATAAATAGACACTAATCGTTGTCATAAGATATGTGATCAGAGCAACTAGGGCTCTTGCGCGGTTTACTTCTCGAATAATGAGCATAATGAAAACGGAGAAAATCGCTCCACCCAAAACTGGACTGGTCGTGATTTTTCCTCCTGCGCACCCAATGCACAACAATGCAAACGACGCCAATGAAAATATCCAGTCTGTTTCGGCCTTGATGAAGCGAAGAAAGACCACACTTGCAGCCATCAACCAAACAGTTGTCATAAATTGGGAGGGTGAAATTGGAATTATCTCAGACCCATAATTTCCGTGGCCAGCTATAGCAGTCCCAAAAAATCCTATTGTTAGGGCTATTGCGGCAGGCAAAGTTCGGTGCGACAACATTTGTACTAACGCAATAGTTAAAAGTATTATCCCGAAAGTCGATAGCAAGGGTAGAACTCGAGTGAGAACTAAAAAGGGTTCTGCCTGAGAAATCTGAGTTTCCCATCCCGACCATGCGTAGACAAACCAGTGATACCTCAAAGGTCTGCCGGCGGCAACAATACTATCTGTATTTCCCCACACAGTTACAGATTGGGACAAAGCCTCGAAATAGGGAATGTCAAGGGGATATTGAATCGTCCCATTTTCAAATTCAGGATTTTGTCGAAAAAAAGGCAATAGAGTCAGAGTAGATAGTAAGGCACCATAAGCAAGTAAAGTGTTCAATGAACCTCGTGGCTGTGATGCTGATAAGACATTAATCAATAGTCTCCGGGTTGAGGGGATTGCCCAAATGATTAAGGTAAGAAGTCCTGGAAGCTGGAAACCTTGCACTCCAATCTTAAGTGGGAGCAGTGCTTGGGCACACAAAGTTGCAATCACAGTACCCAGTGCGAGTCCGACACCTAGAACCTCAACCATATGGACAGATCTAGACTTTGACGCTAACAACCATAAGGTTGCGCCGCTAAAGATTTGGAACATCAAACTGAAAACAAGATATATTGAACTCTTAAGAGACAGCCCAAGAACCATAAGGATCAACACAAATAGGAGTGCGCTCATGGCTGTCACTTTCAATATTTGAAATTGAACCGGTTTAACTTGACGTAACTTGGCCGACATAAATTAAAACACCTTAACTCTTAGTCTATGCTCATTAATCCAGATATTAGCATGGAAAAGCCAAGAACTAAAGTAAGAACTGAATCTAACAGGTGGCTGCTTACAGTCTATCGCAAGAGCCAAACTCCTTTATGATTAATCAGAAAGTTTGTTGATGTACACTTGATCTTATTTACATTTAGGAAGGATTCATGCCGCTGATTAACTTACTTCTACTTGCATACAATGAGATAGAAACTATAAAAGAAGAAATCTGCAGTTGGGAACGCGTTCTACATTTATTGCCAGAGGGTATGGATTACAGAATTATTGTCGTAGAAGACGGAAGCTCAGATGGAACTTCACAATTGTTAGCAACTTATCATAGGGAAGGTAGACTCGTGCACCTTCACGAAGATAAGAAAGCCGGCTATAAATCAGCACTCTTGCGAGGTCTTAGAGCTTGTGAAGGAGATTTCATTTTCTTTTCAGATACTGGAATGAAAAACGATTTTAATGATTTTTGGGCTCTCTATTTTCGTAGAGATGCGGCAGACTTGCTCGTAGGAAGAAAAATTCTGCGTAAAGATAGCCGATTTAGGAGATTTTTAACTTTTGGTCTCAATCGGTATTTGAATTGGGTGTTTTCTTCCTCAGTTTTTGGAGATGTTGACTCTGGCTTCAGATTGTTTAATAGCAAATCTCGCGACGTTTTTCTTGAACAAAAACTCAGTTTTAGAGGTTTTGTTGGTTGTGAAATGGTGCTCATCATCATTAGTGCTGGTTTGAAGTATCTTGAAGTCCCGATTCAGTATCAAGGAAGGCAAGGACAGTCAAGGGGTCTACCAAATCGAAAGATTCCAGTATCAATTCTCTACTTAATCGCGGATATTCGAAATTTCCGAAAGAGAAATTCCATGTAAGCCCTTAATACTATAGGTTTTTTAAATACCTAAATTAGAACTCTCGTAGCAACTCATAAGGGTCTTTCCTCCTTGTAAGTGAGGAGACTAGCTCGGCACTCGCCTTTACGCACATATCTGTGTTGATATAATTGAATGCGCCAAAGCGCCCATGCAAGATAATCTCCTTGCTAGCAAAAAAATCCTTTATTCTCTCAACTTTAATTTCAGATCCAATATCATTCACGACATAAGCGTAGGGAAAATATGAATGATGCCTATAAACAAGCTCTGAATCAGTTCCGATAATACCATTAGAAATTAAATACGTGTGCAATAACTCAATAATTCTAGATTCCTCCAAGGGTGGCTGGCCTGGAGAGTATGTTAGATCTCCTTGCACTAGAAAGTGACCCTCTGGTGAATTAAATGGAGAAAAAATGTGTGGGAAACTAATTCGATTAAATGGAAATTCTTGTTCAGGGATGTACAACGCAGTGAATTGATTAATGTCTACCCCACGAAAACCGAGAGTTACACAAGACATAGGGTTCACTCGTAAACTATTAATATCCTCTAAAATAAATTCGGGTATCTTGAAATCACAGATACTTGGGAGATTTTGCAAATATCCTGTAAAAATTACCTTCTCATGAAGAAAATCACCATTACTAGTAGAGAGTAGCACATTACCGGAAGAGGACTTAATTTTATTGACTTCGCAATTAAGCTGAATCTTCTCTTGAATTTTTGAAGCCCATTCGTCAGTTAATGCCTGAAACCCGCCAACTAACGGATATTGGTAGTGAAGTTGGTGTACATATCCCTCTTTGTGAATTCCAACAGCGCCAGAAATGACATCACTTAAAGGGGGCTGGGGAATTCTATCAGCCCATGACATTGATAAATCGCTAAGGGGAATATTCCAAACCTTTTCATTATACGGTTTAAAATATATTTCAGTTAAGTGGTCTCCAAAGTTCTTCCTAAACCATTCATCTAAATTATTTGGAGTTACTAAATTAGACATTCTGCTCTCCACTAAATTTAGTAGAGCCTTGAAATTGTCTTCTGTCGATAAACTTGAAAGATCATTTTCAATTGGATATCCAATTAGTCTGCCATTAATTAGTACTTTGACATTTCTACGACTATTGTGCACATTGCCACGCAAACAGTTAAGCATCCAATCTAAAATTTTTTTGTCACGTGAAAACAAGATGTGGGGGCCGCGATCAAATGTCCACTGGCCATCTCTAATTGAACGCGCATGCCCACCTGCCTCATGAGCGCTTTCATATATACGAAAATCCCTGGACAAGAAAAGTCCCACCGTTAGCCCGGAGGGGCCAGCTCCAATTATCCCAAATTTCTCCATACCGCATGCTATCGTCTAGACACTCTCAAATAAGACATAAGCTTTAGCATAAATTACAAGAAGCATGGGGCTCCCTTAACTATCTAGATTTGCAACAAACAAGTCACACTTGCAAGCAGATTTTGGTATTCTCGCCTGTCGAGAGCCGCGAGAACTTTCTGACCGGATAGGCCGTATCCAGAGCCAAACTCAATCCATCCATAACATTCCTGATGGTCGACCAATTGTAAAGGAGTGCCTTAACAATTGACTTAACTACTGGCTTTCGAATTCATGTCAAAAGGCACAAACTATTTGGTGGCAGCAACATACAGATGTGCATCATGTGGACGCGCCATACGGTTTCTTGAGTGCCCTCGATTCAACATTTCTTCTACCCCGAAAGACCAAGAAGTGAATCCACAATCAAGGAGATATGTTTCAAGTTTTGACCTATACCAGCCAGATTTATGTTCATCACCAGGCCACCTTTGCCACCCGTATAGTGTGGCGAATACGTGATCTATTGAAAAAGGAATTTTTCTACCGGCAAAAAAGTCGCAAACATACTGACACCAGATTGGAATATCAGGTACATCAAATAGAAATAGTCCCCCAGGCGAAAGCATTCTGTAAGCATTAGCAAAAGTCTCTCGAACCTGTTCATAAGTTAGATGCTCGATCACACCTAAAGCTAATATCTCGCGCAAAGATGAACTTTCTAGATCAATATCCCATGGATTCCCAACAATATCTATTCCCTCAAATGCATTAACATCATTGTGTAAATAACCTAATGTTGGTCGCTGGCCTGATCCAATTTCCAATTTCATAGGACTCCTCTTAATGACGGCACACAAGATAACAGATAAACCGCAGGACATCCATAGATTTTTGCACTCAGGTATACTATCTCAGATATTAAATCACTATTGCAACTATCGGTGCCACCGACAATGCCCATAGAGGTGGGTAAGAATCTCTCTTTCCTAGATTACACATTGAGTCGAATCGAAATACGCTTTCAAATTCAATATCATATCAATCCAGCGCGATGTCAACGACTATTATAGAATGGACTCAAGTAGAAAGTAGGCGTGATGAAAATTTTGGTAACTGGCGCTGCCGGATTCTTTGGCTCCAATCTATGTGCAAAACTTCTTGAGGATGAAACTAATTTCGTTATAGGTTTAGATAATTTTATAAATGGACGCCATGACTACATCGATAACTTAAACCGTGAGAAGGGGTTTAAATTTTATGAATTAGATTGTCGCGATACAGAAAAACTTCTTGGGTCTATATCGGAAGAAGTCGACATGATCGTTCACTTGGCAGCTAACTCTGATATTGCGGCAGCAATAAAAGACCCTACGATTGATTTTGATTTGGGGGTAAGAACTACGGAAGCAATACTTGAGTTTGCCCGCCTAAGAAGCATAAAACGATTTCTTTTTTCATCTGGGAGCGGAGTATATGGCGAAGGTCAAAATAAGGTTTTCACAGAGTATAGTTCGACGAGTCAACCAGTTTCGACCTACGGCGCAAGTAAGATTGCTTGCGAAGCTCTAATTTCTGCCTACGCATTTATGTTTCATATTAAGGCAACTGTCTTTCGCTTTTGTAACCTTGTTGGTCCGCAACAAACACATGGAGTTGTATTTGATTTTATTAAGAAATTAAGAAGTACGCCGACAAAACTTGAAGTCCTGGGAAATGGAAATCAAGAAAAGCCGTATCTTGATGTATCTGATGCCATCTGCGCAATGATTTCGGTAATAGAGCGGCAACAGTCAAATTTTGAAGTTTATAACGTGAGTAATACAGATTCGATTAGTGTGAAATGGATTGCAGAACAGGTCGTAGCAATTATGGGGGAGGGGAAAACAGGAGTCGACATAGTTTATCAAAACTCTGAAATGGGCTGGCTAGGAGATATCCCTAAATATCGGATGAGTAGCGAGAAAATGTCGAAAAATGGCTGGCAACCAACCCTTACCTCAATTGAAGCAGTTCGTTCCTCAATCTTTTCAAATTTGAAGTGAAGTCTAACTATTTTACAAGTCAAAAGAATTCAATATAATCTAGAAATCAAGTGGTAGAAGCAGAATTTATGATCAGGTCAAATTTTTCCAATAAGACCTTCTTGATTTTGTTCCATGAGCTCTAAGAAGGTGAAATCAAAGAGATAGATAATTTTGAAGATGCTTTTGAATCCGAAACTTCAGCAAGTTTTAAGTATAGAAAGCAATTCACGACACACTTAAATGATAGTTGAAGAAGTTTTAAATCAACAACTATAATTTTTTCATGACGGTTTACTCCTGTAAAGAAAGGTTCCTCGATAAATAATGATTTTAGCCCGAGCGCCGCTGAGAATTACCCTTGCGGGGGGAGGAACGGATTTGCCCAGTTGGTACGAAATGCACGGCTCCGAATTTATCTCAGTAGCTATCGATAAGTTTGTGTATGTTTTAGTAAATAAGCGATTTGGCTCAGATCATTTAATTAAATATAGTGAAATTGAAAAGCCATCGCGTATTACTGATATCAAACACCCAATCATTAGAGAGTCTATGAAGCTAATTGACATTAATTCATACATCGAAATTACCACTACAGCAGATTTACCAGGCAGGACTGGTTTAGGGTCTTCCAGTTCTTTCACTGTAGCACTCTTGCATGCGTTAGCTCGATTTCGTAATTTGCAATTTTCCACTTATGATATTGCTAGGATGGCATGCGAAGTAGAAATAGGTAAACTTGGAGAACCAATTGGCATCCAGGACCAATACATCGCTTCCTTCGGAGGCTTATCAAAATTTACTGTGACTCCGGGAGGATTAGTCACGCATAAAAATATGAATCTTTCTATCAACACTTACAGTGCTTTGGAATCAAATTTATTGTTATTCTTTACTGGAATATCACGTGACTCATCCAAACTTCTAGAGGACCAAAATCAAAAAACAAAGTTAGACGACGTTGAAATGATCAAATCTTTAGAATACACCGCTGCCCTAGGGAGAGAAATCGAAGAAGCTTTAATAAATGACAGACCTGAAGAATTTGGACAAATGATGCATGAGTATTGGTTGAGGAAAAGGAGCCGGAGTTCTGGCATGTCTAGTTCATTGGTGGATAGTGTTTACGAAACGGCGAGGAAGAATGGGGCAATAGGTGGCAAATTAGTGGGTGCGGGAGGTGGAGGATTCTTGCTTCTTTATTCAGTTGATAGTCACAAAACAATTGCTGCGCTTGATAGATTTAATTTGCAACAAGTAAAATTTTCTTTTTGCAAAGAGGGTGCCGGACTCACTCCAACCTTCTGATTTATGATGCAAGTCGTTGTACTAGCGGGTGGCTTAGGTTTGCGCTTGGGTGCTTTGACGACTGACCTTCCTAAAATTATGGTTGAAGTAAATGGGCAGCCATTCATTAAGCACCAATTGGATTGGCTCGAAAACCAAGGTGCTACTGATGTTCTGTTTTCGATTGGTTTTAAAGGAGAGGCTGTCGAAGAGTGGGTTATGAAGAATGTAAGTAATTTCGAGTGCAAAATTAGGACTATTTTTGATAAGCCCTCCAGATTAGGTACTCTTGGGAGTTTGATGCAAATAGCCAATCAGAATCTTCTGGAGGATACTTTTCTAGTAATATACGGTGACACGATTCCTCGCATTTCACTTAAAGATGTCTACCTAAACCTGATTTCTCAGAAATTGGATATTCTCTTAACTGGAATTTACAAAGATCTTGTAAATGATCATCCCAACATGTTAGTTTCAGATGGCGCTCTACTTGAATATTCAAAAAATATCGAGCACACAAAAAAATTTACACACATTGAATATGGTGTGATTGGCATGAGCCGAAAGGTACTGGAAAATAGGGCTATAGCATCTGGATATGAAGATTTAAGTGTATTAATAAATGAAATCTTAGCTAAAAGCCCAATTCCTGTTCTAGAAGCTAAGTCGCCTTACACAGAAATGGGCTCTCCCGCTGGGCTTGCAAAAATGCAACAGGAGTTAACTGTAAGAAATTCTCTAGAATAGCAATTGTCTTGCACCGATTCATTTGACGGGACAACTTCCTCTCCCACTACTGCGGAAAGTCATTTGTATCAAAATGTTGCAATTCAACTAGAAACGCTTAGGTAAGTCCGTTTTTTGACTCAAGAAAAATTCTGCTAAGTCGAAATCTACGTCAGAGTCGATATCTAGGGCCTCTTGAAATGTTTCGCAGACAATCGGAACTAATTTATCTCCAATAAATAATTTACTTTTTCGTAGTTCTGTCGGGGAGATGAGATAAAAACTCCCATTAACAACAAACGCTGGCTTTAAATCTTGTGATCTCATTCCAAATCTATGATTTTCCATGAAGGGGGCTAAATACGCACCTTCCTTCTTAAACGTCCACATCGGATGATCCCGGACCGGAGAGACAGCTATCACGGACGGGTAATTCTGAGACTTAAAGAGTTTAATCCCCCGTCTTATAGTCGCTTGAGTCCTAAATGGGGATGTGGGTTGTAGCAAAAGTAGTCCGTCAACAACTCCGTTCTCTGATTCGTACCAATCTAACGCATGCAGTGCTACCTCCACTGATGTTGCCTGGTCAGTTGAGAGAGCCTTCGGTCGGAGCCATGGAACATTTGCACCCGCCTCTTTCGCCACCAGAGCAATCGCTGGGTCATCAGTCGACACCAAAATCTCACAAATTTCAGAAATCCCTTGGGCAATTTCTATAGTCCAGTTAATGAGTGGTTTGCCGCCAAGTAATTTTATATTTTTGCCAGGAAGTCGCTTTGATCCTCCACGTGCAGGAATTAACGCCAAAATTCTCATAAATTGTTCTTACGTACCATTTGCTCTTCTAGCCAATTTCAGATCTTCTGGACTACCAACATCCAACCATGTTTCATGAATTGGATAGGCAATAACGCGTTCACCTTTCCCTTGTATTAACTCGAACAATGTTGGCATGTCACACCGCTCTGATTTCATTAGAAGTCCTAGTGACGAAGGCTCGATTACATAGACACCTGCATTGATATGGCTGCGAGAAATAGGCTTTTCTTCATATGAGGTAATTTCAATCCCTTCAGTTTGAACGACGCCAAATGGGTTTTGCCACTCATGCATTCGCACAGCCATGGTCGCGCTAGCGCCATTTTGCTGATGAAAATCAAGTAGCTCACCGTAGTGAATGTCAGTTATAACATCGCCATTAGTAACAACAAATGCAGACTTCGGTCGTGGATCAAGCAAGCTCAGAGCGCCTGCCGTGCCCAATGGTGACTCTTCTCGTAAGTAATCGATTTTCACGCCCAATTTTTCGCCGTGACCAAAATATTCTTCAATCATGTAACCCATGTGATAAATTGCTAAAATAAAATGCGAAAAGCCCTGGGCCTTCGCGCGATTGATAATGTGCTCAAGAATTGGTTTGCCGGCTATTGGCAACAAAGGCTTGGGGCAATTTTCTGTTTCAGGGTGTAGCCGATATCCCTTACCACCAGCCATGATCACTATGGCGTTACTACGCTCAGATGCCCCATTTATTTCATCCCAGAGGTGTAAACCAATTACATGCATTTTTTCATCGACAATCGGGATCTGTTGAACTTTATTGGCAACCATCATCTGGCTAACCAGCTCTCGACTTAACTCTCGAGAGGCCACAATAGCACCGTGATGGATGATGCTCTTTATCGGGCTCGACAGATTTAAACCCTTTAAAAGTCCTCGGCGAATATCACCGTCTGAAATTGTGCCAACTAGAACTCCATTTGCGTCTATTACTAAAACTATTTTTAATGCCACTTCATTCAAGACTAGAATTGCTTTTTCAATATTTGATTCGACTGGAAGAATCGCTCTACTCCAAGTCGACTCTTTCGGTTTCATATTTCAGATCTTATCACTGGTTGTAAATTATCTGCTATGAAAAGTCTTCTTTACGATTCCTGCAAGCGCGATACTTTTAAGTATGTTTACTACCTTTTCGCTAGCGCCACCCTCACCGTACGGATTAGTCGTTTCCGCCAAACTTGCCTGAAAATCGATTGAATATAACTTGTCTATAGCATCAAGTATTGCCGATTCATTGGGTGGGCAATCAATGATGCTCTTAGCCTGAAGCCTCCCAAGTTGCCTATCGCCAATGTTTATGGTCCCTTTCTTAAATGTAGGAACCTCGGCTAGCCCACTTGATGAATTACCCACTACGCCGTCAACATGGGCAATGCAAGAGAGATACCGAAGTTGACCCAGTGAGGTGAAAACTTTTGCGTTTCTTCGGCCGGCAACAAACTCTTCTATCATCTTCATTATAATTTGGTTACCAGGATCCGCATTTGGCATTGTAAATATAAGTGTTGTGTTTTCTAAACATGACAGAGCACTGAGAAGTTCTTTCATTTGTTGCCCCGCTGTTTCTGCTTCAAGAGTTACTGGGTGGAAAGTAACCATCAAGCTTCTAGCACCAAGTACAAGTTTGAGTTCAGCCTCTAATTCTGTCCTATTGAGTAGTGTTAGTTTCTTAATGCTATCTATTCCTAGCCCACCAACTAGGAATACTTTATTTGGATCCTCACCTAACTGAATAACGCGATTTCTATATTCTTCTGCAGCCACAAAATGTAAGTGGGACATTTTTGTAATTGAGTGGCGAAATGCTTCATCAAATGCACCACTGGTGATTTCGCCACCATGTAAATGGGCAACGGGAATTCTTGTCACAAGGGCTGCTGCAACAGCAGAGAAGATTTCAAATCGATCACCTAAAACTAAAATTATATCCGGATGAAGAACACTAAATGCTTTTGCACATCCACTCAAACCCGCACTCATTGACTCAGCAATTCCTATTGGGGAATCAACTGCACTAAGTGAATTGACCTCAAAATCAATATTAAATCCATCGTTTTCAATCTCTTTATAGGTTAAACCGAAACTCTCTGATAAGTGCATTCCTGTCGCAATTACCTGCAGGGTCAATTCTGGATCATCTTTTATTCCTTGCATCACCCAGCGAAGTAAGCCATACTCAGCTCGACTTCCGGTAACAACGCAGATTTTACGTTTCATCAATCAACTCATCTTCGAAATAATCTCGATGCGCTTTGGTTCCTATAATTCGGTCCCATTCCATGGGTGAAACTCCCGTGCCAGGGCGCTTGGTCGTTAGATTGTCTTCTGTAAAAAGCTGTCCAGCGCTTATGGCTTGACTTGCAACAATCGATTTTCGTGCGATACCTCGGTTACCCATCTCACTCGGCATTGGTCGTTTAATTCCATTACCTAGAGCTAATTCAATGTTTCGAATGGCTTCGACCATAGCTTTCAGTTCTCCTGGTTCAAGACTTGCCTTATGGTCTGGGCCAGGTAAATTTCTATCAATAGTGAAGTGCTTTTCAATTACGGTCGCACCAAGTGCAACTGCTGCAATAGGAACCTCGATGCCCAGAGTGTGATCTGAATATCCAACTTTGACTTTAAGTTTCTTTTGAATTTCGTTCATCGCCAGCAGATTAACATCGTTCATTGGCGCAGGGTATTCAGAAGTGCAATGCAAAACAGTTAGATTATCTCTTGAACTCCCTGAAGCTTCCAACACTTTTATAGCTCTTTTAATTTCGATTAAAGTTGACATCCCAGTTGAAAGTATAATTGGTTTATTAAATTCGCCAATTTTACGGAGGTAAGGTAGATTATTTATTTCACCCGAGGGAATTTTGTAGAAATCAAGATTTAATTTTTTAATGAATTCCAAACTGATCAAACCGAATGCGGTAGTTGAAAAAATAATCTTTTTGTTGAAACAATACTTTTGAATCTCAATAAAGTCCTTCATTTGTAAATGGATTCTTTTGGTCATTTCCAATTGAGATTCATTCTTGCCAGTGTTCAGAATTTGGTAGTTAGCCATTTGTCCGAATTTTGTGACAACTTCTTCAGGCTTTGCAGTTTGAAATTTCACAACATCTGCCCCAGCTAAAACCGCTGCATCGACAAGCTGAAAAGCTAAGTCCAAATTTGCATTATGATTGACTCCAGCCTCTGCAATTATTAGAGTCTTCATTTCAATCTGCTTCTAACTGAATCCCAGGATTTAAATTCGATGGCCCTATCATCTATCCAAAAATCTCCTTGAGGTTTCCCAAGAATTATTTGATCGTAGGGAATGTCATGCACCTTTAACCATTCAACTGTCATTTCATATTCTGCCCAAGTGCGAGCAGAGTAAATAATAATCACGTGCCCCTCGGCTTTCAATGCTCGCAGAGATTCAGGTGCGCCAGTTATTGGTATTGCTAAACTTCGACTAAATTGCTTCTCTTCTGAGCAAATCGTTCCATCTAAATCAATTACTATTTTCATAAAAAACTTCCTTAAAGTATCTAATCATTCTTAATCTTTTCCCTTCGAATGTGGCGATTGGCTCTTGACCAAGACATTCCTGGAGCATCATTAGTGGGAAATTGAAACCTGCTTCGATTGACGCAATCACGCCGCCGCCAAATCTTGGGTTAACTTCTAATAGGTACAGTTTCTGTGTAGCGTCTTCTCTGATAAATTGTATTGTTAGAGGACCTATCAAGTTCAAATGATGTATCACCTGAAGGGTTCTTTCATAGATTTCGGCATCGTGTACTGTTTCAGTTTCTACAGACTCCCCGCCGAGAGTTCTAAGCCTTTTCCTCGGTGAAATTCCACAAATCTTGCCGTTTCTAGATACGTATGCATCAACAGAGTATTCAGAACCTTTAACGTATTTTTGGATTATATATTCGAAAGTTGAAGGTAAAGAATCTTTCTCTAGCTTGCTTGCAATCATAACAGCCCCCTCTGACGCCGATCCATAGGTTGGTTTTGCAAAAACGGGGTAATGACCTTCACTTGCAAGTGGGATTATTCCAAGGTCTTTTTCCTCACAAAAAGTTTGAAAGCTATTTTTTGACAAGCAGATCTTTGAACTTTCGAAGTTTGAACAAAAAGAAGCAGCATTTAAACTTTCTCTGATACGTGATTGCACTAAGGTTGCTTGGTCAACATTAGAAATAATGAGATCTACTTCATTAATTTGAGAGATAGCTTTAATATCTTCTACAATCCCTTCAGCGGACCACTTCTTTCCCACAATAACTTCAGCAAACTGAGCTATCGGTTGTTGGTCATTGATCTCATACGCAAAGGCCTTAAACTTAAGGTCTAACTTTTCACTTGCTCTTTCAAATCTTTCAAGCAATGAGACTCGTCTACCACCACCAAGCATCAATAAGGAAAATTTCTTCATGTGAGGCCAGGACTACTCGGAATGTTGATGATTCGTCGTGAGAGTGACTGTGAAGTTGTAAGATTTGCGCAGGGTGCGTTTTTAAAAGGTTCAAGCTCGTTCAAAAGCACCCATGATGGTCGCGTCTGGACTCCAGCGGAGTTTGTAGCCTCTAAAACTGAATCTCTCTCGTTCGATAGATTTTCATCAAGCAAAAGAGTTTGTAACCAGTAGTTACTGTAGCAATTCTTGGGTTCAGAAAAGAGGCGTACTCCCAATACATTTGCAAATACATGCTGATATTTCTCAAACAGTTTTCGCTTGGATTCTATTTTTCTTGGTAACTGCTCTAGCTGTGCACATCCTAATGCTGCGTTGATGTTTGGCATGCGGTAGTTGTATCCGATTTCATCGTGGCGAAATTCCCATGCGTGAGAAAGTTTTGCTGTAGTAGTTAAATGTTTTGCACGGCGTGCCAAATCAACATCATTGGTTAATATTGCTCCGCCCCCGCCGGTGGTAATAATCTTGTTGCCATTAAAACTTAGTGTTCCAACTAGACCAAAGGTACCAGTGTGTTGTCCATTGTAATAACTTCCAAGTGATTCTGCGGCATCTTCAATTAAAGTAATGTTGAAGTCATGAGCAATAGAGAGCAAGTTCACTAAATCTGATGGATGCCCAAAAGTGTGCATAGGGACTAGGGCGCGAATAACACTCCCGGTATCCTTATTGATACAAAGTCCTCCCTGCTGATTTGTTTTGCTCAATAAATATTCGCGGAGTTTGGCTGCGTCAACACCTAGGGTGCGCTCTTCACTGTCTATGAAATGCGGAGTGGCATTGCAGTATGCGACTGCATTTGCCGTGGCTACAAATGTAAGTGCAGGTATCAAGACTTCATCGCCAGCCTTGACGCCTGCAAGTTTTAGCGCAATTTGTAGTGCTGCCGTGCCATTAACAAGTGAGATAGCACATTTTGCTTTCGTGTAACTTGCGAGATCGCTCTCAAATCGATCTACGAATTTCCCAACTGAGGAAACGTAGGTTGAATCAAGACACTCTTTTAAATACAGCCACTCATTTCCTTCAAAGGTTGGCTCATGTAGAGCTATCGAATCTGAGCCGATAACACTTCGAATAGCTTCGACTACATCACAAGCAAGCTTAGATTCAATTTTCATCCGCGTTACAAATTGTAAATTTCTGGTTTATAGGTATGAAGGTTTTCTATCTTCGTGAACCATTCAATCGTTGCAGTTAAGCCCCTTTTAAAGCCCTCAGGACCAATGTATTTCGGTTCCCAGCCTAGGACTTCCTTTGCTTTGGAATTGTCAGCCCATAAGCGCTCTACTTCCGATTTTTCTGGACGCAAACGTTCGTCTTTGGACTCGATTGCAATGGTAACTTCCATAATTTCTGCAATCAACTTAGCTGTTTCACCAATCGATACTTCAAAATTACTCCCTAAGTTTATAACCTCACCTAGTCCCGTGTTGCTTGTTAGCGCAGCAATAAAGCCGGAAACGGTGTCTTCGATGTAGGTAAAATCCCGAGTAGGAGAAATTGCGCCAAGCTTGATGGTGCGCTGTCCACTAGCAATTTGGGTGATTATCGTAGGAATCACTGCTCGCGCAGATTGGCGAGGGCCATAAGTATTAAAAGGACGCACTATAACTACCGGTAAATCAAAAGATGAATAAAAAGCGTACGCCAATTGATCAGCGGCGATCTTGGTTGCTGAATATGGAGACTGACCTTGCAATCGATGTTTTTCTGTAATAGGAACATGCTGAGCAGTTCCATAAACTTCACTAGTAGAGGTGTGGATAATTCTCTTGATTCCAAGCTCACGAGCCGCCTGTAACATATTTAAGGTGCCTCTTATATTTGTATCTACATAGGAATCGGGAGAATGATATGAAAATGGAATAGCTATCAGAGCAGCAAGATGCAGGACCGCATCACAACCTCTCATTGCTTTTTTGACTCCGTGAGGATCTCGTATGTCACCTGGGACTACTTCAAAATGCCCTTTAATGTCATCTGCACAATGCTCTAGCAATCCCCATGAGTTGAATGAGTTGTAATGAACAAAAGCACGAACCTTGAATCCATTTCGAACCAAGGATTCAGTCAGGTGTGAACCAATGAAGCCATCTGCGCCAGTAACGAGAATAGAGGCTTCATTATTAATTTCACTCTTCACGTTACTCCTTTCCTCAAGTCATTTCCTGCAAAGCTAAGGATACCCCTTTTTTAACTTATTAACTATGTTGTGATCTCGAGGTTATGAAAATTATCCTCGATTACACCCATTTCTGGGTAAAATCAATGCTGATTAAGTTGAAGTACGCACCTAGCTGGATCACAATGGCGTAATCCGATTATGCCTATAACTTAACTCTATCGAATTGTTGCACGCTATTGAAATTTGGAAGATCTCCATAACTTGTACAGTCAGCCAAAGGGCAATAGGAGAAACTTACACTATTTAAATTTCTTTATACAAAGCATAGAGACATCGCTCTTTCTTGGCCATCACTCGAAACCAGCTATCACGGCGTCCCATGATTATTTATCGCTATACATCATCCGTATTGAGAAAGATAGCAAATAAAACCCCCCAAAACACTATCGCTATGATGGAAATTAGCGTCAGACCATGGTTTTGAAGTGCTAGAGCCGTGGCCAGCCCCGCAAAAATTATGGATAAGGAACATAAAATAAAAAAAGTTTGTTTCTTTGTTGCTCCCATCCTGACCAGTCTGTGAGATAAGTGATCGAGTCCGCTCTCAAAGATTGAAATTCTTCTGCGAACTCTTGAAGCGACTGCAACCGAGGTATCAAGTATGGGAATAGCTAAGAGGAGAACGGGAATCAATAAGGAGATAGCTTGACTTTCTGCCTCAGGATTTAGCCTGATCGTTAAGACTGAAATCATTGTGCCTAAAAACAAAGATCCAGCGTCTCCCATATATATCCTGGCGGGACTTTTATTCCAAATCAAAAAGCTAAGCATTGCAGCCAATATCACAGTAGAGGTGGCAGCGACTAGAACTTGACCATTTAGAAGAGTGATAGCTATTAATCCTAATGAAGTTACTGCAACTGTTCCAGCAGCTCCCCCATCTAAATTATCAAAAAAATTTATTGCGTTAGTTATTCCGACAATCCAAAATACCGTAATTATTGCGTCTAAAAGAAAACTACCTGTTGGATTTCCAACAGTATCCGATTGAATCAAAAGTCCTGCAGTGAATATTCCTGATAAAGTTTGAAAGATGAAACGCGGAAAAGGGGCAAGTACAAAGTAATCATCAACTAAACCGACCATTCCCAATATCACCGCTGGAAGTAGTACAGATGTTGCGAGCCAAAAATCTATTTGCATGGAGCTCTGAGTGAATATAGCAAGGTATATAGTTATGCAGATTCCAAGAATTATTGCTACGCCGCCTAAATATGGAATTGGCTCTTTATGTGTTTTGTGAGTTGAGTTTGGATCATCTAGAAAATTTATTTTGATAGCAATTTTTCGCATCAGTGGGGTGAAAATTGCTACAAATGTGAATGATGTTAAAAAAAGCACAATGAATTGAGCTGGGCTAATCACATTTAATCTCTCAACCTAAGGTGTAAAGCCACAACTCTATATTCGCCGGTTAGTAAAACTTTCATATTAAATTATGCGGAACCTGACTTGCGGCGAAACATCTTTGGAGCTCCGCTGCCCTCTTGATCTCCATGGATCTTGGAGTTTCCAGCAATATTGTTATTTCTAATTTTTCTAGCCTGCTTCTTCTTCTCTAGAGCTTCACGAAACTTTGCCTTGGGATCAGTTGCTTCCTCTTTAGGCTTCCCACTCCCTTTTTCTTCAGACACTTCTTGCCTCCTTGGCATCAATTCCTAATAGCGCTTGAACCTCTGATCTTCGATAGCGACGATGGCCGCCAAGAGTTCTAATTGCTGTGAGCTTTCCA
>Ga0169931_10000858_pt1 | contig 50647 bp, 56 predicted proteins | sample Kivu_15m_20L_FD_129675 | JGI IMG/M metagenome (GOLD analysis project Ga0169931, IMG submission 129675) | Freshwater microbial communities from Lake Kivu, Western Province, Rwanda to study Microbial Dark Matter (Phase II) - Kivu_15m_20L... | ecosystem: Environmental > Aquatic > Freshwater > Lake...
GCACCTGAGTTTGTTTCCAGCAATTCCAACACCGCAGGAGGTCAGGCAGAGATTGAGTTTGCAATGAAATACAGCTAGACTGAAAACTCTCACTGACATTGGATCAACATTTGACGCGGGTCAGCTTGGCGTGCTCGCGCCGGCCAAGGCCCCGGCCGAGGCCATCAACGCTGTCAACAAAGCGCTTAACGACGTGATCGCCGATCCCGCGGTGAGCGCCAATCTCTACAAGAACGGCTTCATTGCCAGGGGCGGCAGCGTTCAGGACTTCAACACCTACCTGCAGCGCGAGTTCGAGCGTATGGGTAAGGTGATCCGCGACGCCGGCATCAAGGCTGACTGACCACAGGACCCTGCACGATGATCCGAATCTGGCACCAGAGCTTTACCGAACTTCAGCAATTGCCCGCCTACCAGCAGGCAATGGACGCCCATGTTCGCCGTGTGGTTCGCCCCGACACCGAGGTGGTTCTTCATGGCGTGAAGCCTGGTACCTATCCGGGCAACTATCCCGGCACGGACATCGCGCACTCCGCTTTGTACACCCTGCACGCGTCGCAGTGGATCACTCAGGCGCTCAAAGCCAGTGACGAGGGCTTTGACGCGTATGCCATGTGCACGCTGCCCAATCCGTTCATCCGCGAGATCCGCAGCATTGTCGACATGCCGGTGGTGGGCTACGGCGAGGCAAGCTTTCACCTGGCCTGCATGCTGGGGCATCGCTTTGGCCTGATGGTGTTCATCGCACCCATGGCGCAGCTTTATCGCGAACAGATCGACGACTACGGGTTATCCGGTCGGTGCACCGGCGTGAAGCCCGTAGGGTTCACGTTTCATGACGTCCTGAAAAACTGGCATGACCCCGCCCCGCTCATTGAACGCTTCAAGCAAAGCGCTGCCGAACTGATTGCTGCCGGCGCTGACGTGATCATCCCTGGCGAAATGCCGCTGAACATCCTGCTCGCCTCCAATGGCATCACCCACATTGATGGGGTGCAGGTGCTTGACGGCCTGGCGGTCACACTCAAACTCACCGAAAGCATGGTCGATCTCAAGCGCAGCGTGGGGCTGTCGCACAGTCATCATGGCTGGTTCAGCGCCAGGCCTTCACGCGAGCGAATCAATCAGGTGCTCGATTTCTACGGTCTGAAGATCTGAGTCTTATTGAGTCGGAGCATAGCCATGGCACTGCCCAAGCGAATCGTCATCCATGAACTTGGCCCCCGCGAGGGCATGCAAATCGAAAAAAATCCTGTCGACACCTCTGAAAAGATCCGGCTGGTCGACATGCTTTCCGGATGCCATTTTCACGAGATCGAGGTCACCTCATTCGTCAGCCCGAAGTGGGTGCCGCAAATGGCTGATGCGGAACAGGTGGTGGCCGGCATTCGTCGAGCCGAAGGCACTCGCTATACCGCCATTTATCTGAACACGCAGGGGCTGCAACGCGCAGTCATGACCGCAAAGCTCGATGTTGAGGGCAGCCTGAGCATTACCGCCAGCGAGGCGTTCTCAAAAAAGAACACCAATCGCAGCATCGCTGAAACGCTGGCAGAAACCGAAAAGCGCATCGAAGGTTTTCAGCGGTTCGGAATTCGGCCCCATGAGGTCAGCGTCATGGCGGCGTTCGGCTGCAACTACGAAGGCGATATTTCACCCGATCATGTGGTGGGACTCATTTCGCAGTTGATGGACATGGCCGAGCAGAATCAGTACGACATTTCAATGATTCAACTGGCCGACACCATGGGCTGGGCGAATCCCGAGGCCATCCGCAGGCTGGTCGGCAAAGTGCAGGACCGCTGGCCAACGCGCCGCATCAACCTTCACCTGCATGACACGCGTGGCATGGGCCTGATGAACGCCTTCGCCGCACTGGAAATGGGTGTCGATGATTTCGATTCGGCGGTGGCGGGATTGGGCGGCTGTCCCTATGCAGGATTCAAAGACGCCCCTGGCAACATTGCCACAGAAGATCTGGTTCACATGTGCCATGAAATGGGCATTGAAACCGGTGTCGATCTGGAGCGCCTTCTTGACGTGGCGCGCGAGGCAGAGCGCATCGTCGGGCATCCGCTGCCTGGCAAGGTCATGCGCGGCGGACATCTCAACAGCTATCGGCGCGCAGCCGCCGCAGCGCGGGCCGCGCAGTGAGCGAGCCCGCCCAGGCCAAAGCCGACCCGGCAGCGCTCGCTGCCTGGGTGGGTCGTGAAGGTGAGCCCAAGCGCTCAACCGCCACGCTTGATCGCGAAACAATCCGACGCTTTGTCCAGGCCATCATGGACCGGGACCCGGTCTACTTTGACGACACCCATGCGGCAACCAGCCGGTATCAGACGCTGGTCGCCCCGCCGCTATTTCCGGTTCATGCTTTCCGCACCGCTGCCGACGCACCGGACCCGCTGGTATCTGTTCAACTGGATCCCAACGCTGACGCCACCGCCGGTAACGACGGCGTTTATTTCGGCCTTCCGCCCATCGAGCACCCTTTCATACGGCTTCTTAACGGCGGTAACGAAATCGAGTTCTATCGGTGTCTGGCGCTTGGAGAGCGTTGCGTCGCCCGCGCCCGCTACGCCAATGTTCAGCTGAAGGAAGGTCGCAGCGGCACCATGCTGATGGTCGATATCGAAACCGAGTTTCGGACCGAGGCCGGCGACCTGCTGCTGATCAACCGACAGACACTGATCTGGAGATAGCGGCCATGAATTTCGAGTCGCTTCAAGTCGGCCAGCGTCTTCACCAGATCGATAAAGGCGTCATCACCACCGCCCACATCATGCGCTGGTCGGCTGCAGTCGAAAATTTTCACCGCATTCATTACGATGCGCCGTTCGCAATTCAGCACGATGGCCTGCCTGGCGTATTGATCAACGGCTCATGGAAGCAGCATGTGCTGGTGCAACTGGTGAAAGACGCGCTGGCGCCCTCGGGCTGGCTCTGGCGACTCAAGTTTCGCTATCGCAAGATGGATGTGGCGGGCGATGCCTTGCGAGCGATAGCCGATATGGTTGAAAAGCGCGAGGCGGGCGGCTTCGGTTTCGTCACGCTCAAGATCGCGCTCATCGACCAGCTTGACCGCGTCTCAACAGAAGGTCATGCGATCGGGGTGCTGCCGCTGGCGGGTGGGCCGCCGGTGCCTTATCCCTTCCGGGCTGATCCAGCCTGGTCGACGCAGATCGGATTCCCGCAGGACGCCTGAGATGTCAGCAAGCATTCGGGTCGTCGATCTGCTGAAGCATCATGCACAGCAGACGCCGAACCGGATAGCGTTGCGGATTGATGGCGAGCCCAGAACCTTCCTGCAGTTATCGAAGGGCGTTGACCGTGCGGCCGCACGCCTGAGCCTGGTCGCCCAACCTGGGCACCGGGTCGGGCTGTGGTTTCACAATTGTTTCGCCTGGGTCGAATGTTTTCTTGCCCTGGACGCCATGGGTGCGGTGTCGGTGCCGATCAATACGCGCCTCACCGGACCCGAACTGCGCGTCATCATGGAGGCGGCGCAACTTACTGCGCTGGTAACAACGCCCAGCTACCGCAACCGTCGCTACACCGATGAGGCCATCGCCACGCTCCAGTCAGCGGGGCGGTCGATTTCCATCATCGAGGCCTCAGATGCAATGGCCTCGACCGATTGGCCGGCCCGACAGCTCGCCGGTGATGCCGGTTCTGTGGATGCCAGTCCCTCAGGCGTGTTCTGCATTCAATACACCTCGGGCACCACCTCGGTTTCAAAAGGCGTCATGCTCACCGACGCTGCTTATGTTCAGACGGCGGCCTACGTGGCGCGCTGTCAGAGCCTCACACCCGCCAGTCGATTCATCAGCGCTGCGCCGTTCTTCCATTGCAGCGGCACCATGCATGCGCTAACCGTTTGCCTGCTGGCCGGCTGCACGCTCGATTCGCTATCGATCTGGGATCCTGACCTGTTCGTTGAGTCGGTTGCGCTTCGCCAGAGCGACACCGCGCACATGGTGTATTTCCGTGATGTGCTGGCCACGGTGAAGCCCGATACGCGCGACAAACTTGCCTCGCTCCGGGTAGCGCATGATCTGGGCACACCGGAGTTTCTGTTGCGGATCGCAACCGAGCTGGGAGTCACTGGCATTTCAAACCTGTATGGCATGACCGAAACCTGTGGCCAGTTCACGATGTGGACACCGGGTGATTCACTGGAGCAGCGGATCAGCGGGAACGGCCGTCCTCAACCCGGCAACCAGGTTCGAATCGCCAATCCGGAGTCGCTCGAGGAGGTGTCGCTGGGCGACACCGGGGAAATCCAGATGCGTGGCGCCACCGTCACCAGCGGCTACTTTGCCAATCGCGCTGCGCAGTCGCTCGCCTTTACCGAAGACGGCTGGTTCCGATCGGGCGATCTGGGGCGAATCGGCGAGGACGGTCAGTTGGTCTATGTGGCACGCTTCAAAGAAATGATTCGTGTCGGCGGCGAAAACCTGGCACCCGCAGAAGTCGAGCAGGCGCTCCGCGATATCTGCCAGACGCCTCAGGTCTGCGCCCTGGGCGTTCCCGATGCGCGTCTGGACGAAGTGGTGGCCGCAGTGCTGGTGCAGCCAAAGTTTTCCGACTGGCCCACGGTGTCAGCGCAACTGCGCAAGCGCCTGGCCGGCTTCAAAGTACCCCGCGCAATTTATGTCGCGGACAGTCTTCCGATCACAGCGACCAACCGCGTTCAACGCGCCACGTTGCGCGATTGGATTCAAAGCGGCCAACTTCAACGCGTCGTGTAACCCAATCACCCCTTCACAAGGAGAGCGCCGATGAACGTTCGCAACCGTGAGGAAGACAGCGCGCTACGCGCCGAGTCGATCACGCGACGCCTGATCGACACGCTGGGCGCCGATGCGGTCAGTACCGACCCAGCCGAACGACAGTTGTTTTCGCTGGACTTTTCCGAGGAGGTCGGCGAAACAGCCATCGCGGTTGTTCGCCCCAGGAGCGTCGAGGCGATCAGCGCATTGATGCGACTCGCTTCAATCGAGGGCTTTGCTGTCAACACCCGCGGCGGCGGCATGTCCTACACCAAGGGCCATGTCCCGGTACGACCGGATACCGTCGTACTTGATAACACCGGCTTCAATCGTGTGCTTGAGGTCAATACGATCGACCGTTATGTCAGCCTGGAGACAGGGGCTCGCTGGGTCGACCTGCGCGCCGCGCTCCAGGGCACCGGCATGCGCGTGCCCTATCTGGGAACGCTCTCGGGAAATTGGGCAACGGTTGGGGGCGGCTTGTCGCAGAACGCCACCGGCATGGGTCGAATGACGCTCGCCGAACACGTGCTGGGACTCGAGGTTGTGCTGGGCGACGGCCGGGTGCTGCGAACCGGCTCCTGGGCAACATCGGGTACTGCCCCTTTCTATCGCTACAATGGCCCCGACCTGACCGGACTTTTCCTGTGCGATTCGGGCGCATTCGGCATCAAGACCAAGGTACACCTGCAGCTTGAACCCTGGCCGAAGATGTCGTTTGGCTGTGTGACCTTTCCCGACCGGGTATCGCTGGTGGCCGCCCAGGCGGCCATGGCCACCAGCGGGCTGCATACCGAGGCTTTCGCCTTCGATGGTTACTTCGTGGGCGAATACGCGCTCAAGCCCGGCATCCCGGCGGCCGACAAGCGCCAGATGATTGATCGTTTTCTCGCTGACAATCCGGTGAAGTGGCGGGCCTTCCGTGCGCTGGCCCGTGCCTGGCATCCATCGGGCCTGGGCTTTTTGAAGGGTCTGCCCAATGCCATGTATTACGTGGCCGAAGCGGCAGACCAGGCGGCCGCCGATCGCGTGCAGCAACGAATCGCCAGGCTGCTGAAAGGCTTCGGAGCGCGAGAGCTCCCCACCACGATTCCATTCGGACTGCGCTACGGTCCCTACCTGAACGTTGGCGAAATCATGGCCAATCGCGAAGGCGAAGTGAACTTCCCCATCAATGCCAAGTTCCAGGCTTCCAAAGCGGTCGATGCGATCAAGGCATTTGAGGCGTTCGCCGCCGACAATGCCGCACTAATGGAGCAGCATCAGATCCGAATGGCCTGCAACTCTCTTCTGCACGGTCACTTCTGGGGAATCGAGCCGGTGATTTTCTGGAAGCGGCCCCTGGGGCCCTATCGGCATCACTACGCCACTGACGATCGTCGTCGGGCTACCCAGGACACCATCGACAATCCCGAACGCAATGCGGTCGCGCTCGACCTGCGCTATCGCCTGCAGCGGGTGTTTCGTGAAATGGGCTCGCTTCATGTGCAGTGGGCAAAGTCCTATCCGTTTGCGCAGGCACTCGAGGGCACGGCGGCATGGGGGCTGCTTGAGGATCTGAAACGCGCCACTGATCCATGCGGCGTCGTCAACCCCGGCGTATTGGGGTTGGGCCTGCCAGCCAAACATTGAGGTCGCCAATGAAGTGGACTGTTCACACGCTTGACCTCGGCGAGGTTGAACTGAATACGCGTCGGCTGATCCCGAACGAGCAGAAAATTGACCGGATGACCTTTCCGGTACAGGGATGGTTACTCACCTCGGGCGACACGCGCGTGGTCATCGATACCGGGTTTCGCAGCCCTGAGATTTTGAAGCGAATCGGCGACGCAGCCACTGGCATCGAGACGCCCGAACAGCGTTTGTCCGCGCAACTCGCGCGGCATGGCGTGCAGGCCCAGGGTGTGCATTACGTGCTGCACACGCATCTGCACATCGACCACGCCGGACAGACCGATCTCTTTCCAATGTCCACCACGGTGGTCATCAATCGGCGAGAGCTTGAATATGCGGTAAGCGGGCTGTCGGGGCCCTCCTACCCGCCGGAGGACATCAAGCACCTGATCGACCGCCTGCATACGCCCGGTGCGCTGTGGTTGCTCGATCTGGAAGGCACCGGCGGCGAACAGATTCTGCCCGGTCTTCGGTGCGTCGCTGCGGGCGGTCACACCGAGGGATCGATGATCGTGATCGCCGAGACCGAAGCCGGCACAGTGTGTTTTAGCGGCGATCTGGTCTACAGCGTCAGGCACCAGCTGATGAGTCCCACCACGCTGCGAAACGATGTCATCGTCACATCGAATCATGTGGTGTCACGGCGCAGCGAGAAAATCGCATTGAAAAGGCTGATGCAGACCGCGCCACGCTTCTTTCTCTACCCCAGCCATGATTGGCCAGTGCTTGTGGAGGACGGCCGTGTCACGGAAGGCGGCGAGAAAACGCTTCGCGCCACCATGGGGCGATGCTTCTGCTCAATCGGGGAAATCACGCAATGAAGATCTGGTACCAAAGCGCCAGCGCCTACCGATATGAGCCGGTGTGGGACGACTACGGCAGGACACTCGAATCGCAATGCCGCCGCATCCTGCACCCCGACACCGGCCTCTATGTAACCGGCATCGCCGAAATGATCCGTGACATCGAGAACTGGCGCTGCTTCCAGTATTTCCAGAATGTGCAGACGCTCAATGCAATGCGTCAGGCTGAGCGCGAAGGCTACGACGCGTTTGTCGTCGGCTGCACGCTGGATGTTGGCGTCGCCGAGGGCCGTAGTCTGGTTGATATTCCGATTGTAGGCATCAGCGAAAACGCGTATCACCTGGCCATGACGCTGGGCAGAATGTTCGCCGTGGTGACCAGCTCGTCGGCCTTCTGCGAGGTTTATGGCGAGCAGGCTGCGCGCTATGGCGTGGCCTCACGCATGCTTCCTGGCCCCTACATTGTGGAGGCCTCGGAAGAAGAGATCGCCACCTCGCTCGGAAACCCTGGACCGCTGCTCGAACACTTTGTCGCGCAATGCGAGCGCGCGGTTCGAGACGGTGCCTCGGTGATCGTGCCTGGGCCGGCGTTTCTCGCCACGCTCGCGCACCGGGCGGGGCTTACCCAAGTCATGGGCGCCCCCGTGCTCGACACCATCTCAGCCGCAGTCAAAAGCGCTGAAATGATGTCAAGCCTCTACAAAATCGGGATTACGCCGTCGCGACGGATCGGCGCTTACGCAAGACCGACGCCGGAACATCTCAACACCTCGCTCGCACGGCTGGCGAACCAGTTTCGGATCGACTGACGACCCTTCGCATACTTCGCGGACTTGCGTTCGTCAACGCGCAAACCAGGCCCTGTGCGCGAGCGCCCAACGCACGTAGGCCCGCGCGCAGGCCTGCGCGGACGGCGGCGCGCGAAATTCCTCGCTGATACGGTCTGCAAGCAGCGGCGAGCGGCGCCGCGTCAGATCGTCGTTGAACTCAATCCGCCGGCCCTCAGGCTCGATCCGTACCGGCACGCCCGCTTCAGCCAGAGCATCCAGCATCGCTCGCGCATGCCAGGTGAATCCTGGCGTGAGTTGATAGAGGAAGTGCTTGGGTGGCGGTGAGTCCGCCGTCAGCATCCACACCACCTGCTCCGCCACTTCAGGCGCATACGCATAGTCTCGCGCGCCGCCTTCGGGCAGGGGCGCGATCGCTGCGCCCGCCAGCGCGCTTTCAAGGATGGCAAGCGGCGGCGAGAGCGTATCGCGCATGCCCGTTGCACGTTCCCACGGACCGATCGCCGCCGTCAGCCGCCCCACAAAAAGCCGTGGCATTGCTCCGAAGCTGTTCCAGCGCAGCCCCAGCGTTTCAAGCGCGCTCTTGGTGGCGCCATACAGAGTCAAGGGTCGAGGCAAGTCCGACTCGCGCAATGCCTGCCCCATGAACGGCAACTCGCCCAGTGATGCGGTCGACGAGAAGCACAGCATCCGCGGCACCTGATGTCGCGCAGCAATTTCGAGCAGGCGGGCCGGCGCAAGCAGATTGACCTCAAGAATGCTGGACGGGTGATCTCGCTCGCGCGCGGGACCTGACGTGATCGCGGCACCGGCCACCAGCGCTTCCGGTGCACCCCCGTCAAATAGCGCTTCAAGCACGGCGAGTTCACGGACATCACCCCGCCGGTCATCGAGCTCGCCCGGCAGCGACGCAAACTCAGCAGCCGCCATTGCAGGAATTCCGTCAATGGAGAGCGCGCGCACTCGCCATCCGCGACGCATGAAAGCTTCCACCAGGTTCAGGCCGATAAAACCACTTGCGCCTGTGATGGCCACTGTCTTGATCATGAGAATCGCTCCAGAACGCTCAGGCCAGGCGTCCGCTTCGATGACCTTCGAACACGGCTTCCAGTGCGTTGCGAGGCGCTACGCAATCGCCAGCCAACCTGAAGGCGATACCCGCACGGCTGAGCCCTGCCTCGAGCGGATTTTCAGACTGGGGCGGAATCACTGCAATCAGTCGATCGATTCCGTCGAGCCACTCCTCCTCGCCGCACGAGGTGTCCTCCAGGCACAGTCGCTGATCGACCAGTCCAAGCGGCCGCCGGAGCGGCCGGATTCGAATGCCTCGCTCGCGCCACCGGGCAAATGTCGTGGTCGTGCTGTAGATGGTGGTTCGCCACAGCGCACCGGCGGCCGGCGACAGCAGCGTGACGCGGGCCCCTGTTGCCGCCAGATGCTCAACCAGCCCCAACGCGCCCCAGTCACCGGTTTCGTCATACACCGCAACGCTCAACCCCGCAGCGTTGAGACACGCGCCCTCATCCAGCGTCAGTGCTTCGGTTCCATCCGGCAACCGATAGGCGAGTGGTCGTGCGCCAGTCGCGACGATCACCTGATCGGGCTTCGCAGCAGCGATCATCTCAACCGTCGACGCGCAGCCGAGTCTCACGTCAACCCCAAGGCGATCGAGCCGACGACGCGCGAAATGAAGCCACAAGCCGAAGTCCTCGCGTAAGCGCAGGCCCGCAGCCAGCGCCAGCCGCCCACCCAGCGCGTCGGAGCGCTCCCAGAGGCTCACCCTGTGCCCCCGCGCAGCAGCCGTCGCGGCAGCCTCCAGCCCAGCGGGCCCGCCGCCCACCACCAGCACGGACCGGGGTGTCTCGGCCCGACTCAGATCCGCTCGCGGCCATACAGCCTCGCGCCCGGCGCGGGGATTCACCAGGCAGGTCAGCGCAATATTGCGCTCGAGATTTTGTGCACATCCCTGGTTGCAACCGATGCAGGGCTGCACCTCATCGGCGCGGCCGCTCTGCCACTTGGCAACGAGCGCAGGCTCGGCGACGTGTGCACGCGCAAGGCCAATCATGTCTGCGCCACCCGACTCCAGCATCTGCTCGGCATCCTCCAGCGTTCGGTACTTGCAGACTGTGAGGATTGCGACTGGCTTTGCCGAACCCGCTGCGGCCTGCCGGATACGCCCAGGAAGCATTCGGAATGGCGCCGGATCAACCGCCATGTCCGCCATCTGGGTCCCCAGCGATCGGCTCATGTGATAGGCGGAATGACTCACGTGAATGAAGTCGAGTTGAACCTGGGGTACGGCAAGCTCAATGATTCGACTTGATTCGGCCAGCGTCAGGCCGTCATCGTGGTATTCCTCAGCGCTGATCCGTACGCCCAGGCAGACATCGGGCCCGAGCGCTTCGCGCAGGCGCATCGCAAGCTCAAGCGGAAAGCGCAGCCGGTTTTCGGTGGACCCGCCGTACTCGTCCTCCCGCTTGTTCGACAGCGGCGACAGAAATTGCTGCAAAAGATGCCCATGCCCCCAATGCAGCTCAATGCCATCAGCGCCCGCTTCCAGCATGTTCTCGGCGGTACGCAGATGCGCGTCGATCACCTGTTGCATGTCCTGACGATTCATCTGCCGGGGCGGATACGCGCCCAGCGACCACCGGATCGGTGAGGCACCCCACGACACCGTGCGCTCGTATTCCCCGTCTATCTGCCGTCCCATATGGCAAATTTGCGCGATGAAGGCCGCGCCCCCCTCGTGCACCGCATCCGCCACTGCGCGGAACGCTGGAATCGACTCGGGGGTGTAGCCGCAGACCCCCTGCGGACGCCCGAGCGTGTTCTCCATGACCCGGATCGCCTCGAAAATGATCAGGGCGACACCCCCTGCTGCCCGCTCACGGTGATACGCCACATGGCGCGCGCTCGGCAGATGCTCGGCACCAAAGTTCGTCGTGTGAGCCGGCATGAAAATACGATTGCGCAGTTGAAGGCCGTTGATTTCAAGCGGGGCAAACGCGGGCGAGACACTTACACGGGCGACGCGGTCGGTCATGAGCAGATTCCTTGATGAGGCGGGCCGAGCGTAGGCGGCGCAGCTTCGATTTGTCAATTTCGAGCGAAGCCATTACGGTATCGCCCATCCCTGACCCTTGGAGTAAATGGCTATGACTGATGCCGAAGCCGCTGTCGTCGCATGCGACCCCGCCCGACGCGCTGAAGGACTCGAAGCTGCCGCACGCGCCATCGATTTTCTTCGCACCACCGAGGCGCGTAATGAGGCGGATGCCAGGCAACGCATTGGCCCCGGCTTCGCGCCGCGCTTTCCCCGAGGCCGCAACTACGACAGCCTTGAAACCTGGTTAGCCGCCTCGCGCAAAGCCTACAAATTCATGGGCAAGAAGTTTTCCCGGATCGACGTTGCCTTCACCGGCCCTGCCACTGCCGTGGTCTACTGCTATGGAACCCTGCACGGCGAATATCTGGATGGCCGGGTCGTTGACGGCGTTCGCTTCATCGACCGCTTTGAAGTTCGTAACGGTCTGATCTGCGAACAGGATGTCTGGAACGACCTGGTCTGACGCCACCATGCCGCGCGCACTGCAGCCCCTGCAGCCCTCTGATCTCGGGCAACTGACAGCCTGGACAGTTGCCGCTGACGGTCGGTCGATTGCCCGAACGCTTGAGTTCAGCGATTTCAACGAGGCGTTCGCCTTCATGGCTCGCGTGGCCCTGCGGGCCGAACAGCTGGATCACCATCCCGATTGGCGCAACGTCTGGCGCAGGGTGGAAATCCAACTGAGCACGCATGACACAGGCGGTCTGACCCGCCTCGATTTCGAACTGGCGCAATTCATCGACCGCATAGCGCCGCCCACTGCAACCTGAAAGTCTTTCTGCGATGACAGCAACCCCCGACGCTTTTCTCCCCGCCGGTCTCAACATTGACCAATTCACGCCGCAGCATTTTGGATGGCAGGTCAATGGCAAGGTCGCCACCATTACGCTCAACCGCCCCGAGCGCAAGAACCCGCTCACGTTTCACTCCTACGCTGAACTGCGCGACCTGTTTCGTGCCCTCACCTATTCGAAGACCATCAAGTCGGTCGTGATCACCGGTGCCGGCGGCAATTTCTGCTCAGGCGGCGACGTACACGACATCATCGGACCGCTGGTGGAACTGCAGCGCGCCGATGACATGGGCGGCCTGCTTGCCTTTACCCGAATGACCGGAGACCTTGTCAAAGCGATGCGCGCGGCGCCACAGACGATTGTTGCTGCGGTGGACGGCATCTGTGCAGGCGCTGGCGCCATCGTTGCCATGGCCTCCGACCTCAGGTTGGGAACCGCAGGGAGCAAGGTCGCCTTTCTGTTCGTTCGCGTGGGTCTTGCAGGCGCTGACATGGGGGCGTGCAACATTCTGCCCCGCATCATCGGTGCAGGTCGCGCCGCCGAGCTTCTGTTTACAGGCCGCTCGATGGATGGCGCCGAGGCCGAACGTTGGGGCTTCTACAACCGGTTGTGCGAACCCGCGTCACTGCTTGCCGACGCACAGGCCCTCGCGGCATCGCTGGCAGCGGGGCCCACGTTTGCCCATGCAATGACCAAACGTTGCATCCATCAGGAGTGGAACATGGGCATTGATGAAGCGATCGAGGCCGAAGCGCAGGCTCAGGCCATCTGCATGCAGACCCGCGATTTCGAGCGGGCCTACACGGCATTCGTCAACCGCGCAAAACCCGTATTCGAAGGCGATTAAATGAATCGGTACCGCGCGATGCCGGGCGCGCCTGTCAGGCAGACAGGCTTGCCATGGCCTGCCGCGAAATAATCACCCGCTGAACCTCGCTCGCGCCCTCGTAGATCCGCAGGGCGCGGATATCGCGATAAAGCTCTTCAGCCTTGTTGCCCCGCGTGACGCCCAGACCGCCAAAGATCTGAACCGCCTCATCGATGACGCGCTGAGCGGACTCAGTGGCGTGAAGCTTGGCCATGGACGATTCGCGCGTCACGCGTCGCTTCTGTACATCACGGGTCCAGGCCGATCGGTAGACCAGCAGTGCGCTCGCATCGACATCGAGCGCCATGTCGGCGATCTTGCCCTGGATCAGCTGTTGTTCAATGAGCGCGCGCCCCATGACCATGCGGGTGGCGGCCCGCTTCATGGCATCGTCGAGCGCGCGCCTGGCAAATCCGAGCGCCGCCGCGCCCACCGTTGTACGAAACACATCCAGGGTTGCCATGGCAATCTTGAAACCGTCGCCGGATTTTCCCAGCAGGCGATCGGCAGGAACAAAGCAACCATCAAACCGGATGGTTGCCACCGGATGCGGCGAGATCATTTCAAGACGCTGCTCGATGATGAACCCGGGCGAATCCGCGTCAACCACGAAGGCTGACAGCCCTTTCGCTCCAGGCGCCTCGCCCGTGCGCGCAAACACCACGTAGTGATCGGCAATCCCGCCATTGGAGATCCAGGTCTTGACCCCATCGAGCCGCCAGCCGCCGGGGACAGCGGTGGCCTGCGTGCTCATGGCCGCCACATCCGAGCCCGCATCGGGTTCAGATAGCGCAAACGCGGCAATGCGCTCACCCGTCCTGACACCCGGTAGCACCTTGCTGCGCAGCGCCTCGTCCCCGAACAGCGTGATCGGTCCGGTACCCAGCCCCTGCATGGCAAACATGACTTCGATCAGCCCGGAGCGGCGGGCGAGAATCTCGCGCGCCAGGCAGATTGTGCGGACATCCAACCCGTCGGCGCCAGAGGGCGGCACAACAGGCTCGAGCAGACCGCTTGCGCCCAGGTCACGAACGATGGAGCGGCACAGCGCATCGAGGGCCGCACCCTCGCAATGCTCAGGTTCGGGCCGCGACTGTACCCACGCTTCCAGGTGCGCCGCGAAGTCGCGGTGGCGGGATTCAAAGAACGGCCAATCAAGAAAGGTGGTGTCCGACATCCGTTTGATTCCGAAGATGCGGCCCAGGCGAGGGCCGCGGGGTAACGAGCGCTCGATCAGCCTGGACCGAGTGCCTTTTCAATTGCCGAGACCAACTCGCGCGATTCGGGTGTTACCCGGCTGGGGTAGTTGGCAATGACCTGGCCCGATCGATCGATGAGGTACTTATGAAAGTTCCAGCGTGGAGCCTGGCCCGTGAGGCGGGTAAGTTCAGCGTGTAGCGGGTTTGCTGACGGCCCGAGCACCGATGTTCGGGCGAGCATTGGAAATCGGACGCCGTAGGTGTTGAAGCACACCTCTGCAATCTGCTTGCTGGTGCCAGGCTCCTGCTGCCCGAAATCGTTGGACGGGAATCCCAGAATCGTGAGGCCCCGCGCTGCAAATCTGCCGTGAAGCCGCTCGAGCCCCTCGTACTGCGGGGTGTATCCACACTGGCTCGCCGTGTTCACGACCAGTACGACCTTACCGGTGAACTGGCACAGCGACAGCGGAGCATCGTCCTGCAACCGCGGAAACACATGGTTCAAAAGTGCGGGGCACGAAGCGGCGCTCGCTGCCTGTGTCTGGGCGCGCAAAAAGAGAAGCGGATACAAACCGACGAACGCAAGGGCTGATTGCGATGCCCGTCGGCGCCGCCAATCAGGCAGTGGCATGGCTGACTCGCTGAATTTACGGATTGACAAGGTCATGCGGTGCAGGCGATAAAATGGTCACCATGAAACTGTACATCACACCCGGTTCCCCTTTTGCGCGGATGGCTCGAATGATGGTCATCGAGAAGGGCCTTCAGTCCCGCGTCTCCGAGCAACTCGCCCAAACACGGGTTCCCGACAGTCCTTACTATGAGACCAACCCCTCCGGACGTGTCCCCTACCTGATCTGCGAAGACGGCCTGGGACTGGAGGAATCGATTGCGATCTGCGATTACCTCGACAGCCTCGATGGTGCACCGCTCCTTGCAAGGCCTGCGCCACAGCAGGCGCTCGCTGTGGCCAGACTGGATGCGCGAGCGGGTTCGCTCCTGGATGGTCTGGCTGTGTGGCTTCGCGAATTGTTGCGCCCGTCGGATGAGCGATCACAAACCATCATTCGCCATGAGCAGGCCCGCGCGCAGCGACTGCTCAATGCTTGGGAAACCGACATCACGCACCCCTGGATGAGTGGCCCTTTCAATCACGCCCAACTGCGGATGCTGTGCGCCCTTGCGTTCGCACTGAAAATCCGAGGGTTCGACTGGACACCAGACCGACCCGCGCTCAGTCGCTGGTTTGAAGCCATGCGTCAACGTCCCTCGTTCACTGCCACCGAGCCGCCATCGAAATAATCTCCGACGGGCCCACCATGACTGCCAGCTCATCTTTCAGCCGCCGCCGGATCCTGCTCGCTGGCGGCCTCGCGCCCCTGAGTATCCCGTCGGCCCTTGCGCAGGCCTACCCAACGCGCCCGGTTCGGCTGGTGGTGCCCTATCCTCCCGGAGGGCCACTTGACCTTGCTGCCCGCGCCATCGCGGAATCGATGCGCGAACCGCTCGGTCAGCCGGTTGTGGTTGAGAACCGAAGCGGCGCGGGTGGCAATCTCGGCGCAGATCACGTCGCCAAGTCGCCCGCCGACGGCTATACGCTGTTGATCGGTGCGGTCGCCACGCACGCGATCAATCCGTCGCTGTATCCGCGCATGCCCTACGATGCCGAGCGCGATTTCGCACCCATCTCCATGATCGCTGTCGTGCCCAACGTGCTGGTGCTCAATCAGGCATTCGCCGACAGCGAATCGATCCGGACCGTTGATGACTTCATTGCGGTGCTGCGCCGCAGGCCCGGCGCGCTGCAATTCGCATCGGGTGGCAATGGCAGCGCCGGCCACCTCGCCGGTGAGTTGTTCAAACAGCAGACCTCAACCTTTGCGGTACACATTCCGTACCGTGGAGCAGGCCCCGCACAACTCGCTCTGCTGTCGGGTGAAGTGCAGTTCATGTTTGACAATCTGGCCTCTGCCGCACCCCGGATTCGCGAAGGTCGCATTCGCGCGCTGGGTATCACTACCACCGAGCGCTCGCGTGCAATGGCCGAGATTCCCCCCCTTGCCGAACTGGCGCCGCGATCGCTGGCTGGATTCGACATCAGCACCTGGTACGGGCTGTTTGCCCCGGCAGGCGTACCGCGTGCCATCATCGATCGCATTCATGCGGCGTTGACCCAGGCCATGGCCGGCGAACGCTTTCAGCAGACCATGCGGCAACAGGCCGCCACCGCGTCACCCACCACCCCCGAAGCCTTCAGCGCGCTCATTCGGCGGGAAGCGGCTAAATATAAGGATCTCGTTGCGCGATCAGGCGCCACCGTCGACTGACAATCGACGCATGGCGACCCAAACGTCTTTGAAGGAGGTCATGCCATGATCCATGTCGTCGCTGTTATCACTGCCAAGCCAGGCTTGCGGGATACGATCCTGCGTGAGTTTCGGGCCAATGTTCCCGCGGTGCTCTCGGAAGACGGTTGCATCGAATACGGCGCGGTCACTGACACATCGCCCGCCCCCGGGTTTGCCACCCCGATCGGGCCGGACACTTTCATGGTGATCGAAAAATGGACATCGATCCAGGCGCTTGAGGCCCATGCGCGCAGCCCACACATGGCCGCCTACGGTGCCCGAACCCGCGAGCACATTGCACAGCGCCTGGTGCACGTGCTGACCGGGGTCTGAACCCGCAGTAGCCCCTCAGAAAATCGCCAGGGAGCTGTTCTTCAGGTCGGTGACCAGCATGTAGCCAGGCGCATGGGTAATGCAGTACTCAGGCTTGGCCGCAGCAATCACGGCCTGCGGCGTGACGCCACACGCCCAGAACACCGGAAGCTCGTCGTCGCGCACTTCAATCGGATCACCATAGTCCGGCCGGGCAATATCGCGAATGCCGATCTGCTCGGGTAACCCGATGTGAACCGGCGCGCCGTGCACCGACGGAAAGCGCGAGGTGATCTGGACTGCGCGAATCGCATCCGCCGGCTTGAGCGGACGCATCGACACCACCATGGGGCCATGAAACACGCCTGCCGATCGGGTAGGAATGGAGGTGCGATACATGGGCACGTTGGCGCCGCAATCGATGTGACGCATTGGCAGACCTGCCTCGACCAGCGCCTCTTCAAACGAGAACGAGCAGCCGAGTACGAAGCTCACCAGATCGTCGCGCCAGAACTCGCGAACGTCCTCTACCTCCGCGATCAGTTCGCCGTTGCGCCAGACGCGATACAGCGGAAGGTCAGTACGAATGTCGAGATCGTCGCCCAGTGCGGGAAGCCGCGGATCACCCGGCGCTGACGTGGCAAGCACTGGGCAAGGCTTTGGATTCTGCTGACAGAACCGCAGAAAATCATGCGCCAGTGCGGCGGGAAGAATGGCCAGATTGCCCTGCACCATGCCGGGCGCAATCCCCGCTGTGGGACGCAGACAGTCTCCACGACGGATCGCAAGACGGGCCTCGCGCCCGGATGAGAACACCTGAAACGCTGCCAACCCTGACCCGGCATTCATGACATGGCCCCTTCAACCCGACATCCTGCGATGGTACTTCAGTGCCGTTTCGGCCGCAGCCCGCCGATCGCAGGACGCAGCGCAAATTTCGGTAGAGTGCTTCCACCGAACCAATTCCTGAAAGCCTGACCTATGAGCATTCGCGGCAAAGCCTTCATCGTGGGCGCCTTCGAGCATCCAACCCGACTGGCGCCCGACAAGAGCGTCGCGCAGCTGCACATGGAGTGCGCACTGGGCGCAGTTCAAGACGCCGGGCTGTCGCTGGCCGATGTTGACGGATACTTTTGCGCGGGGGATGCGCCAGGGCTGGGGGCGCTCAGCATGATCGAGTACATGGGAATCCGCCCCCGCCATATTGACACCACGGAAACCGGTGGATCGTCCTATCTCATTCACGTGTCTCATGCCGCGCAGGCCATCGCGTCCGGGCGCTGCAACATAGCGTTGATCACCCTGGCGGGCAGGCCCCGCTCGGAGGCCTCGAGCGGTCTGCAGCCCCGCAACTTCGGTGCGAACATTCCTGATCAGCCCTTCGAAGCGCCTTTTGGTCCGCTCACCATCAACAGCTACGCGCTGGTTGCAGCGCGTCACATGCATCAATACGGCACGACCGCTGAGCAGCTGGCCTGGATCAAGGTGGCCGCCTCGCATCATGCTCAGCACAATCCCCATGCGATGCTTCGACAGGTGCTCACCGTCGATGAAGTGCTCGCCTCGCCACTGGTGTCGGACCCGATTCGCCGCATGGATTGCTGCGTGGTATCTGACGGTGGCGGTGCCTTGATTGTTGCCCGCCCAGAGATCGCCCGAGCCTTGAAGCGGCCAGCGGTCCAGATCCGCGGCGCCGGTGAATTTGTCAAAGGCCTGGACGGTGGCCGGGTCGACCTCAGCTATTCGGGCGCCCGGCACTCTGGCGCCGCCGCCTTCGAAGAGGCCGGCGTCAAACCAGCCGACATCCAGTACGTCTCCATTTACGACAGTTTCACGATTACCGTCCTGATGCAGCTCGAGGACCTGGGCTTCTGCGAGAAGGGCCAGGGCGGGCGCTTCGTCGCTGACGGCAATCTGATCGCAGGCAGCGGCCGCCTGCCGTTCAATACCGACGGCGGCGGGCTCTGCAGCAACCATCCGGCCAACCGCGGCGGCATCACCAAGGTCATCGAAGCTGTTCGCCAACTGCGTGGTGAAGCGCACCCGGCGGTACAGGTTCAAAACTGTACGCTCGCGCTTGCTCAGGGCACCGGTGGCCAGCTCGGTGCGCGCCACGGCAGCTCCACGCTTATTCTCGAAAGGGTTTGACCATGCCTACCCCCTATCAGGACCGCAAGCTGCCCGCGCCCGTCATCTATCCCGAGAACCAGGCCTACTGGGATGCCGCTGTGCGCGGCGAACTGATGGTGCCCCACTGCAACGCCTGCGGCCCCTTCTGGTATCCGCGGCCCTACTGCCCGCATTGCGGCAGCGGCAACGTCGAACTGCAGCGGTCAACGGGTCAGGGCATCGTGTATTCGCTCAGCATCACGCGACGCGCCGGCCCGATTCCCTATGCAATCGCCTACGTTACCCTGGACGAGGGTGTCACCATCATGACCAACCTTGCCGACTGCGACCTTGATTTGGTTCGCATCGACGATCGCGTCGAGGTGGTGTTCAAGCCTACCGACGGCGGGCCGCCTGTTCCGCTGTTTCGGCCAGTTGCTGCCAGCGCGGCCTAAGGCCCGGGCGGCGCACTGCGCTGTCCGCGTGGAACGCCCGCTCGGCTAGTTCCGGGTGCACTGAATCGACCGGACCTGCATCGGTAACGGTCCACGAACAGCCTGAACAACCACTCGGATTTTGTCGGAGGGCTTGTCGCTAGGTAAGGCGAGGCACGACGTCGGAAGATCAACTTTTCCGAGTAGCGTTCCGCGCAGCCGCCAGGGTCCGCGTTGCGCTGAAGCAATATCGATCGGACGCATCAGGTCAATGATCTGCACATCCGCCCGCTCGGCGCTATTGGGTACCTGCGGCGGCATCTTCAGTTGCCAGCCATCGGCACCTTTCTCGATTTCAACCCGAGCGAACTGCGCCGGTGACAGCGTCCCGCGCAACGCGGGCGGAACGCTGATGCGCGTTCCCTGAATCTCAATTTCTGCACCATCCGCACTGACCCTGGATACCTCGCCGCCCAAGACGGTGCGAGCCGACGACTCATCACGCACGAGCGACGGTACGGCCACCCGCTCAGGTGTCATGGGCGTGCGGGTGGTGTCACCTGCTGGCGGCGTGGTCCAGACTCGCAACAACTGGTCGACCGCGAGGGCCGCCGCAGCGGGGCCCTGTGCGAGATCCACGGCGCTCCCAGCGGCTGCATTGAGGCGTGCAATAGACCCTTGAACGCTACGCACCACACCACTGACCAGAACCTTGGGCTGTGGATCAATCGCCTCGACGCGCGAAGCGAGCAGGTAGTGCGAATCGGAGCCTTTATCGAGCACCCAGGTTCCGTGCGCCTGAATCCATTGGTCTTTCAGCAGCGGACAGTTGGGCGTGCAGTCCCGCTCGCCAAAGTCGATCCAGGTTGCTGCGCCGAAGGCGCCTACCGCGACCTTATCGATTCGGACACGCTGCCCGAGCACGGTCAGCCATTGACTTCCGCCGCTTTCAGCCTCGACACGTTCGATGGGACCCACCAGCTCGGTCACCACCTCGATGAGCTCAGCGACGTTGTCGCCGCTGCTGCGCACGCGCACGCGCTGGCCAAGCTTCAGTGCGGCCGGGCGCACACCCGCAGCGCTCTCCTCGGTAACAACGGCGCGACTGTCGTCATACCGCTCGCCATCGATGTAGACGCTGCCAAAACTGGTTACCGTGCCTTCGGCCAGGCCACTACCGCCGCTGCCAACGCCACCCGCAAGATCACCAATTCCGCCACCACAGGACATCAGCAGTGTCGCCACGCCGATCAACAGGGCAGCGCGCACCAGTTCGATGAATCGCCTTGAAGATTGGGCGAACTCTCTGACCCATGGCGTGATCATGACGACTTATCCTGCGACGCCTCAGGCGCGCTATAACTGAACACCCCAAGCCGGAAACGATGCGGCCGGCTTTCGCCTTCATCGCGCTCACACATCGGAACAGCCTGATCGACGACGCGTTGCAGGGCGTCCGCCCAAATCTGATTGGCCAATTGATGGAGTTCTCGAATCGACGCTTCGCTCAGCCCGTCTGCAAACACGCTCTGCTCGAGGAAGCGGCGACCGGGATCGCCGCTCAGGTTGTGAACGCCCGCTGCAAGATGATCCACCGCAGACCCGGCGAACAAGGCTCTCGCTTCTTCCAGCCCGGGGTTTGGTACAAAGGCGTCACGAATCAACCTGACGCTTTCCCCCTCTTCGCGCACAACGCCGAGCCGCACAAGATCGTCGAGCACAGCACGACGGTGAAAATCGCGCGATACCCGGCGCGCAAGCGTCTCAAATGATGGTTCGGCACCGGCAAACGGCAGAACATCGGGCCATCCCAGGCTCAGCCATCGGGTTACCACCTGATTGGCAGGACTAGGCTTTCCCCAGCGCATGCCCTGCGCGGCGTTGTCCGCGGTTACCTGCTCTGCGGGCTCGCCCAGCGCGCGTACATCCTTTCGATGCAGGCCAGACAGCAGGCTGAGCGCCGAATCGGTGCGCTTGCGACCCAACCGTGCCAGTTCATGTTCAGCCTGGGCGAGAAAGACCGGCTTCAGCGCAGCCGCGAAAGCGGCATAACCCACTCCGGAACGAACCAGCCAGGTGACCAGCGGCTCGAGAATGGCAAGAACCTCGGCGAGCACGGCCTCCGAGCTGTCGGACGGATTCGGCGCCTGGGCTGCGAGCGGCTGCTCGCTGGACGGATGAGTAGGCATCTATCAATTATAGATGGGAAACTTTCCCAGCGGCGAATCGGGGATGATCCGGACAGGACATTTGTCGCCTGCCCTTACTGCTCGAGAAGAGTCGATACCGCCTGTACGACGCGCTGCGGATGCTCATAGGCGAGCCAGTGGGCCGCCTCCGGGATCAGACAGACACGATCAACGCCCACCAGATCACGGTATTGCGGCAGCCGCTCGGCCAGTGCCGATCGCTGATGCGGATCCTGTCCCCCCAGGAGCAGGCTGATCGGGCAATCGGCCTGCCGGATCAGCTCGCGAATATCGAGCGATCGTGACAAGGGGCGCGACTTGAATCGCGACCGCCGCACCTGCTCCGCCGCATCCGAGATCAGTTCAGGTGTGACCCGATCGGGATCGGAAATCATGATTCGACGTTGGGTCACCGCAACGCCCGCAAGCAGGCCGCCCCGACGGGTCTCTCTAACCCCTTCTTCGAGGATCTCAAGCACTTCTTTCGTGACCTCGGGACCTAACGGTGGACTGATCAGGATCGCACCTCGGAACCCCGGCACCTGCCGCCAGCGTCGGGCAAGTTCGCAGGCAACCAGCGTTCCAAATGAGAAGCCTACGAGAACCGCCACTGCTGGAAGTGAGCGCAACGCGCCCTCCACAAGTGCCGCGTAATCGGATAGCAATGACACGCCGGGCGCATCGTCCGACTCGCCGTACCCTGGCAGATCAATGGCGATCGGATCTGCGATCGCCGACAGCGAATCCAGGTTTGCACGCCAGTGCCGCCAGCTGCCGTGCCCACCATGCAACAGCAACGCCACCGGTCGGCTGCCATCGAGCGTACCGGTGGTGACCGCATGCATTGAACCTGTCTGCATCGAAAGTGATAGCGACCTCATTCAGTCATCCATTTGTTACGTCAAATATCTCTGTCAGGTCATTCGCGGCACAAGCAACTCTGCGCCAATCGGTGTTTACCCTTGCAGGGTGTGTCAATGAACCAAGCGGCCCCAGAATCGGGCTAGCATCTTCCCATTAATACTCGAGGTGCCCCAAGGCACTCGCTCCGTCTGCTCAGACGGGTACTCACGACTCACCGGTTCTGGAGGCTATCCATGTATAACAAGATTCTGATTGCGTATGACGGCTCTCAGAGCGGCCGGACCGCGCTATTTGAGTGCTCCTATCTTGCGACCCAATCAAAGGCTGAGATCCACTTGATCGCGGTGGTGCAGCCGGTGCCGGCAGCCGTTCTGTACGAGGTCGTCATCTCCGAAGTTCCCGACGCTACCGATGAAACCGAGCATCACCGGAAATTGCTCGAGGAAGGTGTGCAGATGCTGCGCGAGCGCGGCTTTCCGGCGCAGGGCCACCTCGCGCGGGGCGAACCGGTGGAGCAGATTTCCGAGCATGCCAAGCGCCTGGGTGCCGATCTGATCATCGTCGGACATCGCCGGGCCAAAGGGTGGGCCGAGCGCTGGTGGCGCGGCTCAATCGGCGCAACGCTGATGGACAGTGCCCCCTGCAGCGTGCTGATCGCCATGACTGGTGGCCGTTAACCAGCCGGGCTTACCCCTATTCCCCGATCCTGTCCGGGCATCCCAACGTCAGGCGCACGTTCTCGGATAAGTTTCGGCTTCGGCGCGGAATCGGCTAATGTTCGGGGGTTTTTGCATCACCGGATTGCCGATGCGCGACCGCGAATCATCCATGACCCTCCAGGAGACCACCATGTCCCAAAAATCCAAAACCTCCTTGCGTCGTCGCTTCCTGAAGTCGGCGGCTGGCGGCGCAGTGGCCACCGGCGCGCTTGCAGCGCCGATGGTATCCACCGCGCAAACCATCAGCCTTCGTTTCCAGAGCACGTGGCCCGCTAAAGACATCTTCCACGAGTACGCCAACGATTTCGCCAAGAAGGTGAACGAGATGGCGGGCGCCAGGGTCCGCGTCGAAGTGTTGCCCGCAGGTGCTGTGGTCGGCGCGTTTCAACTGCTTGAGGGCGTCGCCAAGGGTACGCTCGACGGCGGCCACGGCGTCGTGGCTTACCACTATGGCAAGAACTCGGCACTGGCGCTCTGGGGATCAGGCCCAGGCTTCGGCATGGACCCCAACATGCTGCTGTCGTGGCACTACTACGGCGGCGGCAAAGAACTGCTCGACGAGATCTACAAGTCGATCAATATCGACGTGGTGTCGTATCTGTATGGTCCGATGCCCACCCAGCCCTTCGGCTGGTTCAAAAAGCCGATCGCTCGTGTCGAAGACATCAAGGGCACCAAGTTCCGCACCGTGGGTCTGGCGGTTGACATGTATACCGACATGGGCGCGGCCGTGAATCCGTTGCCCGGTGGCGAAATTGTGCCGGCACTCGATCGCGGCCTGATCGATGGCGCCGAATTCAACAACGCATCGTCCGACCGTATTCTGGGCTTCCCGGACGTGGTCAAGAACTGCATGCTGCAAAGCTTCCACCAAAGCACCGAGCAGTTCGAAATCCTGTTCAACCGGGCCAAGTTCAACACGCTGCCCGCCGAGGTCAAGTCGATCATCGACTACGCGGTTCAGGCAGCCAGTGCGGACATGAGCTGGAAGGCCGTCGATCGCAATTCCAAGGACTACATTGAGCTGAAGAAGGCAGGCGTCAACTTCTACAAGACGCCCGATGCCATCCTGCGTGCGCAGCTTGCGTCCTGGGACAAAATCATGGACAAGAAGTCCAGCGAAAACGCGATGTTCAAGAAGGTACTTGACAGCCAGCGGGCGTTTGCTCAACGCGCCGGTAGCTGGCAGAACGACTACACGGTCGACTTCAAGATGGCCTACAACCACTACTTCGGACGTCGTTGATAGGCTGATCGGCCCGACCTATCGGGCCGTTACCGGAAGCGGCCGCCCAGGCGGTCACTTCCGGCTCCGTTTCCGGGCTGCGTTCCCGTGATGGGTTCAGTGCAATCGCCACACGAACTCGCCCCTTGCCTGCGGGTATCCAATGCAAAAACTGCTTCTTGCGGTCGACCGCCTTTCCACCTGGGTGGGTCAGGCCTTCGCCTGGGCGATTGTCTTATTGACCGCACTGATCACCTGGGAAGTGTTTTGCCGATACGTGCTGAACGCTCCCCATGACTGGTCGTTGAACGCGCAGATCATGCTGTACGGCGTGCTGTTCATGACCGCTGGCGCGTACACGCTGGCAAAAAACGGACACGTCCGGGGCGACGTTCTCTACGGGTTTTTTCAGCCCAGAACGCAGGCTACCGTTGATCTTATTTTGTACGTGCTGTTTTTTCTGCCAGGAATATTCGCGCTCACCTGGGCCGGATGGGACTACGCAAACGAGTCTCTGGCCATTCGCGAAAAAACCTTCTCGGCCACCCCGCTGCCGCTATATCCCTTCAAGTTCGTCATTCCTTTCTCAGGCGCACTGCTGCTCCTGCAGGGGCTGGTTGAGATCGTCCGCTGCATCCACTGTATCCGCGACGGCGAGTGGCCCTCACGCGAGCAGGACGTTGAGGAGGTTGACGTCGACAAGCTGAAGAAAATGGTCAATGTCAAAGACGAGGACATTGCTGCGCTGGCCGCCGACACACCAAGGACCGCGAAATGAAGATTCGTCGCGAACTCTGGTTCGGCTTCTCGCTGATGGGGCTGATCATTATCGGCACCGCGGGCGTGCTGCTCAGCGCTGAAAAATTTACCAGCGGCCACCTGGGCCTCGCCATGCTCGCGCTTGTGGTGGTGGCCATCATGCTGGGGTTTCCCACAGCGTTCACGCTGATGGGCATGGGCATGCTTTTCACATGGTTTGCCTACGATCGCGACATCACGAAGACGCTCGATCTGATGGTGCAGTCAGCGTTCAAGGTGATGAGCAATGATGTGCTGATCTCCATCCCCTTGTTCGTGTTCATGGGGTATCTGGTTGAACGCGCCAACCTGATCGAAAAACTGTTTCGAAGCCTGCATCTGTCGCTGGCGCGTGTTCCAGGATCGCTGGCGGTGGCAACGCTCCTTACCTGTGCGGTGTTTGCAACCGCCACGGGTATCGTGGGTGCGGTCGTCACGCTGATGGGCCTGCTCGCTTTCCCGCAGATGCTGAAGGCGGGTTATGACGTGAGGCTGAGCGCGGGCGCCATCACCGCGGGCGGCTGCCTGGGAATTCTGATCCCCCCTTCAGTAATGCTGATCGTCTACGGCGCCACCGCGGGGGTGTCGGTGGTTCAGCTTTACGCCGGGGCGTTCTTTCCAGGCCTGATGCTGGCTGGCCTGTACATCGTCTACGTCATCGTGGTGGCGAAGCTCAAGCCTGAACTTGCGCCGCCCCTGTCGGCAGAGGCCCGGCATATCGAGCTTCCACCCCTGATGGATCGCGTCGCGCAGGCCTTCCCGGGCGCTGCGCTGTCGGGTCTGATGCGCGCCCTCAAGGGCAGGAACAATGCCGACGTGCCTGCCAGCTATCTCCTCAATCAGCTGATTGCGGCGCTGCTGCCGGCCCTCATCGTGTTGGGTCTGCTGGGAATCGTCTGGAATGGTCTGACCGCGCCAGACCCGGAGGCGGCCTATCGTGCCGCAGCTGCCGAGGCTCGCGCAGGGGGTTCGTCCTCCGGCGGACTGGCCGAGCCCCCGGGCGCTGGTGGTCTTCGCGAACCCCCGGGTGCCGGCGGGTTACGCGAGCCGCCGGGATCCTCGGGCGGGTTGAGAGAGCCGGCAGGTTCGGGCGGACTAAGAGAGCCACCCAGTGCCGGTGGACTGCGAGAGCCCCCCGGCACATCTGGAGGCCTGCGAGAGCCGCCGTCTGCCGGTGGCGGGCTTGCTGAGCCGCCCGGCGCATCGTCACTACGCGAGCCGCCCGGCGCAGGCGCACTGCGCGAACCGGGGGGCGCAGCCGGTGGGTTGGCCGAGCCTCCGGGCGCGTCCTCCCAACCGGGTGGCGACCTCAAGCTTCCCCGCAATCCGGCGCCAACTGGATTTTGGATCGGCGCGGGCGCAGCGGCGCTTGCGCTGGTGGCGTTCTACGCGGTGCTCAGCTTTCAGCGGTTTGAAGTGTTCAAGATGCTGCTCGGCAGCTTCTTCCCGTTGGTGGTGTTGATTCTCGCCGTGCTGGGCAGCATTGTGTTTGGCCTTGCCACGCCCACGGAAGCAGCAGCGGTCGGTGCCTTCGGCGGCTTTCTGCTCGCGGCGGCCTACCGACAGCTCACCGTGACAGTCGTCAAGGACAGCGCGTTTCTGACGGCCAAGACCAGCGCGATGGTCTGCTGGCTGTTTGTAGGTAGCTCGATTTTTTCTGCGGCGTTCGCACTGCTGGGCGGCCAGGAACTGGTTGAAAACTGGGTTCTTTCAATGAACCTCAGCAAAACCGAGTTCCTGATACTGAGCCAGGTCATCATCTTCCTGCTGGGATGGCCGCTGGAGTGGACCGAGATCATCGTGATCTTCATGCCGATCTTCATTCCGTTGCTAGATAACTTCGGCGTAGATCCCCTGTTCTTCGGCCTGCTGGTGGCGCTGAATCTGCAGACAGCGTTTTTGAGTCCGCCGGTGGCCATGGCCGCGTTCTATCTCAAAGGCGTCAGCCCGCCACACGTCACCTTGAATCAGATCTTTCGGGGCATGCTGCCGTTCATGGGTATCCAGATTATTGCGATCGTCATGCTGTACGTGATCCCTGAAATCGGACTGTGGCTACCGAAAGCGCTGTATGGGCGATAAGCTTCCACATGGGGCCTTGGGCGCGACGCTGATGCGTGCCCAAGGTTCGACGGCAGGGTCGCCGCGCAATCCGCGCGAAGCAGTTCCGTCTTTTGGAATTCGATATCGCCTCAGGGAGGATTCATGTCCATCGATCGTCATCCATTCTCACGCCAACGTCGCAATCTGGTCGCAACCGGTGCCGCCGCCATCGGGTTGGGCGCCGCGTCCGGCGTGTTGGCTCAATCGCCAGAATCCTGGCCCAACCGGCCAATCCGCCTGCTCGTAGGCTTCGCGCCCGGCGGCAGCTCGGATGTGGTGTCTCGTCTCATGGCCCAGCGCCTGTCACCCATTCTTGGACAGCAGGTGGTCGTGGAAAACCGTCCCGGCGCGGGTGGGCTGATTGCGGCGGAAGCGGTTGCCCGCGCGTAGCCCGATGGTTACACGTGGGCATTGCTGCCAAGCGGCCATGCCAGCCAGGCGGCAATGCTTCGCAAGATGCCTGTGCACCCGCTTGACGACTTTGCCTGGGTGAGCACGATTACCGTGTACCCGATGTTTTACTGCGTGGCGGCCGACTCACCGATCCGCAGTCTGCGCGATCTGATTGAACGCGCCAAGGCGAACCCGGGAAAGCTGTCGTTTTCCTCATTGGGTATTGGTGCAGCTCACCATCTGTTGGGCGAGTGGATCAACGCCGAGGCAGGCATCGACCTCGCCCATGTTCCCTACAAGGGTTCGCCCGCGGCGTTTGCCGATGTCGTCGCTGGCCGCGTTGATCTGATGGTGGAAACGGCCACGGCAGCCTTACCGCTGATTCGTGGCGGCAAAGTGCGCGCGCTCGCAGTCACCTCGCGTGAGGGCACTTCGCTGGTACCCGGTGTGCCGGCCGCCTCCGATACGATTCCCGGACTTGAATATGAATCGTGGCTTGGAATCGTCACCACGCCCAAAACGCCGCAGCCTGTTGTTGACCGGCTCAATCGCGCGATTCGTGAAGCGCTTGCGGATCCCGAGATCATCAAGAAGCTTGAAGACCTGGGTGGGCGCCCAGGTCCGACTTCACCCGAGCAGTTTCGCGATCGGGTTCAGCGCGACATTGACAGCTTTCGCAAAATTGTGAGCGGCCGCGGCATCCCGCAGTTCTGATCCGGGCCCTCTCTCGTCAACGTCCCTGGAGTTCGTCACCATGCGTCTCAACCAATCCAGAAGAGCGCTGCTCGCCGCACTCGCAGCGCTGCCCGCTTCAACCGCTCTGGCCCAGGATACATGGCCGACCCGTCCAATTTCAATGATCATCCCGTTCCCGCCCGGCGGCGTTGCCGATACCGTGGGACGCCCTGTCGCCGAGGCCTTGTCGCGTCTGCTCGGGCAGTCTGTGGTGGTCGAAAACCGGGCGGGCGCCGGCGGCGGCGTTGGCATGGCGCAGGTCGCGCGCGCAAAGCCCGATGGCTACACGCTGATGATGGCGCTGTCCTCGGTCACGATTCTTCCCGAGGCCGACCGGGTGCTCGAGCGTACGCCGATGTTCACGCTCGATCAGTTAACGCCGATCGCGCGCTTCACCGCCGACCCTACCGTGCTGGTCGTGCGCGCCGACAGCCCCTGGAAAACGCTGGATGAATTTATCGCCGATGCGCGTCAACGCCCTGGCGCAATCACGTTCGGATCGTCGGGCAACTACGGCACGATGCACGTGCCGATGGAAATGCTCAAACAGTCCACCAACACGTTCATGCTGCATGTGCCGTACACCGGCGCGGGTCCCGCCATTGTCGGGCTGATCGGCTCGCAGGTCGATGCGCTTGCCACGGGGCCCGCAACGGTGGTGCAGCACATCAGGGCGGGCCGACTCCGCGCGCTCGCGCATTGGGGCGATACACCGCTTGCCGCGCTCCCCGATGTGCCAAGCCTTGAGCAACGCGGGCTGAAGGTCAGGTTCTCGCAGTGGTCCGGGATTTTCGCGCCAGCCGGTCTGCCCGATGCGGTGGCCGCCCGCTTGCGTGAAGCAGCCGCTCGCGCGGCAACTGACGAGCGTGTGGTGAAGGCCATCGGCGGCGCCGGTACACCCATCCAGTACCTCGATAGCGCGGCCTTCGCGCGCTTTGTGAGTGACGACGCTCGGGTCATGGGTGAAGTGGTTCGCCGAATCGGCAAACAGTAAGCGCACGGCCCGCCGTTGCGCGGGCGTTCCCAGGTCTGTTTCAGACACGTTGCGGCAGCACCGCACCGCGATGGGTCATTTTTTGTTGACATTTGTCTATGTCAATCTATAATGACACTAGGCGAGTCCAGCAGCATGGACGAACCTGTTGCAAACAGGCTCCGCACTTCGGTGCGGGTTCAGCAGTGCACTTAGCTGTACCTTGCAAGGGAGCAACCAATGTCTGACAAAGACAAAGTCTGGCCGACGGGCTTGACCGAGGGAGAGTCAGAGGAAATCCACAGGCACCTGATTCAGGGCACGCAGATCTTCGGCATGATCGCCGCCCTGGCTCACCTGCTGGCATACCTCTACTCGCCCTGGCTCAAGTAAAAGGAGAGCCCCATGATCTACGGAAAAATGTGGTGCGTCGTGAAGCCCTCCGTGGGCATCCCGATCTTCCTCTCCGCTGTCGCTATCGGCTCGTTCTGCGTGCATCTCGCGATCACGACGAACACGACCTGGGTCAAGGATTTCCTGAACGGCAAGGCCAAGCCTGCCGCGACGGCTCCCGCCAAGTCGTAGGTCTCTGACCAGCCCGGGTCGGTGCTACAGGGCACCGACCCGACGTCACACGATGAACCGCGATACCCCCTCCCGCCGAGCGGCCTATCTGGCCTCGCTGGGAACGCGTTTCCTGCCGTTCGCTGACGCAGCCACCCCAGACCTTCCTCTGCCCCGGCTGCTCCGCCTTTCCCTGTTTCAAGTGTCTGTTGGCATGGCCCTTGTCATGCTGATTGGCACCCTGAACCGCGTCATGATCGTTGAGATGGGTGTCCCGGCCGGGCTTGTGTCGGTCATGTTCGCCCTCCCGCTTCTCGCCGCGCCGTTTCGCGCGCTGATCGGCTTCCGATCCGACCATCACCGATCCGAACTGGGTTGGCGCCGTGTGCCCTACCTGTGGATGGGCACCTTGCTGCAGTTTGGCGGTTTCGCCATCATGCCCTTTGCGCTGCTGGTGCTCGCCGGGGCGGGCCAATCCGCTGACGCGCCGCCCTGGATCGGTCACCTGGCAGCGGGCCTTGCCTTCCTGCTGGTTGGCGCCGGCATCCACACCACCCAAACCGTGGGTCTTGCGCTGGCAACCGATCAGGCGCCGGTCGAGTCGTATCCCAAGGTCGTGGGGCTCATGTACGTGATGCTGTTGCTGGGCATGCTGGTGAGCGCATTCGTGTTTGGCGAGCTGCTCACTGACTACACCCCGGGGCGACTGATTCAGGTCATTCAGGGCACTGCGGTCCTGACGCTGGTCCTGAATACCGTCGCCATGTGGAAGCAGGAGGCAAGAAACCGGCATCGCAAGCCTCGGCCGGGTGTTCCCGATCCCAGTTTTACCGAGGCCTGGCGCATGTTTCGAAGCGGCGATCAGGCCCTGCGAAGGCTCTGGCTCATTGGGCTGGGAACCATGGCCTTCGCCATGGAAGACGTCTTGATTGAACCCTATGGCGGAGAGATTCTCGGCCTCAGCGTGTCGGCAACCACCAGCCTCACGGCCACCCTTGCGCTGGGCGGGCTGATTGGGTTCGGCTATGCCTCGCGCGTTCTTACCCGCGGCGCAGATCCCATGCGAATCGCCGGTCTGGGCGCATTCGTCGGGCTGCCGGCCTTCGTCTGCGTCATGGCGGCCGCGCCGTTTCAGTCGGCAGCATTGTTCAGCACAGGCATTCTCCTCATTGGCATTGGCGGGGGACTCTTCGGGCACGGTACGCTTACCGCCACCATGAATCGCGCCACCCCAGGGCAAGAGGGCCTCGCGCTCGGTGCCTGGGGAGCGGTCCAGGCCACCGCCGCGGGTCTTGCAATGGCTGCGGGCGGCGTTATCCGTGATCTGGTGGCCGCAATGAGCGGCAGTCTGGCTGGGTATCTGAGCGTCTATGGGCTCGAACTCGCCATGCTGGTTTGCGTGCTCGCCCTGCTCCCTCCCCTCCTGGGTCGTGCCGCCGCCAGCGGCGCAAGCGTCAAGTAAGCATCGGCCTCAGCGCCGATCGAGCGAAGTCAAGGGTTTCTGATTGCGGAAATTCGCACCGGTGCGATCATTGGCACCACAATTCCTCCTCGGAGAACTGCCTTGAACGAAGCACTTGCAGTCATTCTGTTTGTGGTGTTTTGCGTGTTCACAGTCGCCAACTGGATGAACCGGTCGCGCCTGGACAAGCTCCGCAAGAAGTAATCGATTGGTTGCTCCGCACGACGGCGCCCATCATCGGGCGCTGGTGGAGGTTCTTCAGCGGCTGAACAAGCCGGAGCCACACCCCGCGCAGGTGACGGCGAAAGCCAGACTGCTGCTGCTGGACACGCTAGGCTGTATGCTGTCGGGCCGTACTGCCCGCCCGGTGCGCCAGTTCGAACAGCAACTCGCCACGATTGAATCCGGAGCATTCCGCTTCCCTGAAGGGCCCAGCCTGTCCTGCACCGCAGCGGCCAGCGTTGCTGCGATGGCAAGCGCCTGGGATGAAGGCTGCGAGGGCTTGCCCTATGCGCATGGCCGGCCCGCTTTGACGCTCATCGCAGCCTTATTGCCGGTGGCGGTGCAGCGCCAGGCCACACTTGACCAGTTGCTCCACGCGTTGATCACGGGCTATGAAGTTGGCGCCCGAGCGGGCGGTTGGCTGCGAATCGCGCCCGGGATGCATGTTGATGGTAACTGGCCCGCCCTCGGCGCGGCGGCAGGTGTTGCCTGCCTGATGGGCTTGTCGCCCGCAGCACAGTGGAACGCGGTATCAATTGCCGCATGCCAGTTGCCCGCCAGCCTCTATCTGCCGATCCGGACAGGCGATGATGCGCGCAACACGTATCCTGCCCACGCGGCAGTACTCGGGCTTCAGTCGGCCATCGCGTCGGCCGCAGGCATCACGGCGCCCGATCAGGCACTGCTCGACTATGCGCGCGACCATGCGCGTCCGGACGGGCGTGCCGCGCCTGAGCCCGACCGGTGGATGCTTCTGGAATGCTATTTCAAGCCCCATGCCGGCGTTCGTCACGCCCACTACGGCCTCGAGGCTGCGATGCGACTGCGCGCGAGGCTCGGCGGCCGCTCTGAGCACATCACGGGCGCCCACCTCCGGATCTATCCCGAGGCATCCACCTACGCGGGAAATCGCGACCCGCAGGCCCCGATCACCGCGCAGTTCAGCTTATCGCTGGGCGTGGCCGCAGGGTTGCGATTCGGTGCCATGGACCCCGATCTGTTCCGCGGCGGGCGACTTCAAGATGGCGAATTGCGCAGGCTCGAGAAGCTGGTCACCATTGAACCGGTTGAAGCGATGGGGGCAGCAGGCCGACGTTCAGCTGAACTGACAGTGCAGGCGGGCACTGACAGCTTCTGCGAGGCGATCGACGCGCTTGATGGAAGCCCCGCACGCCCGATGTCGCCTGAGCGAGTGGGCGAGAAATTTGTTCGCTACAGCGCCGAATCGGTTGGACCGCAGCGGGCCCATCAGTTCGCGGCCGAGCTGAGCGGCTGCTCGGGGCGTGTCGGCTTCACACAGCTCTGGCAGATTCTTGCTGCCTGAGCGGCTACACTGACCGCCCCAGGGTCGTGTCAGCGCGGCCCGACAGGCCGCGAGGACCCCCCATGCACAACGCCGCGTCACCCACATCCATCGATCCGATTCGTCCGCTGCGCGAGTTCGTCGCCGATATGACGCGACTGATTGAGCGCACAGATTCCGAGCGGGAACTGCTCGCGCAGGCGCGACCCATGCTTGCAACACTGATTCGGGACAGCAGCTGGCTTCCTCAAGAATTCTCTCAAGCGGAACCTGGCAGCTATCGGCAATACCTGTTGTATTGCGATGCGCTTGAGCGTTTCTCGGTCGTCAGCTTTGTCTGGGGTCCCGGTGCAACCACTCCCGTGCACGACCACACGGTCTGGGGATTGGTCGGCATATTGAAGGGCGAGGAAATGTGTTGCGAATACACCCCGGACGGCCCAGACCGCGTGCGTGCCGCGTCGATCGAGCACAGCCTGAAACAGGGAATGATCGAAGCCGTTTCCCCCACGGTTGGCGACTGGCATCAGGTTCGCAATCCGCTGAGCGACCAGACTTCAATCAGCATCCATGTATACGGGGGCAATATCGGTTCAATTCGTCGGCACCGTATCGACGCCGCCAGCGGACAGATGCTGGACTTCATCTCGGGTTACTCCTCGGCGTTGCTGCCCAATCTGTGGGATCGGTCTGCAGCGGTTCGCGCTGCCGCCCGCTGAGCCTCAACGAACGCGCGGGCAGCAATACCGATGGCCGAGATCAGTTTTGAGTTGGTCAATTCGGTGGGTTGGATCGTATTGAACCGACCGACCCGCGGCAATGCGCTGTCAGCATCGCTCGTGGAAGACCTCATAGAGGCTGTCCAGACCTGTATAGACAACGATACAGTCCATACCGTGGTGATTGCTGGCGCAGGCAGACATTTTTGTACCGGCTTCGATCTGGATGGGCTCGATCAATCCACCGACGCTGACCTGCTGCATCGATTTGTTCGCATCGAAACGCTGCTTGATCTCGTGTGGCGCGCGCCGCTTCGCACCGTGGCCGTCGCACACGGCAGAGCAATAGGCGCTGGCGCTGACCTGTGCGTCGCCTGTGACCAGCGCGTGTTGACCGCCGACGCCAGCGTCCGTTTTCCCGGCGCGGGTTTCGGAATTGTTCTGGGGTCGCGTCGGCTGGGCTTGCGCGTGGGCGAGACCCGTGCGTTGCAGTGGGTGTCAGAGGGATTGACGATTGCCTCAAAGCTTGCGCTCGAGACGGGCCTCGCAAGCCAGTTGGCGGCCGATGAATGTGATGCTGTAACCGACCGAATCCGAAGCGCATTGCCACTGCCCGAACTCGCGGTGGACCGGCAATCCTATGCAGCGCTGAAGCAGGCCATCCGATCCGCCAGCCAGGAAAGCGCCGATTGCGACCTCGCTGCGCTCGTTCGATCGGCCTCCCGGCCAGGACTGCAACAGCGCCTGCTCGCCTATCGGGACCGTCACGCGCGTCGATAGCGCACTACTGGTCAACGGAATTGCTGCGGCGCAATATACAATCGCAGGAACCATGAGTGCCTCGGCCCCGCAGCGCATGCCCGCGCTCGTTATCGCTTCGCTTGGCGTCGTGTTCGGCGACATCGGCACCAGTCCCTTGTACGCGTTTAAAGAGGCGATTGGCGCGCACGCTGCCGGAGTGAACCTCCAGGCCAGCGTCTACGCGATTCTTTCGATGATGTTCTGGGCCGTCACAACAATCGTGTCGCTCAAGTATGTCGTCGTCATGTTGCGCTTCGACTACCGCGGCGAAGGCGGTGCGCTGGCGCTTCTGTCCAATGCCCTCACGCTGACCCGCTCGCGCCCGGCGCTTACATGGGCGGTTTCCGCGCTTGGCATCCTGGCTGCGTCATTGTTTTTGCGGCGACGCGATCATCACACCCGCCATTTCGGTCCTCTCGGCTGTCGAGGGTATCGCCATTGCGGCGCCGGCCACTGAACGGCTGATCGTGCCGATTGCCCTCGTGATTCTGATCAGCCTGTTTCTGATTCAGCGCCGCGGCACCGCTCAGGTTGGTGCGCTGTTCGGCCCTGTCATGATCATCTGGTTCGGAACACTGGCTGCCTTGGGCATCAACAGCATTCTGGAAACTCCGGAAATTCTTGCCCCCATCAATCCGGTCCATGCAATCCGCTTTGCAGTCGAACGGCCAGGCCTGACCCTGGTGCTGCTGGGCGCTGTGTTTCTGACCCTGACCGGCGCCGAGGCGATGTACGCCGACCTGGGCCATTTCGGTCGCCGACCGATCCGCATCGGATGGTTCGCGCTGGTGTACCCTTGCCTGATGCTGAATTACTTCGGCCAGGGCGCGCTGGTGCTGCGCAATCCCGAGGCAGTCCGCAACCCCTTCTATCTGCTCGCCCCTGAGCCCCTGCTCCTGCCGCTCATCATCCTGGCAACGTTTGCCACCGTCATCGTATCGATCAGCCGCCGGGGGCTGTTCGGCTGGCGTCGATCGCTGTTTGGCTGGATGCTGCAAAACAGTTCCAGCACGGCAAGCTACTTCGCGCTCCCCCCGAACCGGGTGGTCGAACTCGGCACCCAGGTCGCGATTTAAATCCGCTAAATTCCGCGCATGGCCTTCAAGCTTCCAAAAAACTCGTTGTTTGCGATTCTGTTGCGATCGTCGTGGTGGATCAGCTTCGCCATCGCCGGCGCGCTGTCGCTGATTGCCATGGCCCTGTTACCCGAGGCCTATCGGGCGGTCGGCGCGCTCAGTTCGTTTCCATTCGTCGTCATCGGTGTGATCGCCCTCAGGCGCCAATGGAGCCTGCCTGGCTCCCAGGAGGTCGCCCGAACGGCAGAAATCCTTTCAACCTTGAACTGGCAGAGCTTCGCGCCACTGGCCCAGGCCTCTCTGGAAGAAACCGGGCGGGTGGTACGAACCTATCAGGGTGCAGGTGCCGAATTCGTTATCCACGATAACGGCGGATGCAGGCTGGTCAGTGCCCGTCGCTGGAAGTCGGCCAGGCTGGGCGTTGAGCCGCTTAGAGAACTGATCGGTGCCTTTGACACTGCCGGTGCCCGTGGCGGAATCATCATCTGCCTCGGCGATATTACTGAACCGGCGCGCAAACTCGCTCAGTCCAGTGCAGTCGACATTTGGGGCGCCGCCGAGCTGGCTGCAAGGCTGCGCGGCAAACTTCCGCCCCCCTAGTCCGAGCATTTTCAGGCGGCCCGGCTACCGCTGCTGAAGCCGGCTCAGATACTCCACCAGCCAGAGCAACCGGGTGCGCACATAGATCTCCGGGTCATACGGCACATCGCGGTAATACTCGGCGCCCTGAATTCGATAGTCGCGACCCCAGATCGGCATCTCGCGTGTGCCGTGGGCGGCCACCGAGCCGCCCTCAATCGTTTGATAGACGCTATCGATCGGGAACACACCACCGTTGCGGCGACTGAGCTGCGTTAAATCGGGCGGCACCCGCCGAAGCAGCTCAACGACCGGGCCATCGCCACGGCCTGCGCTACCGTGGCACACCGCGCAGTTCGGGCTATGCAGCACGCGCACAAGCTGGCAAATGGACGCCTCTGACGGTACGTCCTGGCGACACCCCGACGACGCTTTGACCCCCCTGTTTCTTATCTCCCCTCATTCAAACCAAGGAACCCACGATGGCAGCGAGCAAGACTTCCACAAAAAAATGGTCTGGCCAGAAACCCATGACGCGTGAGGACGTGACCGATCTGATTTATTCCTTCAAGGTGCAAAAGGGAATCAAGTGGGCTGATGTCGCGAAAAAAGTTGGGCACTCTAAAGAGTGGGTAACCGCTGCCTGCCTTGGGCAGATGACCCTTACTTCGGACCAGGCGAAAGCAATTGCCAAACAATTCGACCTTCCTTCCGACGCGGTCGCGCTGCTTCAAACCGTGCCGTACAAGGGGTCACTGCGAACCGCAGTTCCAACCGATCCACTGATCTATCGCTGGTATGAAATCGTCAACGTATACGGCACGACAATTAAAGAATTGATTCACGAAGAATTTGGCGATGGAATCATGAGCGCCATTGATTTTTCGATGGACATTACCCGCGAGCCCGATCCGAAAGGCGACCGGGTGAACGTCGTGCTTTCAGGCAAGTTCCTGCCGTACAAAACCTACTGAGTTCAATCCACCTTGATGCCGGCGTCGCGCACCACCTTGCCCCACTTGGCCACTTCACCCGAGATGTAGGCCCGCAGCGCTGCGCGATCAAGCGGCTGTGGCGTCAGTGACTGTTTGGCAAACTTCTCGACAATGTCGGGCGTCTGCAGTGCACGATTGAACTCACCGTTCAGGCGCTGCAGCACGGCCTGGGGTGTCCCCGCCGGCGCGAACACCGCGAACCAGGTGCTCGCCTCGAAACCGGGGTAGCCCGATTCAGCGACCGTGGGCACATCCGGAAGCACCGGGCTGCGCTGCAGCGACATCACAGCGATAGGGCGCACCTTGCCGCTCTTGGCATGCGGAACGACTGGCGGCATCGACGTACTGCCCACGGGAACCGCGCCACCGATCACCGCGACCGACGCGGCTGCCGGCTGATGCGGCACATGCGTGATGTCGACGCCTGCGAGGCTGCGAAACAGAAGCTCAGCACCCAGGTGGGTGGTGGTGCCGTTGCCGGACGAGGCGTATGCCAATGGCGTGGTCCGCGCCAGGGCAATCAGCTCGGCCAGTGTGGTGGCTTTGACCGAAGGGTTCACAAAGAGCAGGTTCGGGGTCACGCCGGCCATCGCAATCGGCTCGAAATCCTTCATGAGGTCATAGCCCGCATTTCGAAACAGAGACGGATTCACCGACACCGCAACGCTGTGAAACAACAGCGTGTGGCCGTCGGGCGCCGCAGCCTTCACCTGTTGCGTCGCGATGTTGCCACCCGCACCGGGCTTGTTCTCGATCACCATCGGCTGCCCCAGCGCCGTCCCGATTGGCTCGGCGAGCATCCGGGCAATGATGTCTGTGGATGCGCCCGGCGCAAACGCGACCGTCACCCGAACCGGTTTCTCCGGAAATGCGGCCCAGGCGGGCTGTGCGCACGCCACCCCCATCATCAGACACAGTGCACTGAGAGGTCTCATCGCTAAGGCTCCTGATTTAAACGGTTGCGACGCGCATCCAATCGGGCACGCGCCTGTGCGAGTACTTCATCGGTATGTTGGCCCTGCAGCGGCGCCTGGGTGCGCACCCGCGCGGGCGAGGCGGAAAAACGCACAGGAAAGCGGGCCTGCCGCAACAAGCCCTCCGTGGGATGCTCGACATCTGAAAATAATCCGACCGCATTCAGGTGCGGATCGTTGTAAAGGTCATCAAGCGTATTGACCCTGCTGCACGGAATGTCCGCCTCGCGAAGCGCAACCAGCCATGCGTCAGTCGTTCGGGTGGCGATGGTGTCGGTCAGAAACTGGCCGCAAGCCTCGGCGTGCGCCGTTCTTGCCTGCAGATCAGTAAACCGGGCGTCGGACTCAACCAGCCCGGGGGATCCCGCCACGGCAGAAAACGCCCGCCAGTGGTTATCGGTGTACACCACCACGGCAAGCCAACCATCAAGCGTTCGGTAAGGCCCACGATGACGGGACATCAGGCGGCCGTAACCGGCTGGCCCAATCGGCGGAACAAAAGCGCGGCCGCCCGCATGATCGCCCAACACAAATTGCGCCATCGTTTCGAACATCGGCACTTCAATGCTCTGGCCCTCACCGGTTCGCTGTCGATGGTGAAGCGCGGCGGTGATCGAAAGCGCCAGATAGAGCCCGACGATTCGATCACACATATTGACCGGCGCGTACCGCGGCTTTCCGTCAATTGCCAGAAAAAGACCCGCGATACCGCTTGCCGCCTGGGTCAGGTCATCGTAAACCGGCAGGCCGCTGGATGGGCCGCCCTCGCCATACCCCACTGCGCTGACATGAATGATCCCCGGATTGACCTCGCGCACCGCCTCATAGTGAAGGCCGAGCCTACGCACTGCCTGGGGTCGCACATTGCTCACCACGACGTCGCAGTCAGCGGCCAGAATCAGCGCCGCATCACGCCCTTCGGCTGTCTTCAGGTTGAGACAGACACTACGCTTGTTGCGATTGGCCTGCAGAAATAGCGGGCCCATGCCTGCGTGACGAAAAGGCCCCACCCGGCGCATCGAGTCGCCGTCAGGTGCCTCGATCTTGATGATGTCCGCGCCCAGATCCCCCAGAATCTGCGTCGCGGTGGGGCCCATGACCACCGTGGTCAGATCGAGGATCCTTACGCCCTGCAGAGGGCCGACCGGGTGGGTGGTGGACATTTGACGGGCAGCCGCGGTCAGTCAGCTACGGCCACCCAGGTTTTACGTGCGGGGCTTTTGACCTCAATCTGAATGCAGTCTTCGAGCGCCTCGCTGAAATGCGGCACCCCGCGCGGATGGATCCAGGAGTCGCCCGCTTCGGCGATGAATTCCTCACCGCCAATGACCAGGCGCATGCGCCCTTTGAGCAGATAAGCCACCGACTCATGGTCATCATGCTGATGAAGCGGGTCCTGCATACCCTTTGCCTTGAAGGCCTCGAGAAGCAGCATGTCAGAGCCCACCAGCAGCGCTTTCACGGTGAGCTTTCCAGGCTCTTCGACAACGCCCTCCACTGCGGCAATTCGTTCGGCGACAACCGACGCGCCCTTTCGGAAGAAAACGCCCGAGGGCTGCATCATCCGACTGTCACCTTGGGGTTTCATCGCACTCTCCTTGTTGATCGCGCGGAGTCTATGTCCCGTGTACTCAGCGGGTCAAGGGTGCGTCCCGATCGCTTACAGAGGGCGCTGCGATAATGGTGCTTTGCTCCTTTCAGCGCTTGCCCTATTCCACGGAGCTCTCACCTTGCTGACACGCTATCTCGCGGAACGAGACCAGAAGCTGCGTATCGAACCGGTTGACGAACACCTGGTTCGTTTCATCAGTACGCTCACCGATACCTTTCGCACAGCGGAGGGCAACGATCTGATCCACTCACTCAAGCTCGAGGGCACGCTGTCGCTCCCCGATCTGGTGATTCAGTCCATTCACGCAAGCGCTCAGGAACAGCCGTTTGAAAGCTGCGCTGCGAGCGTCGAGCCGATGCAGCGTCTTGCCGGGCTCAAGATCGGGCCCGGCTTTCGGAACCGAGTCATCGAGCTGATCGGCGGCACGAGAGGCTGCTCGCACTTTCTCACCATGGCGCTTGATCTGGCTGCCTCGCACACGCTCGCAACCTATCTGCAGATGGAATCCCGCGAACCACGGCGGGCACTGGGCGTCAATGACGGGCGCTGGATCGCGGTCGGGCTGGACATTGAGCCGCGCCTGGAGAACGCCTGTATCGGGCTTCAGGCTGACGCGCCGATGATGCAATTGGCCCGCCGACACCGCCGCGCACAGGGCGCTGGATCGACGCCCCCGCCCGGCGTAGACTCGCGTGAATCCTCAACCCATCTGCCCCCACCAGCCGACCCATCATGACGTCATCTCAGCCCCCCGCTCAGAGCGCGCCCGCCGCCCGCTCAGGCCGATCGGTCATCATCACTTGTGCCGTCACCGGCTCCATCCACACGCCCTCGATGTCGCCCTATCTGCCGGTAACCGCCGAGCAGATTGCCACCGCTGCCATCGAAGCCGCCGAGGCGGGCGCGGCCATCGTGCACCTGCACGCGCGCGACCCCAAGGACGGAAGACCGGATCAGCGCCCCACCAGCTTTGAGCCGTTCTTGAAAGAAATTCATGCGCGCTCCAATGTGGTGATCAACATCACCACGGGCGGCGCGGCCACCATGACGGTTGATGAGCGACTGCAGCCCTGCGCAGTGTTCAAGCCCGAGGTGGCATCACTCAATATGGGCTCGATGAACTTCGGCCTTTACCCCATGCTCGCGCGATACCAAACCTTTCAGCACGACTGGGAGCGCCCGTATCTGGAAGGCTCTGACGACCGGATCTTTAAAAACACATTCCGCGATATCGAAAAGATTCTTCGAACATGCGCCGACAACGGCACCCGATTCGAGATCGAGTGCTACGACATCGGTCACCTGTACACGCTCGCCCACTTCGTTGACCGCGGGCTGGTGAAGCCACCATTCTTTGTGCAATCGGTGTTCGGCATTCTGGGCGGCATCGGCCCTCATCCTGAAGATGTCGCGCACATGCGCCGGACCGCTGACCGTCTGTTCGGCAACAGCTATCTGTGGAGCGTGCTGGGTGCAGGCAAGTCACAGATGGCAATCGCCGCGCAGTCGCTCACGCTGGGCGGCAATGTTCGCGTTGGGCTCGAGGACTCCCTGTGGGTGGGGCCCGGTCAACTGGCGCTCAAAAATGCCGAGCAGGTAACGCGTGCGCGCCAGCTCATCGAGGGGCTCGGCTTGTCGGTAGCGTCGCCTGACGATGCCCGTCGCATGCTTCAGCTAAAGGGCAAGTCAAACGTTGCAATCTGAGTGCACCAGCCCCATGGCCTGAAGGCCGCGGGGCTGTGCAGACGCCCTCAGGCCTTGCCGTGCTTGGCAATCAGCGCCTTGGCGGTTTCGAGCAGTTTCTTCCCGTCCACACCCCGCTTGCTGATATCCGCCACCCACTCGTCATCGACCTGGCTTGAGCGCTTGACGAACTCAGCGGCATCCGAGGGCGTGATCTGGTAGACGGTGTTGCCCCGGTCAAGGGCCGATTTTCTGCCGGGCACGTCGTTTTCCTGCTGAGTGCGACCCAACCAGGCGGATGTGTTGATGCCTGAATTGTCATCAATGACTTTTTTCAGATCAGGCGGCAGTGACTGGTACTTGGCCGGGTTCATGGCCATGATGAAGGTGGCGGTGTACAACGCAGGCGCGTTCGACGGGAACTCGCTGTGAAACTTCGTCAGCTCATGCACCCGAACCGACGGCACAACCTCCCAGGGAATCGCGCACCCGTTGATGGTGCCTTTGCTCAGCGCGTCGGGAATCGCCGGTAGCGGCATTCCCACCGGCGTGGCGCCCAGCGATGCCAGCAGCTTCGTGATCTGCCGGGTGGCGCCACGAATCTTGAGACCACGCAGGTCGGCGGGCGTGCGAATCTGTTTGTCTGTCGTGTGAAACATGCCGGGCCCGTGCACATGCAGTGCAATCAGATGGACCTCCTTGAACTCATCCGGCGTCATGGTCTGCACGTACTCCCAATACGCCTTCGAAGTGGCCTCTGCATTGTTCATCATGAAGGGCAGCTCAAACACTTCCACGCGCGGAAAACGCCCCGCCGTCCACCCTGGAAGCGTCCACACCACATCGACCACACCGTCGCGCACCTGGTCATAGAGCTGGCCCGGTGCTCCTCCCAGCTGCATGGCGGGGTAAGCCTCGAATTTGATTCGCCCGCCTGATTCTTTCTCCACCTTGGCCATCCAGGCCTTGTGCATGGTGAGAAACACCGCCGACTGCGGTGCCATGAAGGTATGAAACTTCAATGTGATGGGTTGCTGCGCGCGAACATGGACCGCAGGCGCGCCCAGAATGAGCGTTGCTGTGGAAGCCTTGAGAACGGAACGTCGGTCGGTCATTGGAATGTCTCCTAGTTGTCAGCCCACGAATTTAACCAGCCAAAGCGACAGGCCCGGAAAGAACAGAAGCAGCACTGTGCGAAGGACATCACTTGCCAGAAAGGGCATCACGCCCCGATAACTTTCGCCGATGGGCACAGGCGCTCCGCGTCCTTTGATGATGCCATTGACGACGTAAACATTAAGCCCCACCGGTGGTGCCAACAGGCCAAACCCCACCGTCATCAGCACCATGACCCCGAACCAGATTGCCGTGTGTTCACGACCGAGGCCGAAATCAAGGCTGGTAATGAGGGGAAAGAAGATCGGAACGGTGAGCAGAATCATGGACAGCTCATCCATCACCGCGCCAAGCGCCACATAAAACAGCAGGATGACTGCGACCACGGCAACCGGGGAGAGCCCCCAGCCCCCAACCACCTGCGCAAGCTGAGCAGGCACCTGGGTGAGCGCCAGCGCGGCGTTCATGAGATCGGCGCCCAGGAAGATCAGAAAGATCATGGCAGCGCTTTCCGCGGTCTGATAAAAACACTCGGCAAATTGCCCAAGCGTCATTTCACCCCGTGCAACGGCCGCAACGAAGGTTGCAAAGGCGCCCACCGCCGCGCCCTCGGTCGGTGTGAATACCCCACCGTAGATGCCACCGAACACCACCAGAAAAATGCAGGCGATTGGTCCGATGCCCCGCAACACGCCCAACAGATCCACCTTGGCAACCTGATCACTGACGGGTGCCTGCCCTGGCACCAGGCGAACATAAATCGCGATTGCCAGCATGTAGCCACCCATCGCGATGATTCCCGGGATCATCGCGGCCGCAAACAGCTTGGCAATATTCTGTTCGGTCAAGATCGCGTAGATCACCAGCGGCACCGAGGGCGGAATCAATATACCCAGCGTGCCGCCAGCGGCCAGCGTGCCGGTGGCAAGCCGTCCCGAATAGCCGTGACGCCGCATCTCGTCGTAGGCGACGTTGGTGATGGTGGCCGCTGTTGCCACCGATGAACCGCAAATCGCCCCAAACGCCGCACTGGCAAACACAGCGCCCATCGCCAGCCCGCCGCGTAATCGCCCCATCACCCCCGCAGCAAATTCAAACAGCGCTTTACTGATGCCGCCCTGCGTCGCGAAATGCCCCATGAGGATGAACAGAGGAATGACCGAAAGGTCATAGCTTGCGAAACGCGAAAAGGCCTGACTGTTCAGAAAGTTCGCCATGGGCAACCAGCCCGACTGCATCACATAGCCGAAAGCGCCGGCAATAAACATCGATATGGCGATTGGGACGCGAGCCGCCATCAACACCAGCATGACGGCGAAAATCGTGATGGCAAGTGCAATGGGCGTCATCGACGATCCTCTGCCTGGTCCTGCGCCAAGGCATCAGGACCGCCCTGGTTGAAGCCGATCACCGCCTGTGCGAAGCCAATGACCGCCGTCAGCCCCAGCGCCGGCACCATCATCGAATACACAATCCACTCAGGAAAACCCATCATCATCGAACCCGACCCGGTGTTCCAGGCGTTCAGGCCGCCCAGCGCCGACCGCCAGGTCATCAGGCTCATCACCAGCGCCAGCAGCAAGGCCCCCAGGCGATCCAAGCGTTCACGCGAACGCGGCGATGCCCGGGTCGTGAAGAAATCAACGATGATGTTTCCGCGTCTGATCTGACACCACGGCATGAACAGGGCAATCGCTGCACCCGCTGCGAAGCCAACAAGCTCAAAGTCACCGTTGATCGCAGTACCGAACAGGCTGCGGCCCAGCACACTGCTTACCGTGAGACCGGTGATGCCGACAAGCACCGCACCCGCGAGAATCGCGCAGAGTCTGGCCATCAGCGCGAGGGCTCGCATGATGCCGCGGATCAGATGGTCAGCGTGCCGACGCTTGCACCGCCGCAGACGTAAAGCGTCTGCCCGGTGACAAAGCCCGCGCCGTCATCGGTGAAGAACTCGACTGCACGCGCAATGTCGGCTGCTTCGCCCAGGCGCTTGACCGGAATGGATGCGGCAATGGCGGCCTCGCGTGCGCTGCCAGGCTCCACCACCGCGTGAAACATCTCGGTTCGCACCGGGCCGGGCGCGATGGCGTTGACGGTGATGCCATCGGCGGCGAGTTCAAGCGCCCAGGTGCGGGCCAGCCCCAACAGCGCCGCTTTGGTGGCTGAATAATGGGTACGGCCCGGCAAGCCCAGCGCCGCTCGAGATGAAATCAGCACAATGCGTCCATGGCGCCGCGCGCGCATGGCGGGCAGCGCCGCCTGCGCAAGCGTGATCGCGGCACCCACATGCAACTGATTCAGTTCATCGAACTGCGCGACCTGTGCGTTCTCGAGCTTTGCTTCCCGAACGACGCCCGCGTTGTGCACAAACACTCCCACGTCGCCCCGCGCCGCCACAGCGGCTGCAAGCTGCGCAGTGGCCTCGCGGGAACTTAAATCAACGACACGGCTCTCGAGCAGCGGGTGGTCGATGGGGCAGGGAGCGAGCGCCGCAGATACGACAGCGTGGCCGCGAGCAAGGAGTCGGCGAACCACCTCCAGGCCGATACCAGTGCTGCCACCCGTGACCAGCGCCGCAGTGGGGCCCGAACTCATTGCGACGCCTCGACGAACGCCAGCACACGGAGCGGACTGCCGCTTCCGTTCTGAATCTTGAGCGGCGCGCTGAGGATGACCGAGCCAGTGGGCGGAAGCTGATCGAGGTTGCATAGGCATTGCAGACCATATCGGCCCGTGCCATGCATCAGGTAGTGACAGGGATACGGCGGGCGCAGATGAAAGCCCTGCCCCGCATCAGTGCCGATCGCCTCCGACCCAAAGCCCAGCACGTCGCGCTGTTCGATCATGAAGCGCACGGCTTCAGCGCTGGGCCCGGGCGTGTGCTGGCCGGTCTCGTCATAGTTCTGATACGCGGCCGGATCGCGGCGCTTGGACCAGTCGGTTCGCATCAACAACCAGGCCCCCGCAGGAATGCGGCCATGCTGCTGCTCAAAGCGTTCAATGTCTTCGACTGACAGCAGATAGTCGGGATCTTGCGCGACCTGCTCATGGCAGTCGATGACCACCGCCGGCGCAACAAAATCAGCAACGGGAACGGTATCGACCGAGTTGTTGGCAAGCTCGCGGCCGGAGATCCAGTGAATCGGCGCATCGAAATGGGTGCCAGTGTGCTCGCCGCATGAAAAATTGTTCCAGTACCAACCGGGACCCCGCTCGTCATAGCGTGAAATTTCTTCAATGCGGAAGGGCCAGCACTGCCCCATTTCAGGCGGAAGCGAAATCTGAGGAAACTCGGGTGACAGGGTCTGCGTGAGGTCGATTACCCGCACCTTCGAGCTTGCCAGCGCCGCCACCAGCGCCGCGAGAACGCCCTGCCCCGGTTTGTTTGCTCCGCTCATGGCTGTGCACCTCCCAACGCCAATTCACGCTCAAGCACCTTGGGATTCTCGCGCCAACGCTCCAGCCACTCCTGCGCCACCTCGCCCGGATACACATCCTCCACACCATCACGAAGCGCCTTCACGATGGCCGATGCGACCGCTGCAGGCGCGAGTTTCGGGGGCGGCATCGTCTGATTCCACTCGTCGTCAATCGGGCCCGGAAACAGGTTGATGACACGAATTCCTGCCTGCCGCATTTCGGCCCTCAGGCACTGCGCAAGCGACAGTGCTGCCGCTTTCGACGCTGAAAAAGTGCCATGGGGTGGAAAGTTGCTGAGCGCATAAATCGACAACAGGTTCACCCATGCGCAGGCACTGGCGGGGCCGTCGGCTGCGCGCGCCTTCAGCGCGCCACCGAAGGCCTGGCTGAGGCGCAATAGACCGAAGTAATTCACCTCCATTTCTTCGCGCGCAGAGTCGGTGCCCGGACGTGACCCAATGCCAAAGTTGCGGTGCACCTCGGCATTACTTACCACGATATCGACCTTGCCCCCCAGTTCGCCGCCCAGGGTCTGCACTGATCTGCTGTCCGTGACATCGAGCGGCACCGCGGTTACCTGCGGCAAGGCGAGAAGCTCGTCGAAGCCGGGTGGCTTCTTCCAGGGTTCTGCCACGCCCACCCAGACGATGTCGGCGCCCGCCTTCACCATGGCGCGCGCAACTGCCTGCCCGACCGGGCTCTTGCCGTCGGTGACAAGCACCTTACGAAATTTGGGATCGCTGGTCATGTCGCGAAGCACGGAATCATCAGCCATATGGGGAACCTCCTGCTCGGGAAAGCCGATCAGCACGGCCTGCCCGGACCGGTCGAGTCGAGCCCCAACCCGTACGCGGGATGGCGCCTCACCGACATCGCCGTGAAGATGAACGATCAGCGTGGGGCCGGCATCCAGTTTCACCATGCCGATCCGCCAGGGTAATCGTTCGCGGAAATAAAGATCATTGCTGTGACGCAGGATGGTGACCGCGAGCAGTTCGCCCGCCCCGGTCTGGTCGTGCCAATGCAGCTCAGGCGACAGGCATCCTGCGCAGGCCTCGCGTGGCGGATACTGAACGGCCGAGCAACGCTTGCACACCTGCAGCATCAGGCGCCCTTCAGCGGCTGCGGCGGTAAGACCCAGCGCCACTCTGCCGCGCGCCGAGGGCGGCAGATTCATCACACGGGTCCGCAGAATCGGATTCTTGCGCTTGGGGTGCATCATGGGCATTGACATCATGCGCTCCCGAGCAGAACCGCGCCGGTACACAGGCAGCGGTCGTAAGTCACCATACCGAAGCCGCTGACGAGCCCCAGCTGAGCCTGTCGCACCTGGCGATCGCCCGCCTGCCCGGTCAACTGACGCAGCGTTTCGGTAACCCCGATGAAACCACCGGCTGCGCCCGCCTGTCCGGCAGACAACTGGCCCCCACCCGTGTTGTTCGGGAAGTCGCCCACACAGCGAAGATCATGCGAGTCAATGAAGGCTGGCGCCTCGCCTTTGGCGCAGAAGCCAAGATCTTCAAACTGGATCAGGACGATCACGGGATAGTCATCATAGGTTTGAATGAAGTCGATCTGGTCAGGCGAGACACCGGCCTGCGTCCACAAATCATCGCGATCGACCAGCCAGCCCCCCCGCTCCATCACGGGATCGTCGGCGAATGCGTTGTGGCGCTCAATCGCGCCGCGCAGCACCGAATAGCGCAGCCCCTGCGCCCGCGCGCGCGCTTCGCTCATCACCAGAAAGGCTTCAGCGCCCGCACACGGCATCACGCAGTCGTACAGATGAACGGGATCGGAAATGGCACGCGCCGCGATGTATTCATCGAGCGACAGCGTCTGCCGGTGAAACACCGCAAGCGGGTTTCGGTTGGCATTGAATCGCTGGCTGACCGCCACCTTGCCAAAATGCTCGCGTCGCGCCCCGTATTTGCGCATGTAGTGCGCGGTGATCATTGCGAACACCGAGTTCGGCCCACCCGCACCGTACGGATAGCTTGCATCGCGTGCGAAGTAGCTGAATCCGCCCAGCATCATTCGAAACGAATCAACATGGTTGGTGTCGCCTGCCACACAGGCCACCACGTCGGCATCGCCTGACTGCACCGCACGGGCCGCGCGCCTGAGCGCCATGACACCCGAGGCGCCGCCGTTTGGCAGGAAGTCCAGCCAGCGGGGCGATACCCCCAGGTGCTGCGTGATGCCAACCGCCGTATCCGGCCCGAGCGAAAAACTACTTACGGTCAGCCCGTCGATCTGATCCTTCGAAATGCCCGATTCCCGTACCAGCGCCTCGAGCGCCTGACCAACGAACCAATGCGCCCCGTGGGTGGAATAACGCCGATACGGCACCGTGACCGGAACCGCTACCGCGACGCCCTCATAAGACTGCCGACGCCGACTCATGGATCAGGCCTGCCGCTTCTTGAGCGCCCGGGTGTCAACGCAACGGTCGGACCCGGGAAGCTGCGCAGCCAAGGCCTTCAACTCACCCCGTTGAACCTTTTGCGATGCGGTCAGCGGAAGGGACTGAACGAAGGCCACATAGCCTGGTGCCTTGAAGTAAGCGAGCCTTTCAAGACACCAGTGCACCAGCGTCTCGGCCATGCGTTGACGCGCTGCCGCGTCCAGGGGCGGGTCGGCTGCAATCACGCACGCAAGCACTTCATCGCCGCGTACCGGGTCAGGCGTGGCAGCCACCGCAACCGCACGCACCAGCGGATGCTGAAGCAACACACTTTCCACCTCAACAGCAGCGATATTTTCACCGCTTCGACGAATCACGTTCTTGCGGCGATCGATAAAGTGATAGAGCCCCTGCGCATCGCGCGAGACCACATCGCCGGTGTGAAACCATCCCCCCGCCCAGGCTTCATCGGTGGCCTGCGAGTCTTTCAGATAGCCAGAGTAGAAGCCGTCGCGGGGATTCAGGCCGCGGTGCCGCACCAGCAGTTCGCCCGGCTCGTCGACTCCCGCGTCCTCGCCGGTGTCAGCAACGATTCGTACCTCGACGTCTGGATTGTCGGGCCCAAAACAGTTGCTACCCACGGCGCGGGGGTCACGATGGGCGATCAGCACCGCACCCGCACCGGTTTCCGTCATCGACCAGCCCTCGATCAGCGGAAAACCAAAGCGCGTTTCAAAGGGCTCATGCAGGCTGCGATTGACGCCTGCGCCAAAGCCGAATCGCACTGTGTGCTCGCGGTCGGCGGCGGACTCGGCCGCCTTCATCAGCATGGCGGGCATGACGCCCAGGTAGTGAATGACCGTCGCGCGAAATTCACGAACCGCAGGCCACCATCCCTCCGGATGAAAACGGTCAACCAGGCTGATACAGCCGCCTGTGACGATCATGGTAACGACCGAAAACGCCATGGCATTCATGTGATTGACCGGCAGCGGCGTAATCATGCGTTCGCAGCCCACACGAAGCGATACATGCCCGTCGAGCTCGGCATACCACTGGGCGGCAAGCAGGTAGTAGCGGTTGCTGAGCATGCACCCCTTGGGCCGCCCGGTGGTACCCGAGGTGTAAAGCAGACCGCACTCGGTGGCAAGGCCGGGGCGCGATTGGTTGAGGGGCGGCTGGCTGCGGGAAGCGGGCGGCACAGCGTCGGGTCCAATGACTGAAAGCCCGCACTGCGCAGCCAGGGCGGCAGACTGGAGCAGCGCATGCCGCGCCGGGGTTGCAATGGCCAGCTCGATACCGGAGTGCGCAATCAGGTATTCAAGCTCGGCCGACCGCAGCTCACCGCTGATGGGCACAACCGAACAACCCAGCCCGTTCAAGGCGATCCAGTGCAGAAGAAACGCCGGCCGGTTGTCAAGCATCAGACCCACACGGTGACCATGCCCGTAGCCCGCCTTGCGGTAGGCTTCGCGCAATTGCTCAACCTGCGCTTGAGCCTGCCGATACGACAGCACGCAAGGTGACATGCCGTAGGCGGCGGCGGTAGCGCTCAGCATCTGGACAAACGGATGATCGGGCCAGCGCTCGGCCGCCATCTGCAAGGCCTGCGCCACGGTATGGGCCGCGCCGTTATCCAGGGCGTCGCCGGGCTGGGCACAGGCCAGCGATGCCTCGCTTACCGTTGAGGAAATCAACATACGCCTCACATGAAAAGACTGATATTGCCAAACGCCGCATCGCAATTGACCAGATCGACGCGTTTGAGCCGAATACGAAGCACGCCGTCGATCTCAACCAGATGGTGGCTTGCCCACCCTGCATAGAGCGTCTGCCGGTCGAGGCGGGTTTCGACGTAATGAAACGAGGTGCGCAGCCGGTATTCGCGCCTGTCGTGATCGAGGTGTTCAACGCGCGGGGTCTGCAACAGATGATGACAGCGCGAGCGCGGCTGCTCAGAATAGGTGCGTGCCCCGGTCAATCGCTCAATGCGGATCCGAAGCAGCAGTTTGTCTTCGTACATCAGCGAGTTGTGCAGTTTCGGATCCGTTTGCCCTGGCGCCGCTGGCATCCAGTAGCGTGCGTCCTCGGTGAACAGGTCGAGCCACTCGGTGAATCGCCCCTCGTCCAGCAGGTGCGCTTCATCGAGCACGAAGTCGATCAGACGGTCGGCCGAACTCGTCATGGTGCAAGCTCCTGTGGCGGCGCCATGAAACGCAGCCAGGCGCGAAACTGGTTCCGCATCTGCGCCTCGCTCGTGCCGCGCACCACCTCTGCGTTCGCCGTACCCTCACCTGTCTGAAACAGACGCCCGACATTGACCCAGTCGCGAAACCCGGTTTGAAGGCCCTGCTGCGCGCGCTCGTACACCTCGAGGTCATCGTGGCCGACAATCGAGGCCGGCGAATTGATCAGGCGGTTGTACATGCAGGTTCGCTCAAACAGCAGGTCGGGCGCACCCACCAGGCGGAAGGTCCAGCTTTCAACCAGCGTTCGGTCCGC
>Ga0169931_10000860_pt1 | contig 50560 bp, 47 predicted proteins | sample Kivu_15m_20L_FD_129675 | JGI IMG/M metagenome (GOLD analysis project Ga0169931, IMG submission 129675) | Freshwater microbial communities from Lake Kivu, Western Province, Rwanda to study Microbial Dark Matter (Phase II) - Kivu_15m_20L... | ecosystem: Environmental > Aquatic > Freshwater > Lake...
TACTCCGGTTAAATAACGCGGAAACCAAGAGCTGTAAAAACCATACTGAGACGCAAAGTCTTTTAACACTGCTTCCGGATTTTTGAATTCTCCGTTGACCAGGGCCTTCAGATAAGGGTGATTGACAGCGCGATGTTGCAGCGCTTCGTTAACCAAATGTTGCATGGTGAGAATATTTTTTAAATATATACGTTTAAAAAAATCACAAATGAATATGCCAACAATTTTTTGTGTTCAGCTTGCCACTAACATCGGGCACAGCATGGGCGGCTATTTGGCGCTGGCCTGTGCGGCCGCCCAACCGGACCGCGTGCTTCCAGTGTGCTTGTTCCATAGCATCGTCCGCGAAGACGCCCCCGAAAATAAAGAAAGAAGGGAAAAAGCCATCCAAAGCATTGAGCAAGACCCCACGGTGTATTTGCGCGCTATGATTGGCGGACTGTATGCCCGTCCCGAGTTGTCCGCTGCAGCCATCGAGGCCCAAATAACACGCAACAATGGCCTGCTTCCGTAAGACTTGCAAACCTGCTTGCGTATCATGAAAAGCCGCCATGACAGCATGGATTTTCTGACCAAAAGAACTTTCAAGTTTGGATATGTGGCGGGCAGCGGTGACCCGCTCATCCTCCCGAACGGACTGCGCCAAGAGGCCACAGAAGTAAATGCCGATTTCATCCGATTTGTTTCCGATGCAGGACATATGAGCCAGTTGGAAAATCCCGAGGGGGCCAAAATTCACCTATCAGCATGGATCCAATTGGCTACTAACAGTTGATATTTGTCAGGGTTCAAGGATTTGACGGCCTGTTTTCAATCCTCGTTAGTTTGTTGGAAAAAGTCTACCGGGGCCAACTCATAGCAGATTGGTCGAAAGAAAAGCATAATTCGAGGACCTATCATCAAGGTTTAAGAATCCAATAGATACAGAATAGTCAACCTTGCTGTAACAACTTTTTGAAAGAAAGCCTGTTTCTTTGCTTCAAACCTGCAAGTTATGTTATATAAAATCTACCTCGCGAGCACTGCGATGCTCATAGGGGCGGCTTGTGCCGTCCAATCGCAAATTGTACTTAACGGGAATCTGGGACTATCCCAATGGCCTTCCGGTTCCACCCCAATTGACTCGCTCCCCTATCACGGTGAAAACGGTGACATGACGGGGGGCTATCAGATTGGTGAGACGGTAGCCGATTTCACAGTTTACGATTTCAACGGCAATCCCTTGACCTTGTCAGAAAAATTGGCCGGAGAAAAACCTGTTATTCTTTTGTGTGGCAGCGTCACCTGCAACCGCTTTCGCGACATGTTTGACCCGACAATGGACAGTCAAGAAAACGTGGTATCACGAACCTTCATGTATGACAACGTGGACAATTTTGAATGGGTTTTCGTCTATGTAGCCGAAGCGCATCCTTGGGAAGGTTGGTGCCCATCCAATTGCTATGCGGGCCCCCAAATGGACACTTTGGTGCTCCAACATCCCGACTATCATTATCGCAGATATGCCTTGCGCAATTGGATTCAATCCAATGACCATGACTTTCCTTTTAACATGTATGCCGACAACCCGGACAATGCCATGTATGACAACTTTTTCCGCAGACCCTCGGGCACTGTCATTGTGAACTGCGCGGGCCAAGTGGTGATGCGCGGTGACTGGACCCAATTGTTTTTGCCCGCCAATAGCGATGCTATTCTTGCTCTTCTGAATGAGCCTTTCCAAACGTGCATTACGGATGAGGAAAACCAAGGTAACTCAATTGAGGAAGTGAATGTGTCGGACTTGGTTGTTTATCCCAATCCGGTTCAAGGCGTTCTGAGTGTGGAATGTCCGTCATCGGGCACGTTGTCCATGTTAGACTTCACCGGTCGCCAAGTTTGGCAACAACGTGTCAATGGTGGAACCCGGTTCGTGGAGACTTCCGGCCTTCCACAGGGCGCTTACATCGGCACCTTTTCCGGTTTGGATGGAGTTACCGCCACCTTCCGGGTTTTGAAGAACTGAGTTTACTGCTTTGCCAAACCGTCCCATCCTTGGGCGGTTAGCGCAGTAGCATTGCCGTTTTTTGTAATGAGGTTGCGGCCTGCCGCAACCTCTTTCATATACCCTATTGCCGTCAGCAGGGGGTGGTCTTTTACTTTTTCATAGTCGTTCTGGTTGATTGTGAACAGCAATTCATAATCTTCACCGCCACTGAGGGTGCATAGTGTGGGATCCAGATTAAAGTCGCGGGCCGTTTTGTAAGTGAGCGAATCGATTGGGATTTTTTCTTCAAAAAGGTCGCATCCCAAGCCGGATGCTTCGCACAAGTGCAGCAGTTCAGAAGCCAGTCCATCCGAGATGTCAATCATGGATGTTGGCACCACACTCAATGACGACAACAGTTCAATCACGTCTTTGCGGGCTTCAGGTTTGAGCTGACGCTCAAGCAAATAATCATACCCTTCTAATTTGGGAGTTGCTCCGGGTGCAGCCATGAACACTTCTTTCTCGCGTTGCAGCACCTGCAAACCCATGTAGGCGGCCCCCAAATCGCCCGACACCATCAACAGGTCATTGACCCCGGCACCGCTGCGCTTCACAATCTTTTCCGGGGCTGCATGGCCTACTGCGGTGATGGAAATAGAAAGTCCGCTGCGGCTTCCGGTGGTGTCTCCTCCCACCAAGTCCACGCCATAGATGTGACAAGCCGCAAGCATTCCCGAGTAGAGCTCTTCGATGGCCTCCAGCGGAAATTTGTTGCTGATGGCCAAGGAGACCAACAGCTGCTCAGGCCGTGCATTCATGGCGCAGATATCGCTCAGATTGACCACCACGGCTTTGTAACCCAAATGTTTGAGCGGCACGTAGCTTAGGTCGAAATGAACGCCCTCCACCAGCATGTCGGTAGAAATGACGATGCGCTCATCGTTCGATGTTTTGATAACAGCCGCGTCATCGCCAACGCCCAATTCGGTCGATGGTTGGCTCAATTCTATGAAACTTGTCAGGTGCTTGATCAGGCCAAATTCGCCCAGCGATTCAATTGATTTTTCCTCTTCGCTCATGACGCAAAAGTAGGAATATGCCCCCGGCTGCCGAGAAACACAAAAAGGGCAACGACTCAACTTTTGGCTGATTGCGCGGTTTTGAGTGCGGTTGAGTTGGTCAATACCATTAATGTGGTATTTTTGCGGCCCCACACAATTTAGAACCTTTCTAAATTAAGAGCCATGATTAAAGTAAGCGAAAGCGCAAAAACACAGGCCTTGAAACTAATGGCCGAAGAGAATTATCCTGCTGATGCCTTCATCCGCGTAGGCGTGAAAGGAGGCGGATGTTCGGGCCTCATGTATGAACTGTCCTTTGATGCCGAAACCAAAGAAGGCGATCAAATCATTGAGGACAACGGCATCCGAGTGGCTGTTGACAAAAAAAGCTACCTCTACCTCCTCGGCACCGAGCTCGATTTCAGCGGAGGACTGAATGGCAAAGGTTTCATTTTCAAAAACCCCAACGCCAACAGAACCTGTGGCTGCGGGGAGAGTTTTTCCATCTAAAGAACAAGCGGCATGGCCTACGAAGGAGACGACCTTTTAGAAGAAATCACGGGCAAGGAATACGAATTTGGCTTCACTACCAATATCGAAACCGACAAGACGCCTCCCGGCCTGAATGAAGACATCATTCGGGTGATTTCAGGCAAGAAAAACGAGCCTGAATGGATGCTCGAATGGCGTTTGGATGCCTTTCGTACTTGGCTAAAAATGACCGAACCCGAATGGGCCCACGTGCAATACACCAAACCGGGTTTTCAGGCCATCAGCTACTATGCCGCGCCCAAAAAGAAGCAGGAATACAAATCGCTGGACGAGATTGACCCGGAGCTTCGCAAAACGATGGAGAAATTGGGCATCAGCCTCGAAGAGCAAAAACGGCTGACGGGAGTAGCAGTTGATTTTGTGTTGGACTCGGTGTCTGTGGCCACGTCTTTCAAAGAAAAATTGGGCGAACTGGGCATCATTTTTTGCCCCATCAGTGAGGCCGTGCGCGAGCATCCCGAACTGGTCAGGCAATACCTGGGCAAAGTGGTGCCCAAGACCGACAATTTCTACGCAGCGCTCAATTCGGCTGTCTTCACGGATGGATCGTTTTGCTACATCCCCAAAGGGGTGCGCTGCCCGATGGAACTGAGCACCTATTTCCGCATTAATGAAGCGGGCACGGGCCAGTTCGAGCGCACATTGGTCATAGCCGATGAGGGCAGCTATGTCAGCTATCTCGAAGGCTGCACTGCTCCTCAAAGAGATGAAAACCAGCTCCACGCGGCTGTGGTGGAACTCATCGCGCTGGATGATGCCGAAATCAAATACAGCACCGTCCAAAACTGGTATCCGGGCGACAAAGACGGCAAAGGTGGCGTGTTCAACTTCGTCACCAAGCGCGGCCTCTGCGAGCGCAACGCAAAAATCTCGTGGACCCAAGTGGAGACGGGCTCTGCCATCACATGGAAATACCCCTCGTGCGTGTTGAAAGGAGACAACAGCGTGGGCGAGTTCTACTCGGTGGCTGTCACCAACCACCACCAGCAGGCCGACACGGGAACCAAAATGATTCACATCGGACGCAACACCAAGAGCACCATTATTTCCAAAGGAATCTCATCCGGCAATAGCCAAAACTCCTACCGCGGATTGGTGAAAATCAACCGCTCGGCCGAAAATGCGCGCAACTTCAGCCAGTGCGATTCGCTGCTGATGACCGACCGCTGCGGGGCGCACACATTCCCCTACATCGAAGTCAACAACCCGACCGCACAAGTGGAGCACGAAGCCACCACCTCCAAAATCGGAGAGGATCAAATCTTCTATTGCCTCCAACGCGGCATTGACGAAGAAAAAGCCATCAGCCTCATTGTAAATGGCTATGCCAAAAACGTTTTAAACAAACTGCCTATGGAATTCGCGGTAGAAGCACAAAAACTGCTCGCCATATCGCTCGAAGGAAGTGTAGGCTAACAATGATAACCCCAATGCTTAAGATTAAAAACCTACACGCCAACATTGACGGAAACCAAATCCTGAAAGGACTTAACCTCCAAATAAAGCCCGGTGAGGTGCATGCTATCATGGGGCCTAATGGCTCGGGAAAGAGCACATTGGCTTCTGTCTTGGCCGGACGTGAAGAATATGAAGTGACGGACGGATCGGTGGAGTTTGACGGCCGAGATCTCTTAGAAATGGAAGCCGATGTTCGCGCCAAAGAGGGCATTTTTCTAGCCTTCCAGTATCCCGTAGAAATACCGGGAGTGAGCAACATCAATTTTCTTCGCACCGCACTCAACGAAATCCGCTCCCACAAAGGTATGGAGCAACTTTCATCCAAAGATTTCCTGAAGATGGTGAAAGAAAAATCAGCCTTGGTAGAACTGGACGGTCGTCTGACCAATCGCTCTGTGAACGAAGGATTTTCGGGTGGGGAGAAAAAACGCAACGAAATCTTCCAGATGGCGATGCTCGAGCCCAAGTTGGCTATTCTGGACGAAACAGACTCAGGTTTGGACATTGATGCGCTGCGCATTGTGGCCAATGGAGTCAATGCCAGGCGAAGCCCCGAGCGATCATTTTTGGTCATCACGCACTACCAGCGCTTGTTGGATTACATCGTGCCGGACTTCGTCCACGTCCTTTACAAGGGCCAAATCGTAAAATCGGGCGGCAAAGAGCTCGCTTTGGAACTCGAAGAGCGCGGCTACGATTGGGTGAAAGCCGAAGTGAACGCTTGAACCAATCCTGAGCCATGAGCACATTGACAGACATTGCAAAAAAAGACGCTTTCGTCCGCAACATATTGAAAAGCCGCGACAGCATGGGCCTGACCGTACCTGCTGGGTGGAAAACAGAAGCGGCCGCGGCTTTGGCCGTGAGGGATTTTCCTACAAGTAAAACCGAAACATGGAAGTACACCCGCACTGGACGTTTGGCAGGCCATCACTTCGCCTTCAAACCCGTTGCGAGCGAGATAGACATGACCCCGTTTGTGATAAAAGGCGCTGACGACATCCGATTTGTTTTTGTCAACGGATTTTTCCGCGCGGGACTGTCCAAAACGCCTGATGTGGCGGGGCTTCACATGCAATCGGCCACCGAAGCCGAAGCCCGCGATTTGGACATCACTTCCATTTCGGAGCCCGACTTGTTCACGGGGCTGAACACCGCGGCTTTCAACGGTGGGGCTTTCATCAAAGCCGAGAAAAACATCCGCGTTGAATCCCCGATTCACCTGATTTTCATTCAAAATCAAGAGGGTGCCATCGCCCAGCCGCGCTTGGCCATCCGCGCAGAAAGAGGAGCCGCGCTGACCGTTGTTTGTTCTTATTACGGAATCAATGCCGGTGCGACTTTCCTAAATAGCGTGAGCGAAGTGAGTGTTGCGGAAAATGCATCTCTCGACATTGTGTTGCTTCAAGCCGAGCATGACGAAGCCTTCCAGGTCAACACCATCGAAACAGAACAGGCACGAGACAGCCGATTTAGCATCAGCACCATCACGGCCGATGGAGGTTGGTTGCGCAACAATGTCCGTATCAACTTGAACGGTACGGGCTGCGAAACCCACCTCAACGGAGCCTATATTCCATCTCGCAAACAGCATCAAGACAACCGCACCGTCATTGACCACTTGCAGCCTAATTGCGTTAGCAATGAGCTTTATAAGGGCATTCTGCGCGATGAAGGAACGGGCGTTTTCAACGGAAAAGTATATGTGCGCCAAGACGCTCAAAAGACCAATGCCTTTCAAAAAAACGCTAACATCGTCTTGTCTGACAAAGCCTCGATGAATTCGAAACCTGAGCTGGAGATTTATGCCGATGACGTGAAATGCTCACACGGTAGTACCACCGGCCGCTTGGACGAGCAAGCCCTGTTCTATCTGATGCAGCGCGGCTTGAGTGCCGAAACCGCCCGAGGATTGCTGGCCTCCGCATTCGTGGCCGATGTGGTGAATCAAATTGCGTCAGAGCCTATCCGCGAAAAGGCGCGTCAACTCCTCACCGAGCGCAAAGGCATCACATTTGAATGAGCGCATTGAAACCATCGCCCGCCATCATTGACAAAGCCGCCCTCAGGGCCCAATTTCCCATTCTGAGCCGCCAGGCCTACGGCAAACCGTTGGTCTATTTCGACAATGCGGCCACCTCGCAGAAGCCGCTGGCTGTTATTGGCGCCATTGAAGACTATTACACACGTTACAACGCCAACGTCCACCGCGGGGTCCACCTGCTGTCGCAAGAGGCCACCGAGGCCATGGAGGTAGTCCGTGTTATAGTGCGTGATTTTATCGGGGCGGCATCGGACCGCGAAGTCATTTTCACTGCGGGCAGTACGGACGGCATCAATTTGGTGTCCCAATCGTGGGGCGAGCAACACATTGGTCCGGGCGACAACTTGATAGTCACTGAAATGGAGCACCATGCCAACATTGTCCCATGGCAGATGTTGGCCGAGCGAAAAGGAGCCCAAGTCCGCGTGCTGCCCATTGACGATGCGGGCCAATTGCAATTGGAGCAACTCGACCAAATCGTGGACAGCCGCACCAAACTGCTGGCCGTGACACATGTGTCCAATGCCCTCGGCACGGTCAATCCCATCAGCGACATCGTGAGAAAGGCAAAATCCATGGGAATGACCGTCTTGGTGGATGGCGCACAGGCCGTCCCCCACATGGAGGTGGATGTACGCGCCTTAGGCTGCGATTTCTATGTGTTTTCGGGTCATAAAATGTTTGCCCCCACAGGCATCGGAGTGCTGTGGGGCCGCGAAGAACTCCTCAGCGCCATGCCCCCGTGGCGCGGTGGCGGTGAGATGATTGAGACTGTCTCGCTCCGCACGGGCACCACCTTCAATGCGCTGCCTTTCAAGTTCGAGGCAGGCACGCCCCACGTGGAGGGCATCATCGGTTTGGGCGCAGCCATCGGCTTTATGCACCACCAAGGCATCGCCCATATTCAACGCGAAGAAGAACACCTGTTGGCCTATGCCACCGAGCGCCTCATGGCCATTCCCGGAGCCATCATCCACGGCACTGCCTCGCACAAAGCCGCTGTGCTGAGCTTCAATTTCCGCGGCATCCACCCCTACGACCTCGGCACGCTGCTGGACAAACAGGGCATCGCCATCCGCACGGGCCACCACTGCGCCCAACCGATTATGGAGCGCTATGGCATCTCGGGCACCACGCGGGCTTCATTCGCCTTCTATAATACCACCGAAGAAATCGACCGCTTTATTGCTGCGACTGAACGGGCGTTGGCGATGTTGGGGTAGAAGGTTGATGAGGTTTTTTTGATTCGGCATCCCGAAGTTTTATGCGTCATCCCACGAGATTTGTTTTAATCGCCTGACCCTTTGAAATTTGGGATTCACAACGGTTCGGGATATTGGGAAAAATACCGGTGTTGTTTTAATGAGGAAGGAAGGCCAAATAGTGAAGTGGGGCTTCTTAGATTTTCTCTTGCCCGAACTATCGAATTTTCGGTTTCTTTAGCGCTCTTATAATTTAACACCTCGCGCGTGCTGGCATTTCTCGTTCGTGTCTATCTGTTGGCCATTGGCTGTTTTGGGGTATTCAGGTTGCTGGCTTTGGCCGTAATGTGGCATCATGCTGCGGCTTTGCCCGCTGACCAACGTGCGGGTCTCCTGCTCCAATCGCTGCTGATGGGCCTCCGTTTTGACACGGTCATCAGTTGCTATCTGCTGGCGGCCCCGCTGTTTTTGCTGGCTGTGCGCTCGGTTGCGGCTGTGGCCGCACGGTGGATTTCCCGGTGGATTCCGTTTGTGATTGTCATCCTGTTTGTGCCCGCTTTCTTTATTTGTGCGGCTGACATTCCCTATTTCGCCCAGGGATTCGGTCGACTAAACGCTTGGTCAGTTGAATGGGGAGACAACCGCAATTTTGTCCTGGGCATGGTCACTGAAGAGTTCAGGTATTGGTGGCCGGTGCTTCCGTTTTTGGTGGTGAGCGCGGTGTTTGTATGGCTCACATTCAGGTGGAAAAAACACTTGACTAAGTCAGCCGAGCGTCCGATTGTGATGCGGGGTGCCTTGTCGGTGCTATTGATGGGATTGTGCTTTGCAGGCATACGCGGCCGTCTGGCGCTCAAGTCCCCCATCAGGGTGGGCACAGCCTATTTCTCCAAGCACGCTTTTCCAAACGAATTGGGCCTCAATCCGGTGTTCACCTTCATAAGGTCTTATCTGGACCGCAGGCGCACCGAAAACCAACCGCTCAGCCTGATGCCGGATGAAGAGGCCATGGACTATGTGCGCGGCTATTTGCCAGGTATGGGTGACTACCCAAACTCCATTGCGCGCACTATTCAAGGTGCCGATTCAGCATCGAAGCGCAATGTGGTCATCGTCATCATGGAGTCTATGTCAGCCGCCAAAACGGGCTATTTGGGCGGCACTCGGTTGACCCCTGTTTTGGACTCGCTGTCAGCGCAAAGTCTGAGCTATTCGCGGGCATATACAGCGGGTATACACACTTATAACGGCATCTTTTCAACGCTTTTTTCGTGGCCCTCCATCGGCATGCGCCACCCTATGAAAACGGCCAACCAGGTCCGCTATGACGGCATTGCTTCTGAACTGGGAAGACATGGGTATAAGGCCATTTATTTCACTACTCACGACCCCCAATTTGACAATGTGGCGGGGTTTCTCAGTTCAAATGGTTTTGACCAAATCGTATCTCAACCGGACTATCCAAGTGGGCGCATTTTGTCTACACTCGGTGTCCCGGACGATTTCATGTTTTCTTTTTCCATGCCTTACTTGGAAGCAATGGAAGCGCCTTTTTTGGCCGTGTATATGACCGCTTCAGATCATGGGCCTTATGTGATTCCGGATTATTTCTCACCGCGGTCCGGTGACATCAAACAAGCCGCGGTGGAATATGCAGATTGGTCCATTGGCCGGTTTTTGAAGGAAGCCCGCTTTAAACCATGGTTTGACAATACGCTTTTTGTTTTTGTGGCGGATCACGGGGCCGCCTTGGAGTATGAAACCGAAATGCCCATCAGCTATCACCACACGCCATTGCTTTTTTATGCCCCGGGGTTTTTAGCACCTCAAATCAGCGACCAAACGGCATTGCAGATAGACATTTATCCCACCATCATGGACCTGCTTGGGCTTCCTTATTTGAACAACACTTTCGGCCAATCAATGCTTAGAGCAGCGCCTAATCGCCTGATTGGTTTTTCGGCCGATGAGCGGACAGCTGTTTTGCATCCATCGGGTCACTATTTAGTCTTGCGCCCCGATGGTGGTCACTCTGTGTATATGCTCGAAGGGTTTTCGGGCGCTTCAGAGACCGAACAAGCCATTTCTCCGCTTCGTGTGGACTCGATGCTTCGCCATGCGCGGGCATTGCCTCAAGCGGCCGATTTTCTGGTCAGGAAGCGCCAAACTCATTTGGCCAAATAAAAAAGCCGACTTCGCAGAGTCGGCTTTTTTTCCATTCAAGGCTGAATGGGGAATATCAGTAGTTCAATCGTTCGTCTTTTACCTCAGCGCGCTCTTTGATTCCGGCATAAACACCGTTGATGTTGCTGCTGACACGACCTTGATTTCGGGTTTTAATCATGTCTTTATCTGCAGCGTAATCTTCTTTGGCCACGGCTTCAGTTTTGTTGCCGCTGAATGCAATAACATAGATTCCGTTTTCTCCTTTCAGAGGCATGGTCATTTCACCACTCGCCAAAGAAAATGCTTTGCCAATTACGGTCGTTTCATTACCACCATTGGGAAGTGATGTGCTGCTCAAGCTGATGCCGAGAGCTTGGCTGATACGCTCTTCGGCCAATTTGGCGGTTTCATCCAAATTCTTGGCGTCTTTCAGTAGGTTGATGTAGTATTCAGCCTTTTTGTCTTTGATGACTTCGGCTTCCATTACCTCACGAACGTTTTCGAAAGAAGGCTCTCCGGCTTCACTGATTTTGGTCAAAATGGCAATTACGTACTGGTTGCCGGCAGCCAACGGAGATGAAATCATGCCTTTTTCGGTTTTGGCGCTGTATGCCCATCCTACCACACTTCCGCTTTGCTCCAAGCCTGCCACTTGATTTTGTCTGGGCAAGATGTTAGCGGGTTTCAATCCACCGTAGTCAGCTGATGCCAAACGTAGTTTATCCTCATTGTTATTGGCCATTACAAAGTCATTGGCCAATGCGTAAGCCGCCTTCATGGTAGCGGATGAAGCAGCAATTTGCTTTTGTACTTCTGCCAAGTAGAATTCATCAACAGTTCTCTTTTCTTGCACTTGAATCAAGTGGAAACCATATTGGGTTTTCACCACGGTCATGTCACCTTTTTTACCATTGAAGCAGGCGTCTTCAAACTCTTTTACCATTTGGCCTTTGCCAAACCAGCCCAAGTCACCGCCTTTGGAACCGGACCCCGGATCTTTACTGTAAGTACGAGCAAGGTCTTCGAATTTTTGACCCTTTTTGATGACATTCTTCAAGGAATCGGCTGTGGCTTTGGCTTTGGCCTCTTTGTCCCCATCAATGTTTAACAAAATGTGACGAGCTTGAACTTCGTCCACCTTTTTAATTTGACGCAAACGGGCTATTTTCATAGAGCTGCCCTCTTGGAATGGTCCAACGACTGCACCTGGCTGAGCCCCTTCGATAAGGCCGTCCAACACAGGCAAATCTCCTTTTCGGAATTTGCGAGGAGTGAACACGGGGGTTTCAGAATTGGCAATGACAAAAGTGGAATCGGATGGTGCGGTTTGCAACCCGGGCACCAACGCTGTGAGGGCATCACGAACAGCAGCAGAGTCGGCACCGGATGCAGTCACAGGGAACGTCAAGTACTCAATGTCTCTGGAAGCTGTTTGTTTGTATTTGTCTTTGCTTTTGTTTTTTTCAAAGTATGACTTTACATCACTTTCTGAGAAGGTGACAAGAGAATCCGGAATCGTAGCGAACTTTTTAACAACAAAATCGAAATCAATTTTTTCATTTTTCATCAAGTACTCAGACTTGGCTTCAGCGGAATTGGCGTAGATGCCTTTTCTGATTAACAGGTCATACTTCTCTCTCAAACGTTTTTGAATGATAACTTCTCGATAGAATTCCCAGTTCTGACGGTCTATGGGTTGGCCATTGAACCATGCCACAAAAGTCTCCTCCAATTGGGCGCGCTTTTCGGGTGTAGGTTCGCTGCCGTAGAAAGTGGCATTGACAAAAGAGCTGGTGCGCTCGCCAAATCGAATCTCATCGAATTCCTCCTTGCCGATGTACATGCCGAGTTTTTCATACTCACCTTCCAACAAGCGGCTTTCTACAAAATCTTCCCAAACGGCATCGGCCATCTGGTTGTCATCACCGTATTTCAAAATTTGTTTGCGCTTCCTCAAAGCTTCTTGGAACTCAGCCAAGGAAACTTTGCTGTCATCAATGGAGCCGATATATACCGAACCGGGGCCTCCTTTACCGAATAAGGCCAAAACAGCGTCATAAGGAATCAAAAAACTGAGCATTCCCAGTCCAATCAAAATCAGGAGCAATTCCCTGCGTTTCCTGATATTTTCAATCATTGCCATAGCTTAAATCCCATTAAATTTTCGGGTTGCGAATATACGATTGTAAGCGAAAAAGTGAAAAATGCCGGAAATCAGCTCCTTTTGGTTAATTTGACTTCTTCAATCTTGGTTTTTCCGGCTCTGGTTATTTCTATTTGAATGCCGTCAATGTTCATTTCCCAGCCGGTTTCGGGAATAGATTGGGCGCGGTTGATGATGAAACCGGCCAAGGTCTCATACTCTTCGTTTTCAGGCAGGCCCAAGGCGTATTTCTCATTCAAGTAGTCAATTTCCAGTCGGGCGGACAGCAAAAACGCGTTGTCTTCGAGCATTTGTTCTGTCAGATGCTCATTGTCGTGCTCATCGTCTATTTCACCGATAATTTCTTCCACCATATCTTCCATGGTGATGATGCCCGCGGTTCCCCCGAATTCATCAATTACCACAGTGAGGTTTTTTTTCTGTCTGATAGAGTCTTCCAATGCCTCACTAAGGGGCATGGCTTCCGGGACAATGGAAATGGGTCTGATGATGTTTTTGATGCTTTCGGGTTTCTTAAAAAGGTCAAAAGCATGGATATACCCAATGATATTGTCTATTCCTCCTTTGCAAACGGGCAGCTTGGAAAACTTGGTTTCAGACAGCACCTTTTGCACCTCTACAATTGGCATTTCAATTTCCACCCAAACAACTTCATTTCTGGGAATCATGCAATCTCGTATCTTCTTTTTAGCCAGTCCGAGTGCATTTTTGAAGATTTTAATCTCATGGTCCAATGTGTCTTGGCCCTGAGTGGATTCAGTTGCTTCACGCAGAAAATGGTCCAAATCAACCATTCCGAACGCAGGCTCGGTCTGTGCCATTTCACCTCGCACGAAAACGCGCAAAACCAAGCGCGAAAACCCCATGATCAATTGCATTGGGATAAACAGAATCACGAAAACCAACGCCAGCGGAATGGAAAAAAGTTCAAGCCATCGGTTGGGGTTTATCCGGAAAATGGCTTTGGGCAAAAACTCACCGGATACCAGAATGATGGCCGTGCTGATGAGGGTTTGGATAAAAATCAGCAACGCTTCTGAACCGATTTGGACGAAAAAAGCAATGGATGAAACGATCAAATCGCCCATAAAAAGGCCGTACACCACCAAAGCGATGTTGTTCCCAATAAGCATCGTTCCAATGAATCTCTTGGGGTGAAGAGCGAAGTAACTCAAGATTTTACCTGAAAGCGCCCCTTGTTTGCTGAGCAGCTCAATTCGAAGTTTATTCGAAGTGATGAAGGCGATTTCCATTCCGGAGAAAAACGCAGAAAGCAGAATGGAAAGCGCTATGACGCTTAGGGAGGATATATCCATTAAGGAAATTGGTGGTGCAAATATACAATGACCGCCTCAGCGCTGTCCCATGTCGTCTTGATGACGTTCCATACGTTTTCTGAAAAATCTTCGAAAAGCAAACATGGCTCCTGCAATTAATGGTACAGGCATCCATGGTTTTGCCGATTCATATCCATCCATAATGGTTGTGAATCCAATCCAAACGGCTGATACAATGGCAATCAACAGCCACACGTTTTCCATGATGTTGTTAAGCTTTTTCATTCTTTGATTTTTTCCTTTTCTACTTCAAATTCACCTGTTGGCTTGCTGATTTCATACTTGGAAAAGGTGTCATCAGCCGTCAGTCCTTCGCCATAAATAACGCTGCCTTTGCGAACGATTCTCACTCTTTTTTCGGTGTAAACTTTTGAGCTGTCTTGCATCCAAGTCAATTCTTCTGTGAAAAGTTCGTTGCCGTTTGCGTTGGCAAGATGCACATTTCTTACTGCGGTCATGATTCTTTTGCTTTCGTAGAAAAATCCTTCTTCTGCAGTCATCTCAGACTCTTGTTCGCCCTTCGAACCATAGGTTACAAGCCTAAATCCCCCTGACACGTGCAAGTGGGCGTCCTTACCGAGATAATGGTCCATTTGCTTGGCGTAGAGTTTATTTCGCAAACGGCCATCGGAAGTAAAATCAAACTCACCATCCATAATTGTTTGAGCCGGTAGGGCTTCATTAAGTTCTAGTGCTTGAATGTCGTGCGGGTCATTTTTGCAAGAAAAAAAAACCATCCCCGCTGTTGTAGCAAGGATGGTTTGCAAGATTATTGGTCTGACCGCAATCATTTGATGGTGCGAACGGTGGTTTCCACACCGAGGCATTCCACCGTGTATTTTTCACCTTCTTTGAGGTTGTTACCGAAGGTATCTTGTTTTGTTGGCCAGTAGGTTTTGTATTGGCTGATTTTTTTACCGGCTTTTTCGCTTACAGTGGCGTCTTTGGCGCGGGCCATTTCATAATAGTCTACAGCTACCCAAAACACTGATTTGCCACCAAATACGTCATTACAACTGCTTGAATTGCCCGCGGCTATGTCTCCCAACAAAATATAGGCTTCACCAACACTTTTACCCATTTGAATCAACTGGTTGGCGTAACTGCGTGCCTTAGAGTTGTTCTTGCCCGCAGATGCCACTTGACCGGCTTTCAATAGGTAGTTGGCTTTGTCGGGGCAGTCTTTGCATAAATCAACCGCTTGCTCCAGGTACTTGAGTGCTTGGTTCCAATCGCTGTTTTTAGCCAAGCCCATCGCGATGCTGTATGCAGAGGGGTGGCTTGGGTCAAGGTCATGAATTTCTTGAGCCCATGTGAGGTAAACGGGATCGTCAACACATTCTTTTTTATTCATAAGGCCCAAAGCTTTTTTCTTGAGCTCAACATTGTTAGGGTCGCTCGCCACTTTTTGCTTCAATACGGGCAGCATGTCTTCGCAACGGGCAAAAAGGACAAAAATCTCGTCAATGTTATTCTTTGCTTTTTCATATCCCTCTTTGGTCTTGCCCTCAGTGCGCATAATACCGTTGTCTATATAATCATTGATAACCAAGTAGTCAGCTATGATTTGATCTCTCAGTTCTTTTTTGCGAGCATCAGTGGCTTTGTCTATCAATTTGTGCAATGTGACATAATATCCCGATAACGCAATGGGTGAGGTTTTGTCGGCCATGCATTCGATAACCTCTTTGAAAAGCATCAGGGCTTCGTCCAAGTCGTTGGGCTTGAATACCAACATGTCTGAAGCTTTGTAGGCCTTGATATCGCATGCGTTTAAAGGGTTTTTATCAGTCGTGGGAAAATGCTTGATGCGCATATCGTATGCCCAAAACAGGCTGTCTGTCAAAGAGGCCATACGGGTTTTGTTTTGGCTTTTTTGGGCCGCTTTGAATTCTTCTTTGATGAATCGAACGCCATCGCTGTACAAGCGCTCGTTGACATTCTCAGGACACTCTTTGCATGTGGTTCTCCAACCTGCGTATGCGTCTTTGAAGTTTTCTTGGTCTCGGAAACTGCGGTAAACACTCAATGCCTCCATACAAGCGCGTTGCTGCTCGGGGGTACTACCGTAGTTCTCTTGTGCTCCGGCCACTGCTGTAACGGTAAGTGCTAGGGCCAAAATTGCTGTTCTCTTTTTCATTGCGATTTCTTTGTGCTTAGTCATATTTTCTTTGAACGAACCACTGATTTCCGAAATAGGGAGTCAAAGTGAATCCGATATTGAATCGGACAAATGACTCTCTAACAAGTCCTGCATTGGTTGTGCCACGGAAGCCAACTTCCGTGCCCAAATTGAGAGCGCTCCGCGAACCGGACCATTTCATAGGTATAGTAAGCCCTGCTGATACAGCGGATTCGTTAATTTCTTGGTCAGCCAAAGTCAGTGTACCGGTGGCAGTTCGAACACCCATGCGGTAGTTGATTCTTTCGAAAAAGCCTATACCGGCAGTGTAAAAATCACGAGGGGTGAATTGAACACCGGCAGCCCATTCTTGTCTGTCGGGCAATTTGGTAACCAAAGGAGCGATGCCCTCAAAACTCTGATTGAACTGAGACCACCTGCCCAACCGCGCGTCAAGGGAGAGGACTATGCTGCGTCCTTTGGAATTGATGTAATCAATTGAGATCCCGGTTCCGACTTGTTGAGGCAGGACATAATTGCCGACAATATCAGCCGCAAAAAAAGCGGTATCCACAACGATTTCGGTACCAAAGGTGGGGTTGTAGGTCTCTACAAGTCGGCTGTACTTGGCGTTCACATTCTGACCCAATTCCAGATGACCTCCAAGCGTCACATCCACGCGGTGCTTGAATTTTTTATTTTCGTATTTTTCGGCCAAGGTCCTACGATAAATCAAGCCGAAATTGGAACCCAAATCTTTGGCAGCTGTGCGCTCGGTGACGCGAGTGCTGAAGTAGGAAACGTCAGTAAATTGCATTCGGGCAGTGTTTTCCAAAGAACCGAAATAGGCTAAAACATTGGCGCCAACCGACAATTTGTCAACGCGTGTAGAGCCTGAATCTCTTCTCGATTTGGCCAAATCAAAGGCATAAGCCATTCCGATATGCGCGGTGCTGATACCACCTTTTCCTTCGTAGGTATAGTTCAACTTACCAACCTGCTCGTTCTCCTCAGAAAAAGAAACCCGATACCCACTGCTCGAAAAAGGACGAAGCCCAAAACTGAAACACATAGGTTTGCGCGGCATTGGAAAGGCAAAATTCAAGCTGTTCAGCGCTCCGATGCTAATGTTTTGGGTGCCGGAATTATCCTTGAGATTGATGAACTGACCCTCGCCTCCAATGTCAAACGTTGGTTTTTGCAGCCAAGCATAACTGGCGGGATTGGCCGAATTGACGGCAAAAGGGTGAATGGCCGTGGCTACCGTTCCGCCCATGCCCATATGAACAGGTGTGCCCAATGGTCTGACCAGCCCCAAACCAAATCGGCTGTACGGGCTGAAGGTGTTGTTCTGGGAGAAAGACGGGGTGCTGAACAAAAGCCCGAAAAAACTCAAAACCGGAAACAGCTTAATTCCTGTGGAGCAATATTTCATTCAGTCCGATGAGGTTTAAATTCGGGAGCGCAAAAATGGCACTTTTCAATCGAGGTGCAAACCATTGAGCATCACCCCCTGTCAAAATAACGTTAATCTTTCCGGTGTGTTGTGAAGCCTGCAGAATGAACGACTCAATCTCGGCTATAACGCCATGCACCACACCGGTTTCAAGTGAACTCAAGGTAGATTTTGCCGGGAAAACCGGTGTCGTTTCGGTCTGACCGGCCAATGGCAACTTGGCTGTGAAATGGTTCATGGCTTTGAAACGCATGGTTACTCCCGGTGAAATGGCGCCACCCAAATGCCGTCCATTGATAAGTAAATCATAGGTTATGCAAGTTCCCATTTGCACCACCAGCGAGTTAGCCGAACCGTACATTGCCATAGCCCCCGCCACCCCCGCCAAGCGATCATCACCCAGTGTTTGGGGTGTGTGATAATCAGTTTCAAAAGGCAATGGGCCGGTCTTCAAACCCTCTGTAATGGGGATATCTGTGGTCTGTACCAAAAGGTTAATTATTGCGGCACCATGGTCAGAAGAGGCAATCATCAGCGCTTTGTCCGGAATGCCGGTTCGGACCAGTTTGAGCAGAGGTTCCAAATCATCATACCCCATTGTGAAAACCGAAACAAGGTTCTTTTTCTCAAATAGGCCCACTTTGAGCGCAGTATTTCCCGCGTCCAACACCAAATTACGGATATGATTTACTGCCATTTAAGTGACTCTGTCATGTGTATGACGTCTTCACGCAGCCATTGTAACACGGGACTGATAGAATCCATGTTCGGGATATGGTGAAAATAGAGCGCGCCCCTGAGAAAATGCCGTGTACTGTCTGTCAAGTAAAACTGTAAATTGGTTGCTGTGTTGCCTTTGAGGTCATAGATGAGGCCGTAAACCTTGGTACTGTCTATTTCGATACGACTTTTGTTGATTGCATTGGCCTTGATGTCGTGCTTGTAAGCAAAGGAATAGGCGTCATTCAGAAAGCGACCCAAGTTGCTGTTTACAAAATGGTGGGTGAAATGAATGGTGGCTTTGTGGTTGGGCACGATCAAATTGAACCAACAACTGTCTCCTGCAGTTCCCGGCAAATTTCGCATTAATGCGTATTGAGGCACCTGCATACTGAATCCGCAAGGTGAAGAATACTCTGTGTAGGATTTTTCGTTAAGCGCTATTCTAAAATAGCCTTTTGGCTTTGGAATGGGCGTTTCGGAGCATGAAAACAATACCAATGAAAGGACCGTGAGCGTCAACAAAGAGCGGGGGTTTGTCAAAAAACGCTTTGTCATTCGGGGGCTTTTGGTTGGCGGGTAATTTTAATTTGCTTCACTTTTCTTCGGTCGGCAGATTCGATTGTGAAGGTCAAATCGCCAAATGCGATTTTCTCACCCTTGCGAGGAATTCTACCGGAAAGCTCAAGTAAAAAGCCGGCAAGCGAATCAGAGTCGCCTTTATTCCGCTCGAAAGAGCTGCCGTCAATACCCATGATTCGATAAAAATCCATCAGGGAGATTTTTCCCTCAAAGACAAAATTGTCTTCGTCCAATTTGGAATAATTGATGTGCTCCTCATCGAACTCATCGGAGATATCTCCAATGATTTCTTCCAATATGTCTTCCAGTGTGATAAGCCCCGAAGTGCCGCCATATTCATCCACGACCAACGCCAAGTGGACGCGAGAATTTTGAAACTCCTTGAGCAAGTCGTCAATTTTCTTCCCTTCGGGCACCACCATGGCGGGTCTGATGAGCGGCTGCCAGTTGAAGTATTCCTCGTCAATATGTGACAACACATCTTTAATGTACAGAATGCCGACCACGTTGTCAAGCGTCCCTTTGTAAATGGGGATCCGAGAAAAACCGGAATTTAAGATGCCTGATATTAGTTCTTTGAATTTGAGTTCAACCGACAGTGCGTCCACTCCTATACGGGGGGTCATTACCTGTTTCACGCTCTTTGACCCGAAAGAAACAATGCCTTCCAAGATTTTTTGCTCATCTCGTGTGCGTTCTTCTGTATTGGTCAGTTCAAGCGCTGTGCTGAGGTCGTCAATCGAAATTTCCGGTTGGCGGGTTCGGTATCTTCTTTCAAAAAATCCGGTTGACCTTATCAACAAGGACGTGAATGGCTTGAAAATGCGTGAAGTAATAGAAATTGGAAGTGCCAATGCCACCGCCAACTTGACATTATTGTTGGTGGCATAAACTTTCGGAATGATTTCACCAAAAAGGACCAAAATAAATGTTACCGTTGTGAGGGAAAAAGTGAGTGTGAAAAACTCGGGAGAAACAGACAGCAGGCCCGCCCAATAGGCAACATCCGGCTCAATAAGAGGCAGCACTTTATTGGACAACAAAACCAACGCAATGTTGACAGAATTGTTAGCAACCAAAATGGTCGCCAAAAGCAGCTTTGTCGCTTGCTCTTTATTCGGGCTTTCCAGCAAATCGGTCACTCGGCCAAATCGCGATGGATTTTCCTTCATCTCGGCCAAACGAGCAGGGGGCAAAGAAAAAAATGCCACCTCGGATGCGGAGTACAGAGCGCTGAAAAAGAGGAGGATTAAAAATACAGCTAATGCCGAAACGGCTCCCGGGTCAATAGAAGCCATCAAAGCCATGAGCAAATCGGGAATGAAACTATCCGTGTCGTCCAAGGGGAGGGGTGGTTGGTGGAAAATTAAAATGGCAGGCCATCATCTTCGGCCCCGGGCACAGAAAAATCTTGGTTGGGAGCCGAATAGCCTGCTTGGTCATGAACCGAAGCGGCATGTGAAGTATCCGAAGATCTGGGCGTCAAAATCTGAAAACTGTCCACCACGATTTCTGTGATGTATCGCTTTTGGCCGGCTTGGTCATCATAGGATCTTGTTTTGATCTTACCCTCAATGAGCAGCAAAGTGCCTTTCTTGACATACTTCTCGACTATCTCGGCTTGCCTTCTGAAAGGAAATTTAATGTTATGCCAATCAGTGATTTCCACCTTGTTTCCATTCTTATCGCGGTAGCTGTCATCCGTGGCCAAAGTGGCCTCGGCTATTGCATTTTCGTTAGAAAAGTGCTTGATAACAGGGGCTTTTCCCAGGCGCCCCACAAGCATTACTTTGTTCAATGATGCCATCTCCTCAGAAGATAAAAGTCAGAGCGCGAAGTTATTTGATTTTTCGGAGCTAATGGTTGAAGATTTCGAAAGCGATTCCATAGTCAAGCTATGGTCAGAACATAATGGCGAACAGGCACAGGCATCGGCAAAGATTCAGCCTCATCTATAGTTAACCACCGGCAGTCCTTTGGTGGTTCAAACGTCCGGGTGGACAGGAAAACTCCAAACCGGATGTGGAGCCTTCGATGAGTGAGCTGATGCAACACTTCTCGGTCAACCGCCACCAATGTCAAATGGTGAAGCTCGGTTGCAAGTTCAGATTTGATGATGGCATCCGGGTATTCTGAAGGAACGGCACCTTCCACTGATGGAAAATCCCACATGTTCTTCCAGATGCCTTTTCGACTTCGGTGGTGGAACAAAATTTTGTTTCCTACTCGGACGACCGCAAAGTCCATATAAACATCCGTAGGGGGGTTTTTCTTGTTTTTCACAGGCAATTGATGCGCCTTATTGTGCCTGTTCGCATAGCATTCAGAGTGCAAAGGACACTCTTGGCATTTTGGCTTTGCGGGCAGACAAACGAGAGCCCCAACCTCCATAACCGCTTGATTGAAAGTCCCCGGATTGGCGCCTTGCATGGCTTCCTTCATTGTCGTGTAAAAGGTTTTGGTGGACGAAGGAAGGTTGATGGCCAGGTCAATACCGAAGAATCTGGCCGCAACCCGAAAAGCATTGCCGTCCAAGACAGGCTCCTCTAAGTCAAAACATATTGAACCAATGGCCGCGGCTGTATAGGGGCCCACCCCTTTGAGTGATTTTAGACCGGATAAGTCTGACGGAAACTCACCGTTAAATTCCGAAGCCACCTGCCGAGCCGCTGCCAACATATTCCGGGCCCTGCTGTAATAGCCCAGGCCCTCCCACAATCGAAGAACCTCTTCCTCATCGGCTTCGGCCAATGCGTGGACATTATCGTATTGGTGCACAAACTTTTCGAAATAGGAAGTGCCCTGAGACACCCGTGTTTGTTGGAGAATCACCTCAGACAGCCACACCCTAAAGGGATTTTTATCTACCCGCCAAGGTAGGTCCCGCTTATTCGTTTCGAACCAAATTATCAGTGATTCAGCAAAGAAGGAGGTTCTGTTTCGGATAATCATTTGATGCAAAACAAACTAAAATTGTCAGTTCTTTTTCAATATTGCCTCGCACGCCTATATTTGCACCCCAAATTTTCAAATTAATAGATTAACAAGCAATATGACAAAAGCAGAAATTGTGAACGAGATTGCCGAGAAAACCGGCATTGACAAAGCAGACATCCAAACCACTGTTGAGGCTTTCATGGCTTCCGTAAAGGGCTCTTTGCAAAAAGGACAAAACGTTTACTTGCGTGGTTTCGGAAGTTTCATTATCAAGACCCGTGCTCAAAAAACAGGGCGTAACATTTTGAAGAACACGACTATCGTGATTCCTGCCCACAACATTCCGGCTTTCCGCCCCGCTAAAACTTTCGCTGACAAGGTGAAAAGCAGCGTGAAAGTGAAGAAATCTAAATGACCCCGAAGACACTTCGAACAGTTATTGTAGTAGTCGCCCTGGCGGGCATCGCTCTTTTAATTGCTGCTCCCAACCAACCATTCTCCAAGAGGCAGTCAACCGAAGCGGTTGACTCTCGTGAAGAAAGATTGCAACAAGCCGTCCTCAAAGTAGAAGGAAACGCGCCCATGGAGGGAATCATGGAACTCCGCCAATTGGCAGAGGAATTTCCGGATTACCCCGATGCACGTTTGTATTTGGGTCTTTTCAGTCTTCAATCGGGCCAAACCGACAAGGCTATTGAACACTTCAATAAGGTTCTTGAAATAGACTCACAAAACACTGAGGCTCACTGGCAATTAGGATTTATGTACTTTGGAATGGCTGATGCACCCAAAGCGGTGCATCACCTTTCTGAGGTCATTCGCATAGATCACGACAACTATTTTGCGGCTCATTACTTTCTGGCGCAGGCGTTGGAAGAAACGGGTGACATGGAAAAGGCCTTGTCCAATTACAGAGAAGTGCTGGAGCATACTGATGACAGCACTGTAGTTGCAGCGGTGAAGGAGAAAATTAAAGGACTCACAAGTACTAATAAAATCGAGTAACAATGCCAAGCGGAAAAAAACGTAAAAGACACAAGATGGCTACTCACAAACGCAAAAAGCGTTTGAGAAAGAACCGTCACAAGAAGAAGAAATAACGGGAGGGGTTTTAAAGCCCCTTCTTGTTTCTTTCCTCCTTTTTAATGCTATTGCCTGTTTGTTTGATTTGATTTCGGCCCTCCGATGTTGATTGGAGTAATGGCTTCGGTCGTGTGTACACACCAATTTGACAAAAAGTGAATGTAGAATTAATCATCAACTCAACGGCATCGGCAGTAGAAATTGCCCTTCTTAAAGAAGGCGTTCTCACCGAACTACATAAAGAACAAGGCGCCACTCGGTTTAATGTGGGTGACGTATTTCTGGGAAAAGTAAAACGAACCATCCCTCAGCTCAACGCGGCATTTGTGGATGTGGGACATGAACGGGATGCGTTCTTGCATTACCTCGATCTTGGACCCCAGTTCAATTCGTTTAATCATTATACAACGCAAGTTCTCGGAGGCAATTTCACTTCCAAGGACCTCACGGGTTTCAAACTACTTCCGGAAATAGATAAGGCCGGAAAAATCAAAGACATTCTGAGCGGCAATCGCCAAATTTTGGTGCAAATTGCCAAAGAGCCCATTTCGGCCAAAGGCCCCCGCCTCACTTCTGAAATCACATTAGCTGGTCGCTACATGGTGTTGGTACCATTCGCCAACAAAATCTCGCTTTCTCTACGTATCAAGAGTGAAATAGAACGCGAGAGGCTCAAGCGATTGATAATGAGCATAAAGCCCGCCAATTTTGGTGTTATCGTGCGCACGGTTGCTGAGAATAAAAAGGTGGCTGAACTAGACGCTGACTTGCGAGATCTGGTTCAACGATGGGAAATGCTACAGAACAAACTGGCCAATGCGCGTGCCCCTCAAAAGGTTCTGGGCGAGTTGGACCGCACCTCTACCATTCTGCGTGATTTGCTCAACCCAAACTTTAGCAGCATCCATGTGAACAATGAGGCAACAGCTGCTGAGATAAAAGCTTATTTGCGCAACATAGCTCCCGATAAAGAGGGGATTGTGAAATTTCACAAGACCGATGACATCTTTGAAGATTTTAAAATTCACAAGCAAATCAAGGCTTCTTTTGGCCGACAAGTGAATTTGAAAAGTGGAGCCTATTTGATAGTAGAACACACCGAAGCGATGCACGTGATAGACGTGAATAGCGGCAACCGTAAAGGTGGGGCAAAAGATCAGGAGGAAAACGCACTGAGAACCAACCTTGATTGTGTTAGAGAAATTGCTCGGATTCTGAGACTTCGGGATATGGGTGGAATTATCTGCATTGACTTCATAGACATGGGGGACAAGAACCACCAAAAAATGCTCTATGATGCGCTCAAAGAAGCCATGGCAGATGACAAAGCCAAGCACAGTATTCTGCCCCCCAGTCGTTTTGGTGTTGTAGAAATCACCCGTCAGCGGGTTAGACCGGTGACCGATATTACCACATCTGAAAAATGCCCCACATGCCGGGGCACCGGCAAGGTGGAAGCCGCCATTCTTTTCACTGATGAAATAGAAAACTCATTGAAATATCTGGCAGAAGAGTCAGGCCAAAACAACCTCAGACTTCTGGTTCACCCGATGGTGAAAGCCTATCTAAACGAGGGTTGGTGGTGGAAGACTATTGCAGCCAATTGGCGCAAACGCTACAAAGTGAAGTTGGAAATCATGACCACATCGGATTGTGAGTTGTTGGAATTTCACTTCTACGACAGCAAAGGAGAGGAAATCAACCTCTGATCAACCGCGAGGGCTCAGCCCGGATAGCACAAAAAGTACTTTTCGACAGATTGGGACAAGGCCGCAAGATTGAGATGGTCCGAAGCGTTGGCCGCATCAATGAGTGATCCATCTTTGAACTTCACTTTGATATTCTCTGCCGTAGAACTGTAGGCTTTGTTGGCAATAGTACCATACAGGACAAAATACCTGGCTTCTTCATCCGAATAGCCGCGGCTTGATTTCAGATGCGCTATTTGTATTTCGCAATCTTGCTCCGGTATGGGCGCACGGCTGATTTTGATTTTGAATAATTGCCTATTGATGATGCAACGACTCAATTCACTCAGCACGCCATCGTGATGTGATTGCCATACTTTGATAGCGCCCAAAATATCATAGTCATCCAATTGCATGAATTTGTCCAATACCTGTTTATTCCTGGCGAATTGCTCCGCTGAAATGTCGGTTTGCAGAAAAAAAGCCAAGTCGGGAGAGGCAAAAACCTCCATGCCGCGTGATGCCAATTGACGAGCCCTGCGCAAGACGGCAACCAACATGTGTTCGGCACTGATTACGGTCTTGTGCAGGTACACTTGCCAATACATCAGTCTTCGTGCGATGATGAATTTTTCGATTGAGTAAATACCTTTTTCCTCCACCACCAATTCATCATTGTCCACGTCCAACATCTTGATGATGCGCTCACTGCCAATATTTCCTTCGGCCACACCACTGTAAAAACTGTCTCTGCGCAAATAGTCCAAGCGATCCATGTCCAATTGCCCCGAAACCATTTGGTGCAGAAATGGGCGCGGGTAAGTGCCCTCGAAGATCTGAATAGCCAAGGTCAATTTGCCCCCAAAAGCCTCATTGAGGCGTTGCATGGCCAGAGTCGAGATCTCCTCATGATGAACCCCGGTGACAATACTGTTTTCCAAAGCATGAGAAAATGGGCCATGGCCGATGTCATGGAGCAGAATGGCAATGCAAGCCGCCTCTTCTTCTTGCTCTGAAATTTCAGTTCCCTTTTGCCTGAGTGACTCAATAGCATTGTTCATCAGGTGCATGGCGCCCACTGCATGGTGAAACCTGTGATGAATTGCGCCCGGATAAACAATATGTGAAAGTCCCAACTGTGATATGCGTCTCAGGCGTTGAAACCACGGATGGTCAATCAAATCAAGCAGAAAATCAAACTTTAGAGTGATGAAACCATAAACCGGATCGTTGAGAATCTTTTTCTTATTGGTTGCCGAAAATTGGGACATTTTGGATGAAAAGATTAGGACGGCCGGGTAATAGAATCGTCCGCGGTTCGTTTCTTTGTTTTGCCGTTCAAAGGTAAACACCCTCAACCCCTCAAAAACCAACCATGCAAGAAGTCAAAATCCTGTGGGCAGATGATGAAATAGATCTCCTGAGACCCCATATCATGTTTTTAGAGAGTAAAGGCTATAATGTTACCACAGTCAACAATGGCCCTGAGGCGGTTGAACAAGTGGAGGGATCGCACTTTGACATTGTTTTTTTAGATGAAAACATGCCCGGCCTCACCGGACTCGAGGTGTTGCCGCGAATCAAACAACTCGACCCATCGGTACCCATCATTATGATCACCAAGAGCGAAGAGGAAGCCATCATGGAGGAAGCAATCGGGAGCAAGATTTCAGACTATCTGATTAAGCCGGTAAATCCCAATCAAATATTGCTTTCGGTGAAAAAACACCTCGACCAAAAGCGATTGGTAAGCGAAAAAACCAATACTGTGTATAGCCGCCAGTTTCGCGAAATCAGCATGGAGTTGATGAACGATATGGACCGTGAGGAATGGGGCGACATCTATCGAAAATTGACTTTTTGGAGTAGCGAATTGGAGTCGAATACAGACCAAAGCATGTCCGAAATACTCGAGATGCAGCACCGCGAGGCCAATGACAGGTTTTGCAAGTACATCAGCCGCCACTATATCGATTGGATGAAAAGTCCTCAATCAGCACCTGTGATGTCGCACAATGTGTTTGCACGCAAAATTTTACCTCATCTCAAAGGGAGTTCTTCCTCCTCTGTGTTTTTGATTGTAGTGGACAATCTCAGATTCGACCAATGGAAAGTAATGAAGCCGATGCTTCAAGAGTTTTTCAGAATTGATGAAGAAGACCTCTATTTGAGCATTTTGCCTACAGCTACTCAGTACGCGCGCAACGCCCTTTTTTCAGGGCTTCTTCCAAGTCAAATGGAAGATATATACCCGGATCTGTGGCGCAATGAAGACGATGACGGAGGTAAAAATTTGTTTGAGGAGCAGTTTTTGGACCGACAATTAAAACACCACGACCTTAATGTTAAATGCAGCTACAACAAAATCACCAACCTCAATGCAGGCCGCAAGTTGGTTGAGGGGTTCAGTGGTTTGCTCAACAACAAGCTGAATGTGGTGGTATACAATTTTGTTGATATGCTCTCACACGCGCGAACCGAGATGGAAGTCATCAAGGAATTGGCAGATGACGAAGCAGCCTACAGGTCGCTTACTGCTTCCTGGTTTAAGCACTCACCCCTGCTGGATTTTTTCAAAAAAGCGGCCGAGGCCAAGGCCAAAGTCATCTTGACCACAGACCATGGAACTGTGCGTGTGCAGAATCCCATCAAGGTAATTGGCGACAGAAATACCAACTCCAACCTGCGCTACAAAACAGGAAAAAATCTCAATTTTAATCCGAAAGAAGTGTTTGAAATTCGCAATCCGAAGGAGGCGTTTTTGCCCAAAATCAATGTGAGTTCGTCATACATCTTTGCTCGTGAAGCCGATTTCTTTGTTTATCCCAACAACTACAACCACTTTGTCAATTTCTACAGAAACACCTTCCAGCACGGAGGTATTTCAATGGAAGAAATGTTGATTCCATTGGTCTTTTTGCAAAGCAAACAATTGTGACAACAGAGACATTTGGGCCATATGGAATTGACCAAACCGAAGCTGCTGCTGCATTTGTGCTTTCCTTGGCTCGAAACCGAAGTGTGGTGTGCTTGGCAGGCGAGCCCGGAGCAGGCAAAACCACGCTCATCAAAGCCATGTGTCGACTTTCGGGTGTAATCGAAAACACCTCGAGTCCCACATTTTCACTTGTGAATGAGTACCGCACAATTGGGGGGGAGAAAATTTATCACATGGATGCATACCGAATCAAGAGCGCTCGCGAAGCGATTGACTTTGGCGCTGAAGAATACCTCTTGAGCGGCCATCGGTGCTTCATTGAGTGGCCGGAAATGATAGAAGCCATTTTGCCTGAGGATTCGCTCTTTCTGAGCATCGAACCTGCTGAGGCAGGCCGTATCATCAGGATGGGGCATTAATCTGAATTTGCCCTACTTTCGGAGTGGAATTGTAATTCCCTTTTTTACGCACTCATGGAAAAGAAAAGAGACGCCATCCGGTCGCTTGCCCAAGCTGCCATTCTGCCACAAGAGGAATTTTTACCCGAAAAAACAAAGCAACAACAGCTGACCATTGGCATTCCAAAGGAGGTTTCTTTTCAAGAAAACAGGGTGGCTCTGGTGCCCGAGGCCGTGGCGCTGCTCACCGGCAACGGTCATAATGTGTTGGTAGAAACCGGAGCCGGAAATTCGGCACACTTGACGGACAACGAATACTCAGAAGCCGGAGCGCGCATTGTGTATGACAAAGAGGAGATATTCAAATCTCAGATTATCATGAAGGTGGCTCCGCTCAACATGCAAGAAGCCGGCATGCTGACGGGCAAACAAACGCTGTTTTCTGCATTGCAGCTGTCCGCCCATCCCAAAGACACACTGCGCGTGCTGATGCAAAAAAGGATGACTGCTATTGCTTGGGATTTTATCAAAGACGAAACAGGCATCTATCCTGTGGTTCGTTCAATGGGTGAAATAGCGGGCAACACATCGGTATTGATAGCGGCCGAATACCTTAGCAGTGATAAGCAAGGCCGTGGTCAAATGTTCGGTGGCATATCAGGAGTCCGCCCCACAGGGGTTGTCATATTGGGAGCGGGCACAGCAGGAGAGTTTGCCGCAAGAGCCGCTATCGGTCTGGGCGCTTCAGTAAAAGTGTTTGACAATTCGATTTACAAATTACGCAGGCTGCAAAATGATCTTGGTACACGGCTTTGGACGAGTACTATCCAGCCCGCAGTGCTTACTGAGGCATTGCGCTCTGCCGATGTGGTGATAGGTGCAATTCACGCCACTGGTGGGCGCACGCCATGTGTTGTGACAGAGGCCATGGTGCGCCAGATGCGCCCCGGGTCGGTCGTTGTGGACATCAGCATTGACCAAGGGGGTTGTTTCGAAACTTCAAGAGTGACAAATCATGCTGACCCCGTGTTTTCCGTGCATGATGTAATTCACTATTGCGTGCCCAACATAGCATCTCGAGTCTCGCGTACAGCCAGTTACGCGCTCAGCAATATTTTTGCGCCTATCGTCCTCAACGTAGGCGATGAAGGGGGAATTGTGAACGAAATCAAGCGCCACGAAGGATTCAGAAATGGTGTTTATTTGTTCAACGGGACATTGGTCAATGAAATCATGGGTGAGGCATTTGATATGCCATACAAACCTTTGGATTTGATTTTGCCTGCTCTGTGAGCCCCGCTCAAACGCGGTTTTTCTTTTTCGACCCGGCCACCATCTTTTTGATTTCGTTTAGTTTCATCAACGCTTCAACCGGGGTAAGCGTGTTGATATCTGTCTTCTCAATATCGGCTCTGATTTGTTCCAGTAGGGGGTCGTCAAGCTGGAAAAAACTCAACTGCATGTTGCTTTTTTCTACAATCGAATCAATGGTTCCCGAGAGTTCACTGCGGCCGGGGGATTGTTCCAGGTTATTCAGCACATCTTCGGCTCTGCGCACCACTGCCTGAGGCATACCTGCCATGCGCGCCACATGGATACCAAAACTGTGATTGCTGCCACCCGGCTGGAGTTTGCGCAGGAAAATCACTTTGTTCCCATGTTCCTTTACAGACACGTTGTAATTGTGAATGCGGTCAAAAGAACGTGCCATCTCATTAAGCTCGTGATAATGCGTGGCAAAAAGTGTCTTGGCGCGCGCTGTAGTATGCTCATGGATAAACTCTGCAATGGCCCAAGCGATGGAGATTCCATCATATGTGCTGGTGCCGCGACCGATTTCGTCCAGCAGGACCAGGCTGCGGTCGGAAAGATTGTTTAGAATTCCGGCCGTTTCATTCATCTCAACCATGAATGTGGACTCACCTCCGGAGATATTGTCCGAAGCGCCAACGCGCGTAAAAATCTTGTCTATAATGCCAATTTCGGCTGACTCGGCAGGTACATAGCAACCCATTTGAGCCATCAACACAATAAGGGCCGTTTGTCTCAAGAGGGCAGATTTCCCGCTCATATTCGGGCCGGTAATCATGACCACCTGCTGGCTGACATCGTCCAGATAGATATCGTTGGCAACATACACTTCACCCGGGGGAAGCATCCGCTCAATCACCGGGTGGCGGCCTCCTGTGAGGCGAAGTTCTTTGCCCGCACAGATTTCGGGGCGTTGATAGCCAAACGATGGCGACACTGAGGCAAAAGATAACAGGCAATCCAAACGCGAAACGATACCTGCATCAAACTGAATGGGCGAAATGAATTGACCGGCAAAATGAATTAATTCGTTAAAAAGGCGCGTCTCGAGCTCGTTGATACGCTCTTCGGCACCCAAGATTTTATCTTCATACTCTTTCAACTCGGCTGTGATATAGCGCTCCGCTTGGGTCAAGGTTTGTTTTCTGATCCAGTCTTGGGGAACTTTATCCTTGTGTGTGTTGCGCACTTCCAGGTAATAACCGAACACACTGTTGAAAGCCACTTTGAGGGAAGAAATTCCGGTTCGCTCTTGCTCTCGTTGTTGTATTTCCACCAGGTAATCCTTTCCGGAGAAGGCAATTTTGCGCAGTTCATCCAGTTCGCCATCCACACCATCGGCTATGACTTTGCCTTTGCCAAAAGCCACAGGAGGATTGTCAGCCAACATGCGGTGAATTTTGTCGGTCAACAGGGCCGCACCATTGATCTGTTCGCCCTGCACCCTTATGACCTCGTCTGCTTGTCCCGCACATTTCATTTTCACTTCCGCCATAGCCATCAATGAAAACTTGACCTGTTGCATTTCTCTGGGATTGATTCTCCCGGCCGAAACTTTGGATATAAGTCTCTCAAGATCGCCAACGCGGCAAATGCTATCCGCCAATTCGGAAGAAAAAACAGCATCGGCCATCATTTTATCTACCACCTTCAGGCGTGCTTCGATATCATGTTTGTCTTTGAGCGGAAAAATCATCCATCTGCGCATCATGCGGCCACCCATCGGAGTGAGGGTTTTGTCCAACACATCAATCAGGGCAGAACCATTGTCCGATGAAGACCGCAACAACTCCAAATTTTTTATGGTGAATCGGTCCAGCCAAACGAATTTGTCTTCCTCAATACGTGCAATTTTGGAGATGTGATCAGTCTTGCCGTGCTTGGTGTCCTCCAGGTATTGCAGCACTGCTCCCGATGCACAAATAGCAGTTGTCATTTCCTCAATTCCGTACCCTTTGAGTGAAAGGGTGCCGAAGTGTTTGGTCAATTTCTCCACGGCAAAATCAGCCTGAAAAGCCCAGTCCTCCATGCGGTGGGTAAAAAACCGCTCGTCTGTCAGTGCGTCAAATGCCTCTCGATAGGGTTTGGGGTAAATGACTTCACCGGGTTTGAACCCCAGCAGCAATTTCTCAGCATATTCGGCTATCCCCTGTGCGCAAAGAAATTCACCTGTGGAGATATCCAAAAAGGCGACCCCAACCATATTACCCGAGAAAGCCACTGAGGCTAAGAAATTGTTGGAATTGCTATGAAGAACGTTTTCATTGAAGGTCAAGCCGGGGGTGACGAGCTCTGTGACACCACGTTTGACAATTGTCTTGGTCAACTTGGGGTCTTCTAGTTGGTCACAGATAGCGACTCGGTTGCCCGCGCGCACCAATCGGGGTAGATAAACATCCAGAGAATGATGCGGAAATCCGGCCAGTTCCATCTCGGCTGCCGCACCATTTTTTCTTTTGGTCAATGTGATGCCCAAAATGGCAGATGCTTTCACTGCATCTTGACCAAACATTTCATAAAAATCGCCCACCCTGAAAAGCAAAACCGCATCGGGATATTTGGCTTTAATGGCCGAATATTGTTTCATCAATGGGGTTTCGGAAGCGCTCATTTTGGTTTGAAAAAGAAAAACTGCCGCCACGAGATGCAACGACAGCTTTCCGGGAAATCACGTAAAAAGTTTGACAGCTGAAAGGTATTCACACCTCCCGGGGCAGTCCCCTTTTTGCCTCTTCTTTTGTTCACATTCTATCAACAATCCCCGCAATCACGCAGCTTTCATCCGATTGAATTTGGATTTTCTGAATTTTTCTTCGGCATATTCGGCCGTGAGTCTGAATTCTTTTCGATCAGTCAAAGAGGGTAGTTCGAACATGGCGTCCGTCATGATAGCTTCTAAAATGGAGCGCAGTCCTCGCGCACCCAGTTTGTATTCCAGGGCCTTATCCACCACGAAATCCAGTGCTTTCTTGTCAAATTGCAATTTGATGCCGTCCAAAGCAAAAAGCTTGACATACTGCTTGGTAAGAGCATTTTTCGGTTCGGTTAAAATTCGCCTGAGCGATTGTGCGTCCAACCTGTTGAGGTGGGCCACTACAGGCAAACGGCCTATTAGCTCGGGAATCAGGCCAAATGACCGCAAATCGGCCGAAGTGACATATTGCAGTAAGTTGTTTTCGTCCAAGGTTTCGGTTCTCTGGGTTTCGTACCCGATAGTTGCTTTTTTCTCTCTGCGAGCGATGATTTTGTCAATGCCGTCAAAAGCTCCTCCGCAAATAAACAGGATATTGCGCGTGTCCACAGAGATCATTTTTTGCTCCGGGTGCTTACGTCCTCCCTGGGGTGGCACATTGACATGTGTGCCTTCCAACAGTTTCAGCATCGCTTGTTGCACACCTTCTCCGCTCACATCGCGTGTGATGCTGGCATTGTCCCCCTTTCGAGCTATTTTGTCTATTTCGTCAATGAAAACGATGCCTCGTTCAGCAGCTGACACATCATAATTGGCAGCTTGCAGCAAGCGAGTCAAAATACTCTCTACATCCTCACCCACATAACCGGCTTCGGTTATGACAGTTGCATCCGCGATGCAAAAAGGAACCTCGAGCAGCGAGGCGATTGTTTTAGCAAGCAAAGTCTTGCCGGTGCCGGTTTCACCTATCAAGATGATATTGCTTTTTTCTATCTCTGTGTCATCTTGTATGACTCGTTGCCCCAACCTTTTAAAATGGTTGTATACCGCTACTGAAAGCACTCTTTTTGCCTCGTCTTGCCCAATTACATACTCATCCAGATGCGCTTTGATGTCAACCGGCTTCAGCAGATTGCCCGGATTGAAAGGCGCTGTTGAGCGGCTTCGCAATTCTTCTTTGATGATTTTGTCTGCTTGCTCGGTGCAGCCCTCGCAAATGTGAGCCGAAATCCCTGCAATCAGAATGCGAACTTCAGCCTTTTTTTTACCACAAAATGAGCAAGATATGTCTTTTGTTGCCATAGGTTAGAGCAAAGAAAAAACCCCTCCGAAAGGGAGGGGCTAAGGTATGACAAACCAATCCGGGGTTTGGGATTATCGGGGTTTGCGTTCAAGCACTTCGTCAATCATGCCATATTCTTTGGCTTCCGAGGCAATCATCCAATAGTCGCGATCGCTATCAGCCCAGACTTGTTCGTAGGTCTTACCGCTGTGATGAGCAATGATATCATATAGTTCCTTTTTGAGTTTCTGAATCTCACGGGCAGTGATTTCGATATCGGAAGCTTGGCCGCTGGCACCACCTAAAGGTTGGTGAATCATCACTCGTGAGTGCTTTAGCGCGGTACGTTTTCCTGCTGCTCCCGCACAGAGCAACACTGCGCCCATAGAAGCAGCCATGCCGGTGCAAATGGTTGCTACATCCGGGTTAATATAGTGCATGGTGTCATAAATGCCCAATCCGGCATAGACCCCGCCTCCGGGTGAATTAATGTAAATCTGAATATCACGGTGGGCATCGGCTGACTCTAAAAAGAGCAACTGGGCCTGTATGATATTGGCGACATAGTCATCTATTCCGGTGCCGAGAAAAATGATGCGGTCCATCATCAAACGTGAAAAAACGTCCATTTGGGCCACATTCAATTGGCGCTCTTCGATGATGTAAGGCGTCATGCCTACGGGGCCATAGACACTGCTAATGTAGTTTTCCACATGAACACCGGTCATCCCGTGTTCCTTGGTGGCATATTTCACAAATTCCTTTCTGTTGAGCATTGTTCTGACTGATTTAAGTTGTTTTGAAGGTGGCCAAAGCTATACAATGTTCCATGTCGCGTTGCTTTACTAAAAGGGAATATTGAACTGTTGGGTTGAGATTATCATTTTTTCGCAATTGGAGAAAAGGCATTGTCCGCTTCACTCTCGATGAGTTCTCAGACTGAGGGGAAAGTCAAGCAATTGGAAGCGCTTTGGGTTTACGGGCTAACTTTTTTCTTTTGCGTGCACCCTGCTCGGTGCCGGTACGAAAAAGGTTTGTAAAGGTGATTAACAGTGTTGGAAAAGATGTTTTCGTTTGTGTTTTAAGCAAGCTGACTTACAAACGCTCTTTGGATATCTATACATCATCGACAAATAACTCGTTCAATTTCGGTAAACGAAAAGTCAACCAAAAACATCGAGGACGATATTGACCGCGACACGGATAAGTGAAAGGTAAATTGACCTTGACTGTCCGGGATGATTTCTTTGGAATCGAAGAAATTAAAAAAAACCTCGGAATCACCGATGCAACTCCGAGGCCTTTAACCTTAACCAAAACCAACCTTTTTGACCATTGGCCAGCTATCTTTCAAAGGTAAAACGTTTTTCCCCCTCAAATAGTGCGAGGGCGTTGTGTTAAAAACTGAAAAAATAGGAATCCCAAGCCAAACATGACTTCTATAAGACAGATTGTTAGCGACTTAATAAACGAACAAGGGCAGATTTTTCATCAATTCAACCACTCTTTTTTTCACGTCAGCCAGTGCGGCCTCGTTTTCGTGATTCATCATTGCCTCGTCCATCAGTTCCACAATGGCGGGAATCATGTTTTCTTTCACCCCCCTGGTCGTGATGGCAGGGGTACCTACTCTTATACCGGAAGTCACAAAAGGTGATTTATCGTCAAATGGAACCATGTTTTTATTGACGGTGATGTGGGCGTTGACCAAAGTGTTTTCGGCCAGTTTGCCCGTGAGGCCTTTAGGGCGAAGGTCGATGAGCATGCAATGGTTGTCTGTGCCCCCACTGATGACTTTGTATCCGCGCTTCACAAATTCTGCGGCCATCACCTTGGCGTTGGCCATCACTTGGCGGCCGTAGGTTTCGAATGCAGGGGAGAGGGCTTCACCAAACGCCACTGCCTTGCCTGCAATTACGTGCTCCAATGGCCCGCCCTGCATGCCGGGAAACACAGCCGAATCTAACAGTGACGACATGCTTCGCAATTCGCCTTTGGGTGTAGTCAGACCAAAAGGGTTCTCAAAATCATTTCCCATCATGATGAGGCCACCGCGCGGGCCGCGCAGGGTTTTGTGGGTGGTAGTAGTCACGATATGGCAATGAGGCAGCGGATCATTCATCAAGCCTTTGGCAATCAAGCCCGCAGGATGGGCTATATCGGCCAACAAAAGTGCGCCAACGGCATCGGCTATTTGTCTGAAACGGGCAAAATCCCAATCGCGCGAATAGGCAGACGCGCCACAAATAATCAGCTTGGGTTTTTCTCTGTGCGCAGTGGCTTCCACCTTGTCCATGTCTATGAGCCCGGTATCAGGCTCTACACCGTAAAAAGAAGGGCTGTACAATTTGCCACTGAAATTGACGGGGCTGCCGTGAGTGAGATGGCCACCGTGCGATAGATCGAATCCCAATATTTTATCTCCCGGTTTGAGGCATGCCAACATCACTGCGCTGTTCGCATTTGCTCCGGAGTGAGGCTGCACATTGGCCCACACTGCGCCATACAGTTCTTTGACGCGGTCGATACACAGTTGTTCTATTTGGTCCACTATCTCACAACCGCCATAATATCGCTTGCCGGGAAGGCCCTCTGCGTATTTATTAGTAAGGATGGAGCCCATGGCTTCCATGACTTCTGAGCTGACGTAGTTCTCTGAGGCGATCAACTCGATTCCTTCTGTTTGACGTCTTTTTTCCTCGACAATAAGGTCAAAAATGCGCTGGTCTTTTTTCATTTTTCTAACAGGTAATTTGTGGTGCAATGTAGGCAAGAGACCACGGGCGTCATGGGCCGGGTGGAGGTGTTATTCAGACCCCGATAGTGAATTAATGCAAATGAGATGCGGTGGTATGCAGGGTTGGTTGTCGCCAATCAAACCCATCCATTTGCCACTATCTGCTCAGCTATTTGGATGGCATTGGTTGCGGCTCCCTTGCGCAAATTGTCCGCTACTATCCACAAATTTACACAGTTGGGCATAGACTCGTCTGCGCGAATGCGCCCAACGAAAACCTCGTTTTTACCTTCGGCATAGCGAGGCATTGGATAGGTGTTGGTGTCCGGATTGTCTTGTAATATGATACCCGGAGTTTCAGCAAGCACTTTGCGAAGTGAGGGTAAGTCGGGTTTAGTTTTGAATTCGATATTGACTGTTTCGCTGTGACCACCCGTAACAGGCACCCTTACGGCAGTAGCTGTAAGTCCGATGGAGGCATCTTCCATGATTTTGCGTGGTTCGTTCACCAGCTTCATCTCTTCTTTCGTGTAGCCGTTTTCCAAAAAACTATCGCAATGCGGAATGCAATTTAGATCAATGGGATAATTGTAGGCCATGGTACCCGAGGTTCCTATGCGTTCATTTTGTAGCTGTGCGACAGCCCTGATCCCGGTGCCTGTGACGGCCTGATAAGTGCTGACAATGACTCTTTTGATACCCCAAAGACGGTGCAGTGGCGACAATACCATTACCAACTGGATGGTGCTGCAATTGGGGTTTGAAATGATGCGATGATGTACTTCTAAGGCGTGGGCATTCACTTCAGGGACAATCAGGGGCACTGCCGGGTCCATGCGCCAAGCCGAACTATTGTCAATGACACGCATTCCTGCTTTTGCAAATCGCGGAGCCCAATCAAGAGATGTCTGCCCTCCTGCCGAAAACAATGCCAGTTCGGCACCGGACTCCAGTGCGGTTTGCATAGAGACCACGGGTACTTGGTGGCCTTTAAACAGAACCGATGTTCCAACAGACCGTTCTGAAGCTGCCGCAATCAATTCTGAAACGGGAAAATTCCGCTCTTCCAGCACTTTGAGCATAACCGCACCCACCATGCCGGTTGCACCGGCAACAACTACTTTCATAACTGAGAGTTAACTCCTTCCGCTTACCTGCCGAAGGCGGTCAAAAGTATTACTTTTAGCCGCCCTCTAAATGAATGTTGCGCATGTTTAAACACGCGGTTTCCCTCATACCGGCTATGCTCTTGTGTTTGTTTTCTCACGGTCAATTGGACGAGTCATTTGACGTGTCCGGTTTTGAGAATTATACGCAATGGTCAGGAAACACAGATAACTTCATCGTTAACGAATTCAATCGCCTTCAGCTTAGCGCGCCTGACGCGGGTCAAAGTTCGGCTGTGGCCAATTTTTCTGCAGAAAACCTGGACGAAAAGGAATGGCGCTTGTGGATAAAACACTCATTTTCGGGGTCTGATAACAACCAAAGCCGCTATTATTTGGCCACTAATGGAACTGCCTTGGCCTATTCAGGCACCACCGGCACGGCCGGAGTGCAGGGGTATTTTTTGCGCTTTGGAGAGGGTGGCAGTGCCGATGCGGTGCGCTTGTACAGGGACGATGGCACCGCCAATGCTACTTTAATATTGTCGGGTGCAGATGGTGCCATCGCCTCATCATTCGAAATCAGAGTAAAAGTCACACGTGATGAAACGGGGCTTTGGAGCCTTTATGCAGACTATTCGGGTGGGGACTTTTTTACCGTGCAATCCTCTGCCACCGATGCCACCTACAATGTGACCATTGGCACGGCCATCGTTTGCAACTACACCGCCAGCAACGTGGCCAATTTCCAATTTGACGATTTGTATTTCGGGCCAATTGTCAACGACAATATTCCACCCGTGTTGACCGGAGCAACAGCTTTGAGCGCTACCACGGTTCAGTTGAATTTTTCAGAATCCATCTCGGCAGCTTCGGCTTCTCTGTTGGACAATTACAACTTGCCGGGCCAGGGAGCACCTTTATCGGCAGTACCCGGCTCCAATTCTGTGGTGTTGACTTTTGCCCAAGAATTTCCGGTGAATGAGATGCAATCCATTAGCGTATCAGACATCGAAGATTTGGCCGGAAACACGATGGCGCCTTCCACTGCGGAATTCATGTGGTTTATTCCTGCGGTGGCTACTTACAGGCAAATTGTGTTCAACGAACTTTTGGACGACCCCACCCCTGTCATCGGATTGCCCGAGGCAGAATACATTGAGTTATTCAACAATTCCAACGAGCCCTTTGATTTGTCCGGCTGGACTTTGGTCAACAGCACCACACCCAAGGTGCTCGGGTCGCACTTGCTTGCCCCAGGCGGGTATGTCGTTCTTTGCAATACAGCAAGTGAGGGTTTGTTTGAGGGCATGCCTGTGTTGGGTATTTCAGGTTTTGTGGCCATGGTAAACGGCAATGACAGCCTCACACTACTCAATCCCCAAGGCGACATCATTGATTATGTAGCATACAAAGGGGCTTGGCAAGAGTCCGGTTTTTCCGATGGTGGATATGCGCTCGAATTGATTAACCCTGATTTGGGCTGCCAAACGGGAGCCAATTGGCGCACCTCATTGGCCGAAACCGGGGGCACTCCCGGTGCGGTCAACTCAGTGTTGGACACTACTGCTGATTCAGTAGCGCCAATTCCTCTGTCAGTATCAGCCGTGGATTTGTCTGAGATTTTCATTTGGATTTCAGAAGCGATTTTGCAAAGTGCGCAAGCGGTCACAGTTACTATTACTGATGGGCCCGAGGTGATTTTGACTGAATGGGTGGGAGAAAACAAATTGCGGGTTATCTTGGCTAATCCACTCAGTTACGGACAACCCTATGAATTGACTGTTAGCGAGTTGGCCGACTGCTCAGGCAATGTAACCCAAAACGCCACATTGGGTTTTACCCTCGGATTTCCCGTGCAACCGGGAGAAGTGCTAATCAACGAAATCATGGCAGCACCCTCCGAAAACACCTTGGCGCCCAATGCTGAATACATTGAGTTGCACAATCTCACAGACAAGTTGATTGATTTGAGTGGCATCAAACTGAAAACGGGCATACCGGTGCAGGCTGTTCAGATTGAGCCTTTTGGTTATATTGTCTACACCCGCACAGATGATCTTGAGAAATTTGGAGACAATCCGCGGGTGTTTGGGATGAGTTCTTTTCCTCAGCTCACAAATGCAGGAATGTTGGTGGAGTTGTTCGGTCCCGGAGATGTTATTCTGGATGCGGTGGACTATACTGACAAATGGTACGTCACGCCCGGCACCTCATCAGGGGGGTACTCACTGGAAATGATTAATCCATTTGCGCCATGCAGCGATGCGTCTAATTGGCGTGCATCAGCCCATGCGTCAGGTGGGACGCCCGGGGAACAAAATTCGGTTTATAACACCAACCCCGATGCAGCGGGTCCAATGCTAAACTACGTTTTGGCGCACACCCCTTCTCAGTATTCGCTGGTCTTCAATGAGTCGTTGGATAGTGAGCAAGGCCCTGAATTTGTTGCCCAATTGTGGGAGCCTTCAGGTTCCGGATTTGTGTTGTCCGCGATAGAGGTGACGGCTTTGGTCATCAACCCCGCGGAAGCCTCGCGCCTTTCGGTGACGCTTTCTTCTCCCTTGGAAGTCGGCAAGAAATACTCATTGAGAATTCAAAATTTGTCAGACTGTTCCGGCAATTTATCCGGTATTGATGCTGCCATAGCGATGGTCGAAAATACCCAAATCAACGATGTCATCATCAATGAGATTTTGTCTAACCCGCGCTCCGGGGGCAAGGACTTCGTAGAAATCTACAACCGATCCATGCGCAATGTTTCATTGGAAGGCTGGGCACTGGCCGGTGAAGTCAATGGCACCGTAGAGTCAGTCAAAGTTTTTACTACCGAACCGCTTCTTCTTCTTAGTGGCGGTTATTTGGCCATCAGCAATGATATTGTCAACATCCATCAAGAATATCCGCTTTCAGCAACCCAAAACCTTTGGTCCACCCCATCCATACCGTCCTACTATAATGACGAGGGCACGGTGGTTCTGCTGGATTTCTTGCAACAGGAAATGGACAAAGTGACCTATGACAAATCCATGCACTTTGCCTTATTGGATGATTTGAAGGGCGTCTCATTGGAACGCATTCACCCGGACAGACCATCGGTTGATGTTACCAATTGGCTCAGTGCAGCGCAGACTGTGGGCTTTGCAACGCCCGGTTATCAAAACTCGCAGTTCTCGCCTTCTTCCATCACCAACGCCAACTTCACTGCAAATCCCGAATTGTTTTCGCCTGATAATGATGGCTACCAAGACGTGGTCAATCTATACTTCGAAATGGATGGACCGGGTTATGCCGGCAGCATCACCATCTACGACTCCGAAGGAAACATAGTGCGAAAATTGGTGCGCAACGAATTGCTGGCCATGTCTGGAAACTACAGTTGGAATGGCATAGACGACCTCAATGGCAAGGCCCCTTTGGGAATTTATTTGGCGGTATTCGAGTTTTTCAATCCCAAAGGCCAAACCGGAATGTCAAAAGCGGTGTGCGTTTTGGGCCACCGACTCAATTGATGCAGATGACTGCCTTGATTTCACTGATTCTCGTTCGTTACGATGGTCTACCTCTGGCAGAATTTGCTCAGGCTGAGCCATGGATGGCCGGTATATTCTTGTTATCTGCAACAATTTTAGCCTGGATCAAGAACAGTTATCCCAATCGATTTGAAAGGCTGTTTAAATCAGCGCTCAATGTCCGTATGATGCGACAAACCATGCGCGAAGAATCCGCGTTCACTCACCGAGCTTCGTTTCTTCTGTTCCTTTTGTTTGTTCTGACAGCAGGGGTAATTCTTTACCGCGCACATTATTACTTCGGTTGGCAAACGCTTTCACTATCAGGCCCGAGTCTCTATGCCGCCTATTGCGCTATCGTCCTGATTGTATATGGTTTTAAAACTGCTGTGGCTGAAGGCGTAAACGCATGGTCAGACGGAGATTTCAGCATGAAGGAATATGTTTATTCTATGTTTGTCTATGTCAAAGCGGGAGGAATTTTGCTGCTCTTGCCCGCCATTTTTTTGGCGTACGGTAATTCCGGTTATTCATTGCCGGTGCTGATAATAAGCGGTACTATTTTTTGTAGCCTTTTGATTATGCGCACTGTGAGAGGAATCCGAACCGCACTGCAAGCAAACGTCAATCCCGTGTACATAATTTTATATCTTTGCGGCCTCGAAATCATGCCTTTTGCGGTCTTCATGGTAATGCTTGTGAGACAATAACGCAGAGGCATTTTTCGTACTTAACAAAGCGATTCTAAACGGAAATGACCAAGAAAATCAAGAGCATACTGATATCTCAGCCTAAGCCGACAGATGACAAGTCGCCTTACCTTGAATTGGCAGCCAAGCACAAACTGAAAATCGACTTTAGACCCTTTATTCACGTTGAGCCTATCTCGGGTCAAGATTTTCGCCAAAACCGCATCAACATATTGGACTACACGGCCGTGATATTTACCAGCCGCAATGCCATTGACCATTACTTCAGAATGTGCAAAGAAATGCGCATCACTGTTCCCGAAACCATGAAATATTTCTGTTTGTCTGAGGCCACTGCCTTTTATCTCCAGAAATACATCCTCTTTCGCAAACGAAAGATTTTCACAGGAGCAGTGAAGTTTCAGGATTTGATGGATATAATTAAAAAGCATAAATCAGAAAAATACCTTTTGCCTTGTTCTGATTTGCTCAAGGCTTCAATTCCCGAAGCTTTGGACAAAGAAAAAATCGACTACACCCGAGCTGACATGTACAAGACAGTATGCAGTGACTTGAGTGATTTGGCGGATGTCTATTATGATATGCTCGTTTTCTTCAGCCCTTCCGGAATCGAGTCATTGTTTAAAAACTTCCCTGATTTCAAGCAAAATGATACAGTCATAGCGGCATTCGGTCCTACCACAGCTCACGCTGTTGAGTCAGCTGGCCTGCGACTGGATGTTTCAGCTCCCCAGCCGAAGGCACCTTCTATGTCTATGGCTATCGACCAGTTTATTGTCGCACAGAAATAACGGATTCGTCCCCAACCTATATCGCATTCCCCCGCTCCAAAGGTTCGGGGGATTTTTTTTAATTAGAAACCAACTTTTGACCTCACTCGGCCCAACACTTTGCGGGCTGTTTCTCGGGCTTTTTGGGCACCTGCCAAAAGAATCTCTTCCAATTCGTCAGGCCGGTTCATGAAGTGCTCATAGCGTTGGCGCTGTCCGGCAAAGCGCTCAATAATCAGCTCAAACAATTCATTTTTTGCGTGCCCATAGCCAAATCCTCCTGCCAAATACTTGGCGCGCATCACCTCAATTTGCTCACTGTTAGCCAATAGTCGATAGAGCGCAAAGGCATTGCAAGTGTTCGGGTTTTTGGGTTCCTCCAGCGGGGTGCTGTCGGTGACGATGCCGCTGATTTGTTTTTTAAGCTGTTTATCGGGCAGAAAAATGTCAATGATATTGCCTCGAGACTTGCTCATTTTGTGTCCATCTGTTCCGGGCACATACATGGTTTCTTCTTGCACAAGCTCTCCGGGAAGCACCAAGGTGTCACCCATTTTATTATTGAATCGCGCGGCTACATCACGGGTCATTTCAAGGTGCTGCAGTTGGTCTTTGCCAACAGGCACAAAGGCCGCGTCATACAACAGGATGTCAGCCGCCATCAGCATAGGGTATGTAAAAAGCCCTGCGTTGACATCCTCGAGCCTGTCTGCTTTGTCCTTGAATGAGTGAGCCAAAGTGAGCCTTTGATAGGGAAAAAAACAACTTAGATACCATGCCAATTCAGCTGTTTCGGGTACATCGCTTTGGCGATAAAAAATAGTTTTGGCCGGGTTAAGGCCGAAGGCCAACCAAGTGGCTGCGACACTGCGGGTATTGTTGCGAAGCATTTCGCCATCCTTGATTTGGGTGAGCGAGTGCATGTCAGCAATAAAGAGGTAGGATTCGTTTTCGGGTGCCGAAGCCATATTAATGGCAGGCAAAATAGCCCCCAGAATATTGCCCAGGTGGGGGGTTCCCGTACTTTGAATTCCTGTCAGTATTCTGGCCATGATTTTTCGATTTGAGGCCGTCAAAAGTAGCAAAACACGAAAGCCGAAACATGTGTTATGCCACCTGCAAGGGGGGTTAACTTCGCCACTCGGAAATCAAGCTTTTTCAATCCATGCGTGCCCCATTTTATTTCCTCTATAAGCTATGGGCAGGCGCTGCATTTTGGCTCAGTTTGCTGCTTTTATATCCGCTTTTTTGGGTGCTTTTGCTACGCAAGCAGTGGTATCCGGCTTCTTTCAGATTGAAGGTTTTTTGGTCAAAGCTGTTGCGTTTGCTGCTTTTTTGTCCCATTCGAATCAAAACTACAGAACCATTACCTCCACCTCCTTTTGTGTTGGTTTCCAATCACGGATCTTATCTGGATACGGTGTTTTTCTATTCTGTTATTGACCGATACTTTGTTTTTCTGGGCAAAGGCGAGCTTTTGAAATGGCCGCTTTTTCGTCTATTTTTTCGCAAGACGGACATTCCTGTTCACAGAGGCAGTCCCGCAAGGGCCGCGCAAGCGCTCCGTTTGGCAGCCGAAGCACTTCAAAGAGGCGAGTGTGTAGCCATCTATCCGGAGGGCACCATTCCACACAACGCCCCGGTTATGGGCCGTTTTAAATCAGGCGCATTCAAGTTGGCATTAGAGAATAATGTGCCGTTGGTGGCCCTGACCTGGCAGAATAACTACCAAATTCTGAGCGACCCCGAGCGTCTTTTTGATCCATCTCGGCCGTCCATTATTCGTGTGACTATTCATCCACACATTCCGGTTGGACAATTTGCCCCCGATGAAGTGATACCTTTGCGCAATCACACTTTTGACCTAATACAAAGTGCGCTTCCGGAGCCATTTTGCAAGAGAAAACACCCATGAAAATAGACCGCAAAACCGTTGACCGTCTGGCCGAATTGTCAAGACTCGGCATGAACGAACCCCAAAAAGAGGCCATTGAAAAGGACTTGGGTAAGATGCTGTCTTTTGTAGAAAAACTGAACGAGGTGAACACAGATGGCGTAGATCCGTTGATTTTCATGACGGACGAAGTCAACTTTTTGCGCAAGGATGAGCCACACTTGGACATCACCAAAGAACAAGCCCTGAAGAACGCCCCAAGGCGCGACTCAGATTATTTTAAAGTTCCCAAGGTGCTGGATAAGAAGTGACTTCGCGGGGCCAAAACAAAAAAAGCCCCGGCCGCAATGGCCGAGGCTTAAGTCGGATTCGCCTTATCGGAGCATTCACGAAGCTTTCTTGCTGAGCAAGGCAAACTCGTTCATTACGATTTCAGTCGTGTAGCGCTTTTCACCGTTCTTTTCATAGGTGCGGGTGGTGAGTTTACCTTCTATCGCCAACTCCGAACCTTTTTCAATCAGTTTCTCAGCCAGTTCGGCCGCTTTGCCCCATGCCACCACTGTGTGCCATTCTGTGTTTTCCACTTTTTCGCCTTTTTTATTGATGTAGTAATCATTGGTGGCGATAGAAAAACGCGCCATGCGGTTGGCGGTTGAATCGGGGTTGTCAAAAGACTTGATTTCGGGGTTAGCTCCTGCATGACCGATCAGACGTACACTGTTTTTCAAACTGTTCATAATAAATTGTTTTTAAAGGGTTATTGAAAAAATTTGATGGGGCAAAGATTCCCCTGTGCCATAACCCCAAACGGACTTTAGGCGCTTACTTCCGACAAAAGCCGTTTGCAGCCGTTTACAAACGGGTGAGAAATTGGTATATATTTCACCCGAAATACGGGCAATCAATGAGTTTGGAAGTAAAAACCTGCCTCGAGTGCGGGGAACCCATCAAAGGACGCGCAGATAAAAAATACTGTGATGACCAATGCCGCAGCCTTCACAACAACAAAGCGAACAGTGACACAACTGCCCAAATGCGGAACATCAACAATCTGCTGCGCAAAAACAGACGCATCATGCATGAGCTGAGCAATGAGGAAGGGAAAACAGCAATGGCCAAATCAAAATTGACAGACGCAGGTTTTAATTTCAAGTACCATACGCACACTTACACGACACAAAAAGGCTCGGTGTATAAGCTCTGCTATGACTATGGTTATCTGCCAATAGAAAACGACTATTTGATGATAATACGTTGGGATAAAGAATGAAATAAGACCGGTGTATATATCTGACAAAAGCAATTTTTCTCTATAATGGCGTTCTATCGCCCTTCTAAATTCCACATCAACATTGAATGAATGAACTTATATTCCAATAAACAACGGTGGAAGATTGCCCTGCTGCTTTTGGCTTTGGGCATTGCGGGGGTGTCCATGTGGTACACGGACAATATAGCTGATACAATCCGTGCTGAAGAGAGAGAAAAGGCGTTGCTTTGGTCACAAGCCATTCAGCGAAAAGCAGAGTTGGTCAACTTCACTGAAGATTTGTTCGAATCACTCCGAGAAGAAGAGCGAAAAAAGGCTGATTTGTGGGTTAAGAGCGTCAACATGATTAACTCCACTCGCGATGACGTGGATTTAACTTTTGTCATTGAAGTTCTTTTTTCAAATCAAACAATACCGGTTCTGCTCTTTGATGACAATGAGCGCTTGGTCAATCACGCCAATCTACCCCCGTATATTTTAAATAATGCGTCCAGTGTTGACTCTCTGAAGGAGGCCATTTTAACCAAAAGACCGCCCATAGAAATTAAAGTGGCTGCTCGCACTCAATACTTGTATTACGATGATAGCTTCATTTTCTCGCAGCTTCAGGATGTGATGGAAGATTTGATCACCTCATTCATTTCCGAGACTGTGGTCAATGCCGCCTCAGTTCCTGTTATCATGACTGACAGCACGGGCACCCAAATAGTTGCCATCGGAAATATAGACAGTCCCCGCCCCGAAGACAGCCTGTGGGTAGCGACCAAGTTGGCCGAAATGGCCGCGCAAAACCAACCTATCGAAATCACACTTCCCGAACAGGGTAAACGATTTATCTACTATTCAGACTCTTACATTCTCAAACAGCTGCAGTACTTCCCCATCATACAGTTGAGCTTGATAGCTGTGTTTCTGATAGTCTCTTACTTGGTTTTTTCTACCTACCGAAAAGCGGAGCAAAACCAAGTGTGGGTGGGCATGGCCAAAGAAACAGCCCACCAATTGGGGACCCCTTTGTCATCTCTGATGGCGTGGGTGGAAATTATGCGCTCGCAAGGCCTGGACAATCAAATAGCCGAAGAACTGAACAAGGATATCCAACGTCTGGAAATAATAACCGAACGTTTTTCGAAAATCGGATCCAAACCCGATTACCAAACCTTGCATCTCAGTGAGGCTGTGGATGGGGCACTTTCATACATGCGTTCCCGAATTCCGGGCAAGGTTCGATTGACGGTTTTTCCTCCGACTTTGGATCCGAAAACCGAAATCAACCAAGCCTTGTTTGGCTGGGTAATCGAAAACTTGATTAAGAACGCTGTGGACGCCATGGAAGCGCAAGGAACCCTTGAAATAAGCATGGGCATGGAGGGTAAAATGGCTTTTGTGGACATAACAGATTCGGGCAAAGGAATACCTAAAGGAAAATTCAAAACAGTGTTTCAACCCGGGTTCACTACCAAAAAACGTGGCTGGGGATTGGGGTTGAGTTTGACTAAACGCATCATTGAAAACTACCACCGCGGAAGCATTTTTGTCAAGAGTTCTTCTCCTTCAGGGGGAACCACCTTCAGAATTCTGTTGCGCGTGGCTGAAATCAAATCTTGAAATGCCAATGATATCGCAAAGTGTTATCGGGGCTCTCCTTTTTGTCTCCATACTGATTGGCCAAAGCGTCTATGCCCAAACCACTCTTTCATTTGTTCCCTTTGCTGTCCCAAAGTCGGCAAATGCACCGGCTTTTGTTGGAATGCAAGACGGCATGGTGCTTTTTGCCTCGACCGATCAAAAAAAGGAGAGCATTAAATTGGACTGGTTCACGGCCGACTCTCTGAAACCTGTTTTTCAGAAGGATTACACGCTGGGACAATTGAGCCTTGACCAAGCAAATTTCGAGTTTGGATATACAAATGAAAACGGTGTAGTGCTGTTTTTCAGCAGGGCGGTCGAGAATAAGGTTACACTAATGTTGCAAAACCTGACTCCCGGATTAGAACCTTTGGGAACTCTTGTCAGTGTTCTGGAAGCCGAGATTTCAAGTAAAAAATCAATTCCAAGATTCGGCTTTGATGTATCTCCCGGAAAGATCAATTGTTTGGCATACGTTATTCCCGAAGGCATTTTGGATGCCAACACACCCATCAATATGGCGGTAGTAGGGCCGACCGGAGATATTCTTTGGAAGAAAGACTTTTTTCTGCCCTATGAGAAAAATGTATTCGACCTGAACAGTTTCAAAATTGATGACTTTCAAAAAGTATTCATGCTTTCGGGTTTGTCCATGCGCAAGAGTTTTATGTCCGCCTCGGCACCACAACCACGTAATGAAACCTATGTTCTTTTGACCTATAACAATAGAGAAAACAAGCTCAAGGAATTCAATATTGCGTTGGCAGATAAATGGGTCAATTCTGTTTCGATTGTCATCTCACCTCAAAACGAAGCCATTGTTTCCGGACTCTACAGCAACACTATGTTACCCGGTAGCGCAGGGGTGTTCTACATGCGCATCAATCATGAAAAAGAAGGAATAGCAGCCTCAGCGATTATTCCTTTCGACAAGGCGGTGGTAAAGAAGTTCAATGAAAGGCCTAACGCACGCGAAATGGAGCAGTTGTATTTTGATTTCATCTATCCTCAGTCAGATGGCAGCGTATGGCTGGCCGGTGAACAATACTTCATGACCGAACGCACATACTTGGACCCCACTTTTGCCAGACCCTCAACAGTGTATGAATACCATTTTGGCAATATCGTGTTGGTGAAAATCAACCCCGATGGTTCCGTTGGCGCTCAATCAGTGATAGAAAAAAGCCAAGTTACTCAGAACGATGGGGGGCGGTATTCATCATACTATTTCAATTTGGCAGGTAATAGCCCTGTTATGTGGTTTTTCGATCATCCAAAAAACACTTTGGATATGACAGATCGTTTCAGGATGAACAATGCATCTAAAAGCGACTTGGTTGCAGTGGTGTACCATCAAGGGGTGCTGCACAGGCAATCGATTATACAGGGCAACCGTATTGACTTGTCAGTCAAGGAATTTCAAACCCTCCCAACCGGTATGGCGGCTACGCTCGGGCGCCTTGAAAGAGAAGAAGGGATGCTATTGTTTCAAATCGACAAAGACTTTTGGAGAAAATGAAAAGTGTAATACATTCGCAGCCCAATTGCCCGGGTGGCGGAATTGGTAGACGCGCACGACTCAAACTCGTGTAGGAAACTGTGTGGGTTCGATTCCCACCCCGGGTACGAAACAGAGCGAGAAGGAGAGCAAGAGCGATTTTCTCGCTTTTTTTTGTCCAAAAGTTTGCTCATGCCATCGGCTTGTAGTTATTACTCAGCCGGTACAAATATTTATTTCATCGGAATCGGTCTTTACGCAGCGCTTGGCCCATCATCAGAACAGGTTTTTTCTGATAGTTGGGCTTCCAAGACTGATGATTGGCTGCAATTCTATACTGTTGAGAAACGCGCTGAGAAAAAGGGCGCGATATTGAGCGCCTCATCAAGAAAATGAAAAGCATTGCTTGCATCCCAAATTAGATTAAGTATCCCGAAATCGATCAAGGGAAAATATCAATTGCCCTTGCCTTGAAACTCTTGAATGAGCTCCAGCGACATGGTGCGATAAGCGAAATGTGCACGGTAAGTGTCGCCTTCCATCAAAAACATGGAGGGCAAATTTTGCCCGCTCATGGCAACAAACATGTCATAATCCGAGACTTTAGTGTGGGGAAATGGCTGTACTTGTGTTTGCTCCCACAGTTCATGTATTGTCGATTCATCTTCAGCAAGAACCACAAAATGCACGGGCAGGGTGATTTGCCCGGTTTGGACCAACCCATAAACACGTGATGTCATGAATTGGCAAAACTTGCATGAAGGGGAAACGAAAAGCAAGATAAAGCGCTGATTGGCCCCGTATTCGGGCAAAGACCTGACAAATTCGGGATTAGGAAATGCAATGGGTTCGGCAAGCACTTGTCTGTCCATCAACAAGAAATCCGGAGGGCTCAAAATGGGCGGTCCTGCCAATGTGATAATCCCGGTAATGACCATGACCCAAAACATCCAACGCGATTTTTGATTAGGGGTAATGTTGCTTTTCAAAATCAGGAAAGCGGAAAGCAACAGGATTATCCCGTTTTTAACCAGTGCCTCGACCGGGTTGAGCGACAGCAACTGCCCATGACATCCACAATCTTGTGCCTGAGGATAGACAGCGGAAAACCACGTCAGGCCGACCGAAAACAAGAGGGTTAAACCAAATACAAGCAAAGCGGCAGCTTTTCGATAACGTGGTATCCAAAGCAAAACTGCCAAAAAGGCTTCAGTGGTAATGATTAATCGAGCGAAAATGGAAGAAGACGTGAGCCCGAAACCGTAGTAGTTAAGCGTTGACTCAAATGCATCCATCGACATTTGCTTGCCTATGGCGGATGCCAAAAACAGAATACTCAAAACACCAATGCTCGAGTAAAAGAGAATCTTCTTGGCAGTGGAGGGCATCAGAATCAGAAAATAGAGGTAAAAAAAAACCCCCGAAAACGGGGGTTTTAATTTTTCAATTGTTCGGATTATTTCTTAGCGAATTTACCGCCCAAAATGATGCATGCTGATTCAGCAGCGTCAGCTTCGTCTTTGTCAAGACCTTCGTAGGTGACAACAGTTTCAGTTCCGAGCATGTCGTAAGTACAAGTGTAGTCTTTCTTGCAAGAAGTCAAGGCAGCAACACCGCCTACGAACAAAAGGGTAAACAACAAATTTTTCATAATAATGGGTTTTTTTGAATTAATTCGGGGGCAAAAGTAAGTCATTGGTTGGAATTCGAGCAAAAAAAATTCGAGCAAAAATTACTTCCCTGAATGTGCGTTGTGCTCTATTCATAGACGCGAACTAATAAAAGAAAAAAATGAAATCAAAAACTCAAATTGTGCTGTTGCACGGTGCGCTGGGGACCCATGCACAATTGGATGCCATTGCTGAAAGATTGCGGGCCGCAGGCCACGATGTGTTCAATATTCTGTTGCCCGGCCATGGAAACTGCGCCCTCAACGGACAATTCTCTCCCGAGTACTTTGCAGCATTTGTTCGAGACGAAATGCTGGCGCTTGGAATCCGGAATGCCACGCTGTTTGGGTATAGCATGGGCGGATATGCGGGCGCCTTATTGGCTTTGGAAAATCCGGAGTTGGTCTCGCGCCTGGTTACCCTGGGAACCAAATGGCACTGGAGTCCGGACATAGCCGAGCGCGAAACCAAAATGCTCAATCCTTCTGTGATGCAAGAGAAGGTTCCGCACTACGCAGCAAAACTGGCCCATCTGCACGGTGTTGACGGCTGGAAAGTGCTGCTCGAACGCACGGCCGCGATGATGCGCACACTGGGCGAGA
>Ga0169931_10000861_pt1 | contig 50556 bp, 50 predicted proteins | sample Kivu_15m_20L_FD_129675 | JGI IMG/M metagenome (GOLD analysis project Ga0169931, IMG submission 129675) | Freshwater microbial communities from Lake Kivu, Western Province, Rwanda to study Microbial Dark Matter (Phase II) - Kivu_15m_20L... | ecosystem: Environmental > Aquatic > Freshwater > Lake...
AGACCGATATTCGCGCTCAGGCCCTGCGCCACCTTGTCCTTGTAGCTGACGGCCTTCTCCATGAGGCTGACCGGACACAGCGTGCCCAGCATCCAGGCCAGTTCGGTGACCTGCGGGACATCGCTCTGCGCGAAGAACACGCATTTGGCCGGATCGAGGCCCAAAGCCAGGTAATCAATGGCGATGTCCAACGTATGGCGGCGCATCAAGTCCCCGTCATGCCGCGAGGTCATGGCGTGGTAGTTGGCGATGAAATAATACGCGTCACCCTGCTCCTGCATGGCGATGTGCTGGCGGATGGCGCCGAAATAATTGCCGATGTGCAGGCGGCCGGATGGCGTGATGCCGGATAGGATGGTCATGTGCGGGTCATGCGTGTGGCCAGGCTCAAGGCTTCCACCAGGGCGCCGGCTTTGTTCACGGTTTCGTCGTATTCGTTGTCGGCCACGGAATCGGCCACGATGCCGGCCCCGGCCTGGATGCTGATGTCGGTGTCGGTGGCCACCATGGTGCGGATCGCGATGCAGGTGTCCATGTTGCCCGAGAAATCGAAATAGCCGACCGCCCCGGCGTACGGCCCCCGACGCGTGGGCTCCAGCGCGTCGATGATCTCCATCGCCCGAACCTTCGGCGCACCGCTTACGGTTCCCGCCGGGAAACACCATTTCAGGGCATCGACGGCAGTCATGCCCTCGGCCAATCGGCCGCGCACATCGCTCACGATGTGCATCACATGCGAATAGCGCACGATGAAGCGCTCGCGCACCACCTTCACGGTGGATCCGGCGCAGATGCGGCTGAGGTCGTTCCGGCCCAGATCCACCAGCATGATGTGTTCGGCAAGCTCTTTCGGGTCGGCCAGCAGGTCGGCTTCCAATGCCCGGTCCTCCGCCTCGGTCCTGCCCCGTTTGCGCGTGCCGGCGATGGGCAGCACCTCGGCCTCCCCGTTCTGAACGCGCACGAGCACCTCCGGCGAGGATCCCACCAAGGCGAAGGGCCCGAAATCCAAATAAAAAAGATAGGGCGAGGGGTTCACCATGCGCAGCGCACGATACAGCATGAAGCGGTCGCCTTCATACGCCTTCCGGAAACGCTGGCTCAAGACCACCTGGAAGATGTCGCCCTCATAGATGTGCCGCTTGGCGGTCTCCACCATCTCGGTGAAGCGCTCGCGGCGGATGTTGCTGTTCAGGGGCTCATCCGACAGCTTCAGGGTTCCGGCCGGTTTGGATGGCGCCTCGGCCACGGCCTGCATGCGGTCCAAGGCCTCCTCCGCGCCTTCATAAGCCGCCTTCAGGTCGGTTTCGGCGCCGTGCAGACGCACCGTCTTGATGAGGATGACCCGATGCTTGACGTGGTCGAAGGCGAAGACCTCGTCATAGAAGCCCCATTGGGCGTCGGGCAGATGGCGGTCGTCTTCGGGCGCATTGGGCAGGCGCTCGGTGAAGCGGACGGTGTCGTAGCCCGAGAATCCGACGGCGCCGGCCGTGAAGCGGGGAAGGTCCGGCATCTTGGGCTCTGTGTATTCGCGGGTGCAGGCTTCCAGGACATCGAAATAGGCCTCCGGCGCATGGCGGCGGATGGCGCCGTCCCGTTCCACCGTCAGCTTCCCTCCCGCCAAGGTCAATACCTGGTAGGGGTTCCGTCCGATGAAGGAATACCGTGCCAGATGCTCGCCTCCCTCCACCGATTCCAGCAGGAAGGGGTAGCGGGCGCCATCACGGATGGTCAGGAATAGGGACACGGGGGTCAGCACATCGGCCATCAGGATGCGGTGGACCGGCACCGCGGTGTAGGTCTGGGCCAGTTGCGCGAACGAATCGAAGGTCATGGAGGAGGTCGGAGTGGAAAGGTCGGAAAATAAAAAGCCCGCTTCAGGTTCTGAAGCGGGCTCGGAGATCGATCAGGTTGTGAAACACACCTTCAGCCGTGCCGCTTCATGCGTCGGGCCACCACCAACCAAGGTTCGAATGGGTGTGGTTCATCATGGCGCGAATGTATTGCGATAGGGAACCAATGTCAATTATCGTTATCATCCGATGTGCTTCGGACCCGGCTTCTTTTGCTTCTCTTCCTTCGGCTGCTGGCCTCATGCGATTCCGTACCGGGATTGCCTTCGGCCACTCCGGCCGACTACCGCCTCAGTGGCTTGGTGGTCTCACCAGAACGGATCACCTTCTCACCTTCGGTTGGCGTGCGGGATACCACCATATCCATCATCGTGCAGGTCGACATCATGACGACACGTGGTCGTACCATTCTGCCAACGGTCTACGTTCGGGAAGACGCAACCCCGATGACGGCGCATCCGACCAACACCGGCCGAGCTGTGGCCACCGTGCGGATCCCGACCACGACCACGTCCCTGGAGCGATACGACCTGTTTGTGCTGGTGGCCGATGGCGGCCAGGTCGCCTCAAACCGGGTTGTGGGCACTGTTCAGGTGAGCGGGTTCGCCACAGGCAACCCGGTCATCACCACTGTGCTCAGCCCGGATACCGTCCGCATCCCGACCGCACCATCCAGCTTCTTGTTGCGCGTCTCGATGAGCCACCCGAACGGAAGGAGTTTGATCGACCTGGTGCAGGCCGACATCCGCAATCCGGACGGGAGCTTGCTTTCCGGCTCACCCTTCCGCCTTTTCGATGATGGAAACGTGCCGAACTCCGGCGACCAGACCGCCAACGACGGCATCTACACGCGTGCTTTCCAGATCACGCCCAGCAACCAACCCGCCACGTACACCGTGACCTACACCGCACGCGACCGCTTCGGCAACAACGCGGCCCCGGTGGTCCGGCAATTGGTCTTCGCCCCATGAGAAGCGCGTTCATGGTCATTCTGTTGGGGATGTTCGCACATCCGGCGACGGCGCAGATCTTCGGTCCGAGACCCGAACCCACGCAAGGGTTCAGCCAGAATTCGATTTCAAACATGGGCGCGATCGGCGACACGCTCTGGGTTGGCCCCCTGTTGAACCGTGAGATCGGCCGCAACGGCATCTTCGTGATTCCGGAAAAAGCCGACAGCATCGTGAAGGGCAACGGTCGGCTTTTCTCCATCGCGCTGGCACCCGACACCGTCTTCGCCGGCATCGCCTGGAGCAAACCTGTGGCCGGCAGCAACGTTCAGACCGCCATCGGGTTCTATCTGAGCACGGATGGCGGCGATGAATGGACCTTCATCCCGCCTCCGCTCGACGATCCGAACAAGCGGAAACTGCGGTATGGGTCCGACAGCATCGCCGTGCTACCCATCGTGGTGCCCGAGCAATCGCCGGCCTATAACGTGGCGATGCGCGGGGATGTGCTCTTCGCGGCGGCCTGGGCCTCCGGCATCCGGCGCTCCCGGGATTTCGGGCGCACCTGGGAACGCCTCCTCCTGCCACCCTTCGAACTGGATTCGCTGAGTCCGGACCGAAGCTACGATTTCGTCTTCGATCCGCGCGTGCCGCAGGCCGGATCCGCCAATCTCCCGAAATACCCCGATGGTTGGCAGAATTTCCTGGGTTTTTCCGTCATGATCGACCGGTCCGGTCACGTGTGGGCCGGCACCGCCGGTGGGATCAACATTTCGGACAATGCCTTGACCGCGGCGCCGGATCAGGTCCGATGGCGTCATGTGCGCGCCGGAACCGCGGCCAACGCCATGTCGGGCAACTGGGTGATCCGGATCCGCCAGAACCCCGCCGACGGGCGTGTCTGGCTGACCAATTGGATCACCAACTCCGGCGAACGCCAAGGCCTCGTCTCCACCGATGATGGGGGCCGAACCTTCCGTCGGCATCTCACCGATGAGCGCTTCAATGACATCGGATTCGATGGTTCGGTCGTATTCGTCGCCGGCGAGTCGGACCTGTACATCAGTCGCGACAACGGAAACACCTGGGAGCAACAGACCGGTATCCGTTCCGCCACGGCACGCCTTCGGAGAGACGCCTCGTTCCGTTCCATCGCCTCCGGTCGCGGTGTGATCCATATCGGAAGCAGCGACGGGTTGTTGTCTACGACCGATTCAGGGTCATCCTGGGAGATCCGCCGGGTCGATTACCCATTCTCAGGTGGCAACCAGTTCTCCCCGACGGAAGAACGCGCCACGCATTACGCGTATCCGAATCCGTTCAGCCGTACCCAGCATGGAGTGGTTCGCATCCGTTTCCCAGCAGGTGGCGACCGCCAGCTCCGCGTGCAATTGATGGATTTCGGCATGGTGCCCTTCCGGACCCTGACCGGCCGATCCGTCGCACCCGGGATTTACGAAGCCGAATGGGACGGCCTTGACGGATCTGGCCGCCACGCCGCGAACGGGCCCGTCTTCTACCGAATCTCCGGTGGTGGCGACGCCCTGTCGGGAAAAATCATGGTACTCGACTGATGAAGGCCGTATTGACCACCATCCTCTTCGCCCTGATGGTCACCATGGCGATCGCCCAAGACGGTTCCCATGCCGGCGCGGCGTTCCGGGTCGGTCATTCCCCCCAGGCCCGCGCCCTTGGCAATGCGTTGACGGCCTCCGCAGGTGCCGATGGAGCCTATCACAATCCCGCCAACGCCGCCGCTGCCGATTCGAAATCCGCCGAATTCGCGCGGTCCCTTATGGCATTCGACCGCTCCGTCAGCTCCGCCGTGTTCCATACCTCGCTTCCTCCCACGGCCGGACTCGCGATCGGTGTGGTCTATGCCGCCGTGGATGGGTTCGATGGACGGACGGTAAGCGGTTACCCGACCGGAACCTTCGGCATCTATGAAGCCCAGGTCTTCACCGCTTTCGGAATCCGGATTGGAAAAAGGTCAAGCATCGGCGCGGGTGTGAAAATCAGCCTTGCCGACTATGACAACCAGGTGGATGCGGCAACCGCCGTCGGCATCGATCTCGGATACCGACGGGAATTGACGGATCGGACGATCATCGGCGTATCCGTTCAGGACCTTGTGGCGGCATACACCTGGAACACGCAGGAATTGTACGGTACCGCGGGCGCGAACCAGGTCGTGAACGCCTTTCCGACACGGTTCCGGGTCGGTATCCGACACACCTGGACCAACTGGAATCTGTCAGGACATCTGGAGACCGAACGACGCGTGCAAACGTCGACCTACACGCGGGAACGACTGTCCACGGCATTGGGCGATCCCCGGATCATCCGGACGGAAACGGACATCCGCAATGCGCGGGATTTCGTGCGTGCCGCGGTCGAATGGTCGCCGGTTGAGCGGATCCGCATCCGTGGCAGCATGGACAGCCAAGGCGTGTGGGCTGTGGGTTTCGGCCTCCCATTACCTGTCGAACCCTATCTTCCGACCATCGATTACACCCTGCTGTCTGAACGCGACGGCATCCCGCTGACCCATCAGATCGCCCTTCGCATCCGATTATGATCCGAACCCTGATTCTGTCCGTCCTTTTCGCGCCGTCCATAGCCGCTCAAACCTCGGACGGCATGGGCTTTCTGCTCCTGGGTGCGGATGCCATGCAGCTGGCATCCTCCGAAACGGTCGCAGCCTTGGGATACGGCCCGTCCACCCTGTTCTCCAATCCCGCCTTGCTTGGATTCGAGGAACGGTCGACCTTGGCGTTGTCGAACACGTTCTGGTTGGACGACGCCTTCAACCGGTCAGCCTCCGCAAGCCATCGTGGTCGGAAATGGGTCGCCGCGGCGGGTGTGCTCCAATCAACGGTGGGCGGCATCGAGGCTCGGCAGAACCCGGGCCCTGCTGACGGCACGTTCGACGTCCATTACGTCGCATTCACCGTCGGTTTGGGCCGATCGTTCGGATCCCTGTCCGTGGGCGCACATGCCTCCGCCTTGTACGAGAGGGTATTCGACCGCAGTGCGGCCGGCTATCGGCTGGGGGCCGGTGTGGCGTCCCGTCACCTCGATGACCGGCTCCGCATCGGAACGGTCGTCACGAACATCGGTGAGATGCAGGTCCTGGCGATCGACGCGACGCCCTTGCCAGGGATCTGGCGCAGCGGTGTGGCGGTCGATCTGCTTCAGTTTTCCGTGAATCACGCTCGGAATGTTCCGTTGACACTTGGCGTGGCCACCGACGTCCATGTACCCTTCAACAACCCGGCTTACGTCTCCGCCACAGCCTCCCTCACCGCCTCCGATGTATTGGTCTTGAGAGGCGGCATGCGGTCCGGTGAGACAACCCGACGGTGGACATTCGGCCTCGAACTCGTTCAACCCCGTTTCAGGTTCTCCTATGCGCTGCTTCCCTTCGACTTGGGATATGGCACCAGCCACTCGCTTGGTGTCACCTTCGCCATTTGAAAAAAAACGCTAAATCATCGCAGGCTATCCGCAGGCAATCCGACAGTCGGGGTATTTTCCAGGCGTGAAACTCCTACTATCTGGTGGACTTCTGATTCTGGTTTTCGGGTGCCGCCTGCCGGATGCCGAACAGTCGGAGAGCAAGGCCCCTGAAATCCGTTGGATCAGCATGGATGGGGTCTGGGCACCTGAACGCAAGCCGGATCGGCGCGTGCTGATCAATGTCCATACCGATTGGTGCGAATTCAGTCGTCAGATGGATAGCCAGGTATACCCGGACAGCGCCGTGCGCCGTGTGGTGGCCGAACATTTCATCACCGTCGGTTTGAATGCGGATTCCGACCGGATCGTGCGCTTCAGAGGTCAGGAATTCACCGAGCGCGCCCTGGCCCGTCGATTGGGCGTGCGATCGTACCCGACCGTGGTGTTCATGGATCCAGAGGGCCATGTGATCCTGCAGACAAACGGGCTCATGCCGACGGATGATTTCATTCGGATGCTCACGTATATCGGATCCCAGGCCTACGACCGGGTCGACTTCGCCGAATTCAAGCCTGAACCTTAGGATCCTCGCTCATGAACTCCGTCCAGAATTGACGGAATCCGGTGTACAAACCCCGTGAGATGTACAGGACCATCGCGACGATCAGACCGTTCTCGTGGAAGATGACCCACAGCAGAAACAAGGCCGCGAACCAGTAGACTCGGGGCTTGTCCACCGGTTCCCCTCTGACGATGCGGGGTAGTTTGTCGAACGGAACCGAACCGACCATCAGGACCGACAGGATGATGACCATGGGAACCAGCACCTGGTTCAACCCGTTGTCGAGCCACTGGAACCACTCGGGCACATCCCGGAAAAACAGATAGAAGGAGACCACCATGCCGGCCTGGATCGGGATGGGCATGCCTTGGAAGTAGTCGGTCGATGAGTCGGTTTGCGAACCGACATTGAACCGCGCGAGCCGGATGGCACCGCACAAGGCCGGTAGGGCGGCCAACAGGATGCCGACGGGTTGCGTCAGCATGAACAGCCCGTACTTGTATAAAAGCAATCCCGGTGCGACACCGAACGAGACCACATCGCTCAGGGAGTCCAGCTCGGCTCCGAATTGCCCGGATGAACTCGTCAATCGAGCCATGAACCCGTCCAGGCCGTCGAACACTCCGGCGAACACGATCAACCATGCGCCGTGGGCCAGCTTTCCCTCCGATATCATCACGATGGCCATGAACCCGCAAAACAGGTTCATGAGGGTGAAGAAACTCGGTACCACACCACGTGGCAACGGTTTGTTGAAACGGGGTTTGAACCGGCGGTTGTATCGTTCCCGGACCTGGATCATCGCACACGCCCCAGAACGGTTTCTCCCGCCACGGTGATGTCGCCGACGTTCACATCCAGATCGAATTCACCATCCGGGAACAGCAGGTCCATCCGAGAGCCGAATTTCATCATCCCGAAGCGGTCTCCGGCCGTCACCACGTCGCCTTCCTGTATATGGAAGGTGATCCGACGCGCGATGTACCCCGTGATCTGTTTGAAAAACATGCGCCGGCCCGACGCATGCTCGACTCCGAATTCGGCACGTTCATTCAGTTCGGACGCTTTCTCATGCCATGCGACCAGATAATCGCCGGGCACATACCGCTTGAACCCGATCGTGCCGGTCAATGGAATGCGGTTCACATGCACATTGAGCGGCGACAGGAAGATGCTGACCTGGGTCACTTCCTGTTTCAGATACAAGGGTTCGAAGACGCGTTGGATGAGAATCACCCTGCCATCGGCGGGCGATATCACCAGGTTCGGGTCCGCGGGCGGATTCCGGTCCGGGTCGCGGAAGAAATACAGGGTGAAGAGGATCGTGAACAGGGCCATGGCCGCGAAAAGCCAAAGCCAGACACCTCCCAGATAGGAACCGAGGCCAGTCAAAACCACGCAAATACCGATCGCCCAAGCGATCACGCCATAACCATCGGGTGCGAATCTCATGTGCTCATCCTCCGAAAAAACGCAGGATGTCGTTGAAGGTCACAAAGATCATGAGCCCGATCACCAGCACCATGCCGACCTGCTGCATCACCATCCGGAACTTGAACGAGGGTTCCCTGCGGACAACGGCCTCGTACATGAGGAATACGAAATGCCCCCCGTCCAACACCGGAATGGGCAGCATGTTCATGATGGCGAGCGTGATGCTCAGGAAGGCCGTGATGTTCCAGAAACCGATCCAGCCGCTTCGGTCGGTCGCCTCACGGGTGACGGATGCGATGGCGAGTGGACCACCCAGGTTCTCGCGCAACGACACATCACCGGAGAACATGCGACCGAAGCCGTTCAATATGCCGGTTGTGGATTCGATCGTGTTCCGGAACCCGGCCGTCAGGCCACCTACGAAGCCATAATCCACGGCAACGACACCGAACTCGGTTTCCGGATCGACCGCACGGATGCCGATTACGGTGGCACCCGGCTCGCGCGCCACGACCACGGCCAGGGTATCGTCGCCCCGGCGAACCGTGAGCGGCAAGTCGCCGGTGGTGCCCCGGATGCGCGAGGTGAGATCCAGCCAATAGGATACGGAGGAGTCGTTGACAGCGATCACGCGGTCGCCATCCTTCAAGCCTGAGCGGGATGCCGGAGAACCCGGCGAGACGGCGGCGATCGTGCTCGGGATGGCGTTGGCCAAGCTGATGAAACCCGGGTCCTGATTCAGGCGGTCCAGAAAACCTGCCGGCGCCGTGAGTGTGACGAGGGCTCCCTCACGGTCCACCTCAAACAAGACACGGGCGGACGTGATCTCGGTGATGGTGAAAAAACTTCCGCCCCGGTAGGTTTCCGGACGGACACCGTTGACCGACACCAGGCGATCGCCGGTGCGGAACCCCACTTCCTCCGCCAATGAACCGGGCGCCACAAAGAGGCTGCCTACCCGGTCGGATGGCACTTCCTGCGATCCGTAGGTCCAGAACATGCCCGTGTAGATGACCACGGCCAGAATCATGTTGAAGATCACACCGGCCGTGATCACGATCATCTTCTGCCAGACCGGTTTGCTGCGGTATTCCCAGGGCTTCGGCTCGGATTCGATGAAGTCGGTGTCCATGCTCTCATCCACCATTCCGGATATCTTGACATACCCGCCGAGCGGCGTCGCGGAGATGCAGTAGTCGGTATCCCCTCTTTGAAAACCGATCAGGCGGGGTGGAAATCCGACGGAGAAGCGTTCGACCCGCATGCCGAAGGCTTTCGCGGCCAGAAAATGACCCAGTTCGTGGACCAGCACCAGAATGAAGATGGCCCCGATGAAGATACCGATGGTGATCAATACGGACAGGATGGATTCCATTCGAAAGCGGATACTTACAGAGCCGCGGCCGCGTCCCGGATGGTCCGGTCCACCAACGGCAGTTCATCGACATCGACCGTCCCGTTTCCGGGGACCTGAGCCAGACAGGCCTCAACGACCGAAGCGATGCGAATATACGCAATTTCACCCTTCAGGAACCGGTCGACGGCCACCTCGTTGGCCGCGTTGAGCACCGCAGGCGCATAACCGCCGATCCGCAACGCCTCCTTGGCCAATCGGAAACACGGGAACCGCTCCTCGTCGACCGGTTGGAAGGTCAGGCTGCCCAGACGGGCCCAATCCACCCTCGGTGTGTCGAGCGCCCATCGATCCGGCAGGCTCAGCGCATATTGGATGGGCACCTTCATGTCGGGTGTGCCCAGCTGCGCTTTCACCGAGCCGTCCATGAACTGCACCATCGAGTGGAAGATGCTCTGCGGATGGATCACCGCCTCGATGCGCTCCAATGGCAGTCCGAACAACCAGAAGGCCTCGATCACTTCCAACCCTTTGTTCATCAGGGTGGACGAATCGATCGTGATCTTCGATCCCATGCTCCAGTTCGGATGCCGCAAGGCGTCCTGAATGGTCACATGACGCATCTGCTCCATGGTATGCGAACGGAAAGGTCCGCCGCTAGCTGTCAGGATCAGCTTCTCGACGCGCTCCAATGGCTCCCCCATCAGACATTGCAGGATGGCGGAGTGTTCCGAGTCGACCGGAATCACCTTCATGCGGTCCACACCAAGCCAAGGTTCCAGCACGCTTCCGCCCACTACCAGCGATTCCTTGTTGGCCAAGGCCACGACCTTCCCCGCCCGCAAGGACTCGTAGGTCGATCGGAATCCCGAATACCCGACCAGGCTGTTCAGAACGATCTCGGCGGAAGACGCCGCCACCGACGTGGCGATCCGATCCGTTCCGCAGATGAGCTCGGTACCGGTCGACCCGACCGCCTCCCTGAAACCGAGCCACCCATCCGCATCCGCCAAGACGGCGGTTTCCGGTGCGAACTCCTTCACCTGTTGCGCCAACAAGCCGTGATTGCGATTGGCGCTCAACATCACAACCCTCAATTTATCCGGATGACGGCGCACCACATCGAGCGCTTGCGTGCCGATGGAGCCCGTTGAACCCAGAATGGCGATGTGACGCGGCTTGGTTGAGTCAGTCATGATGGCTGGATAGGTTCGTGATCAACGCCCACATGCGTCCAGCCTCTTTTCCATCGCGCCGGTAGGAATGGAAGCGATGCGGGTCGGAGACGGTGCAACGCCCGTCCACGATCAACTGTGTGTTCGGTACGCCGGCCTGGAGCAGTCCGTCCGAAAGATAACCAGCCAGATCCACATGCGGTTTTCCATATCCGAGCCGATGGACGAACCGTTCCGGAAATTGCCCGGCAACCTCATCACCCACTTCGAAGGCCTGAAGGCCGATGCATGGACTGATCCAGGCGTGGATGTCGTCCATATTGGCGTCGAGATCCGCCAGCCTGCGGACGGCTTCCAGATGGATGCCGCCCACGGCGCCGCGCCAACCGGCATGCACGGCCGCAACCATGCCGTGCCGTGGTGCCGCGAGCAGGACGGCCGCGCAATCGGCCACACGGATACCGATGGTGAGCCCCGCTTCGGTGGTGATCAACCCATCGGTGTCCGGAATTCGGCCGCACGCGGCAACCTGTTCGATCCGGATGCCGTGAATCTGGTTTCCCGATGCGATGGCGGCCTCATCAGGCGCCGGCTCGTCGCGGTACCCGAATCGGGCCGGCATCGGGAACGGAATCTCATACCAGGACACGGGCGGCCTCCTCCGGAAACGGAACACCCGTCCAAAGTTCGAATGCGCGCCGGGCCTGCCCGAGAAACATGGCATCTCCGGAGATCATGGTTCCTCCCGCTTGTCCGATCCGTGTCAGGAACGGCGTGGGCGATCGTCCGTAGATGAGGTCATACCCGATGCGTCTCGGGTCGTGGCAGAGGTCGATCGCATCCAAAGGCGAGCGATCCGATAAGGCGCCCATGCCCAAGGGCGTGGCATTCACCCATAGCAAGGGGTCGGACGTGCGGATTCGGAATGCCTCGTAGGATAGCGTGTTCGGATCGTCCGGATCCGGTCTCCGGCTGACCGTGAGCACACGCATGCCGGCATGCCTCAACGCATGCGCAACGGCGGCCGAGGCACCACCCGAACCGAATACGACGGCCGTTTCCCCGACCCACCCCGGAATCCGGTGCGCAATCGGGTCCAGAAAACCGGCCACATCGGTGTTATGACCGATCCAGCCTCCACCCTCTCTGACGATCGTATTGACGGCACCCACCGACGCCGCCCAAGGATCGATGGCATCCAGAACGGACATCACCGCCTTCTTGAGCGGAATCGTCACGTTGGCTCCCCGAAAGCCTTGCATCGCCATCAGTCCAGGAAGGTCACGCAACCGATCCGCGGGCAGGTCGATGGCCACATACCGCCAGTCCAGACCGGCGAGGCGGAACGCCTCCGAATGCAGGCGTGGCGAGAGGCTATGCGATACCGGATGACCCAGGATCGCGCAGAACGGACCTCTCGGGAGCGCGTAGATGGAGTCGGACGTCAGACGGTCTCGGCGGCCTTGGACTTCGGCGCGGCGTGGGCATCGGCGAAGGTGCCAGCCTCGGCCATGGCTCGGAACGCCTCCAGACTGGCTTTCAGCTCAGCGGGCATGGATTGGATGAACGTGGCGACCTCATCCGATGGCTCGCCGAAAAACATGCGGTAGTCGAGACTGAAATCCACACGGGTGCGCGTGCCATTGTCCAGCGGGGAGAAACGGATCGTCCCGGTCTGGTTCATGTTGCCGTTGATGGTGATCCACGCGAAACGGGTGTTGCGGAGATCGTCGATGATGTTCGTGATCCAATGAAATGATTCGTCGCCGATCCGGGTTCTGTACTCGAAGGTTTGGGAATTGATCTTGTTCACCTGGTCGAGGTGTTTGAGGAACTTCGGGAAATCGACCGGAGTGCTCATCAGTTCATACACCTTGGCGAGAGGCAGGTTCACATCAATCGTCTCGTGGGCCATAGGATACCGTTATGCTTCAGTTGTTTGGGAGGAAAAAGGCGGAATCCGAAAATGAAGACTCGTCCGCATTTGGCTAATTTACGGCTTTTCTGAAACAGTATCAACCATGAGGCCGACCCTCGCATGCCTTGCCGCCTGCATGATCCCGTTTTTGGGAACCTCGCCGGCAACCGGACAGCCCCACATCGATGGAACGCTCCGCAGCTACCAGGGTGTCCGTCACAAACCGGTAGACCGGTGGCTCGTGAACCGATCCAACCTGGATCTGCAGTTGACCCATCCCGGCCGGGTACGGGTCCATGCCGATGCCTCCCTCGACTATGACGCCGTCGGTGGGCATGCGCTCGTCCGAATCCGCGATTTCTACGGCGATGTCCGATACGGCAGCGTCGATCTGCGCTTCGGTCGGTTCGGGCATTCTTTCGGCCGTGCCGACGGCCTCCTGCTCGCCGACATCTTCCACACCTACGACCTCTCGGAATTCCTCACCCGCGATCCGGAAGACCTCCGCACCGGTATCGACGGCATCCGTGTCGGCGCCTTCGCCGGCCCCCACGCGGTGAAGGTGCTGGTGTCCCCGTTCCGGTCGCGAAGCCGTGGGCCTCGAGCCGATTGGTCCGTGGTGCCCGACTTCGTCTCCTTCATCCCGGTGATCGACGCGTCCGACCCGGACCGGCCCATCGCCCTGGGACCGGTCAACGCCGCCGTTCAGTTCGAATGGCGCCCGCGACTCGACCTGGATGTGGACCTGCTCATCGCTCGCTGGCACCATCCCTTGCCCGCCTACAAAAAATCGGTGACCTTGCTGGATACCCCCGGCGCGCCCTTCGGCACCATCCCCACGGAAGTCCGCATCCGGGAGACGGCCATCACAGGCTTCAAGGCCGCCATCAGCGCCGAATACCGGATCACGCCGATCGTGGCGGTCACCTCGGAAATGGTTTGCAATGCAACGCATGCCGTGGACATCCTGCCGGATGCGGGCACCTCGGTCGAGCCCCTGCGCGCGGAAAACGCGAACGGGTTTCTGCGCACCGTACCACAGTTCTCCGGCTTGATCGGCACCAAAACCATATGGGGAGGGGTCAGCCTGAGCACGCAAGGGTTCATCGAGCACCGGCTTCGCGAGCCGGATGATGCCCTGGGCAAACGGACCATCGCAGGCCTGACCACCACCGCCTGGCGGCGGTTCCATTATGATGATGTCCTCATCCGCGTGTTCGGCCGCTACCAGGGCAAGCCCGGAAGCTGGTGGTTGCAACCGGAAGGCGCCTACCGGGTTACCGACCGGTTCCAGATCCGGGCGGGTGCCCACTGGTTCGGCGGCGATCCGACGGAAGACGCCGGAGACCCGACCTTCACCTTCGACCGTTATCGTCAGAACCGGTTCATTTACGGTAAATTCCGGTTTTCCTGGTAACGCCCTGTGAGACGCATCGCATCCTTCCTCCTATCCTATCCGAAGTCGATCCTGGTGTCGTTGGGGGTTCTGATGCTGGCGGCCCTGGTCCCGGCGTCCCAGATCCGAACCGATTTCCGTTTGGAGGCGTTCTTTCCGGAGGGCGACCCAACCATCGTCCAATATCGGGCCGTCAGCGCCGAATTCGGTCCGGATGACAACATCATCGCCATCCTGTTCGAACATCCGGCCGTTCTGTCCGAACCGGTCCTCAACGATCTGCGGTCGATCACCGACGCGCTGTCCGCCCTGGAGCACGTGACGGCCGTCGACGCCCTCACCACCGCGAGCCGCCTGGTGAACGATGGCGGCCTATTGCGCACCGAGCCGGTCTGGGAGCCGGGTGGCGAGCTGCCTGAATTGGATTCCATCCTCGCCAATCCCTTCCTGCGCGACCTCATCCTGAACCGGTCGGGCACGGCAACCGCGGTGTATGTGACCGTGGACGCCGAATCCGACCCCTTCGCCATCCGCCAGAGCGTCATCAACGGCATGCGGGACATCCTGGCGCCGCACATGGAACCCTATGCCATCGGCATCACCGGCATCCCATATTTCCGGAACGAATACGTGAACATGCTGAACCGGGAGATCCTGGTCTATGTGAGCACCTCCACCCTGCTGGTGATGCTGATTCTGGCCGGGCTTTTCCGCAACCTCCGGGGCGTGATCCTACCCTTGGGCATCGTCTGGCTGACCATCCTGTTCACGGTGGCGGTGGTCGTGATGACGGGCGGTTTCTTCGAAGTGCTCAGCTCCACCGTCGCCCCCATCCTGCTCTGTGTGGGCATCAGCGATTCGATCCATATCCTTGCAAAATACAATGATGCCCGCCTGGAAGGCCTCACGCGCCGGGCCGCCATGCGCGATACGATCACCGTGATGGGCAGCGCCACCTTCCTGACGAGCGTCACCACCTTCATCGGATTCGCCACCCTGCTCACCAGCACGGTGATGCCCATCCGCCGGTTCGGCATCTACACGGCCGCGGGCGTGCTCATCGCCTTCGCCATCACCATGCTCCTGATTCCGAGCATCCTGCCGCGTCTGAAGGACCGTCCCAGCGAATCCAACCATGCCAATCGCCTTCATGTGTGGCTCGGCGAACTCCTGATGCGCCTGGACGGATGGATCGAACGCCGGCACAAGGCCATCGTGGTCCTGACCTTGGCCGTCACCGCGCTGATCGGTCTCGGGGCGGCCAATCTGAAGATCAACTCCTTCATTTTTGATGATGTGGGTCCGGATACGGTCCTGATGCGGGATGCCGACCGCTTCTCGGCGAGCATGAGTCCGCCCTTTCCGCTGGAGATCGTGTTGGACACCGGTGTCGAGAATGGCGCCATGACCCCGGAATTCCTCGGCAAGATCCGCGACCTGCAGGTCTTCCTGGATTCCATCCCGGAGATCGCGCGGAGCACCTCCCTGCTCACCCTGATGGAGGAAACCCACCGGGTGATGCAGCCCGGCGTGCCGGTCGGACGCTTGTTCGAAGCCGACGCGGGTCCGCTGTTGGCCCAATATCTGCTCTTATTGGAGATGGCCGATCCGGAAATTCTTGAGCCGCTGACCGATTTCACCTATGGGAAGATCCGCGTAGCCGCGCAAGTGCAGGATGCGGGCTCCTACCGCATCAACGGCATCCGTCGCGACATCCGCTTGCATCTGCAGACGCATTTTCCGGATGTGGGCGTCCAACAGTCGGGTACGAGCATCCTCGTGGCGGATCTGACCGGAAACATGGTGCAGTCGCTGACCTCGAGCATCCTGCTGGCTGTGCTCTTCATCGGCGCCATCATGGCCTGGCTGTTCCGGAACGGGAGCCTGATCCTGATCTCACTGATACCCAACCTGCTGCCGCTGGTCATCACGGCCGGTATCATGGGGTACTTCGGAATCGACCTGAAACCCTCCACGGCGGTCATCTTCACCATCGCCTTCGGCATCGCGGTGGACGATACCATCCATTATCTGGCGCGTCTGCGGTTGGAAAGCTGGCGCAGCGACGACATCCGCGCTGTGATCCGCATCACCACGGAAAAGACGGGGCGGGCCATCGTGCTGACGTCCGTTATCCTCCTCGCCGGATTCGGCTCGCTCATGACCAGCGATTTCTCCTCCACGGTGTGGATGGGCAGCCTGGTGAGCCTGACCGTGCTGACGGCTTTGGTGGCCGACCTGGTCTTCCTGCCCGCCCTCCTCTACTGGGTCAGGCCCCGCCTGCGGGAGACCTCGGCCCAGATGCCGGCATGAATCTCGTCGGGGGTGCCTGAGGCGTCGATCACACGTACCCGCGCTTCGGTGGCCGCGATGGCGTCGAACCCGGCGATGACCCGCTCATAGAAGGCATCCCCGGCCCGCTCCATGCGGTCGGCATGTCGGTCGAGGCGGCGCGCCTCGGCCTGCTTCCGCGTGAGCCGCAGATAGAAGGTGACATCCGGCGCGCGGCCATGCGAGGCGATGCGGTTGATGGCGTCGATGTGGTCGGCCGGCAGGCTCCCCCGGCCGAAACCCTGATAGGCCGAGGTGGAATCGTAGAAGCGGTCCAGGATCACCACCGCACCTTCGGCCAGGGCCGGCAGCACCTGCTCCACCAACAGCTGGGAGCGAGAGGCGGAGAACAGCAGCACCTCGGTGACCGGGTCGATGTGCCGTTCCGGGTCCAGCAGCAAGCCGCGGATGGTTTCGGAGACGTCCGTGCCGCCCGGCTCGCGGAAGAGCTTCACCGGGATACCGGCTTCCTCCAGGCGCGCCTTGAGCATCGCGATCTGCGTGGTCTTGCCGCTGCCGTCGATGCCTTCGAAGGAGATCAGCATGGCTCAGTCGCGCTTGCGCGGCGGTTTCGGCATCACGAACGACATAACCAGATAGGCGAAAATCATGGATCCACCGCTTGGGAACATCAGGATGAGGAAGAGGATGCGGACAAAGGTCGCATCCAAGCCGAGATATTCCGCAAGTCCGCCGCATACCCCGTTGATCCGACGGTTCGTCGCGGATTTCGTGAGGCGTTTCTTCTTGGAGAGGGCGAATGCGTCGACATCCCCATCCAGCATCACCGGCTTGGCTTTCCTCTTCTTTTTCTTCGGACGCGTGAACCAGCCGAGTCCGGTCATCAGGGCGACGACGCCACCGAAAATGGAGATGGGGGTCAACGCTTCCGAGAAATCGCCATCGATGGGGAGTACGATCTGTGCGGCCACCACGGCGCAGACCGTCAAGACGCCCAGGCCGATGAGCGTGATGGGATTCATCAGCCCGGCGGCGGGTTTCTCCGGCGTGGTCTCCTCGTCCATGTACTGGTTCAGGGTCTGTTCCAGCTCCTTCGTGGAGATATCGAACAGGTTCTCTCGGGTCCGGGATTGCTCGGGCATACTCAAAGATAGGGACGATTGACACCGGTTTCCGTCACAACCGCATCCATGCGCACATCATGCGTTTCGGTCGGGATGGCATCCACCACACATGCATCCGGAACCAGCGTGGCTTTGAATCCGCCGACGCCTTCCAAAATGCGGTCGTAATACCCCGCACCGTGACCGATCCGTGTGCCGGAGAGGTCCGCGCCCATTGCCGGGACGAACCAGAGATCCACATCCATCCGATCGATCTCCTCTCCGTTTTCCGGTTCGGGGATGCCGAAGCGGTTCAGGCGCACGGGCGCATCGGGCCGCCAGCCGACCAAACGCATGCGCCCTTTTTCGACCGGATCCACAACGGGAACGGCGATGCGGATGCCGGCCTCGAAGGCGGCCTGGAGAATGGGACCGGTACCGACCTCCCCGCTTCCCGGCTGCTCGAGATACACCTGCACGACGCGCGGTTTGCGTTCCGTCATCAAGGCCACGGCATGCGTGGCGACGGCTTGATGAACCTCCGGAGAGTTCCGCCGACGCCGCTCAATCAGCATCCGCCGAAGCACGGCCTTGTCGTCGGGCGCGCTCATGGGAATATGCGATGATGCCGGTCGGTCGGACTTTCCGCAAGGGCTTCCAGCGCCCGGTCGTAGAAATCGACGCCATGACGCACCATGGGGTAGATCAGGGCCCATTCCCGCTCCTGTAGCGCACCATTCGGAAACAAGCCCTGCCGGATCTGATGCGCACGGCGCAGGCGCGTCTCCTCTTTCGTTTTGAGGGATTTCAGGAGCTTCTGACGCAGTTTCTCCAACGCGTTCTGCTGCTCCTTCACGATGCTTTCCGCCGTTGCGGCCAGGGTCGGATCCACCGAACGGGTGAACTCGACATGTTTGGTCGCGATGTCGGCCAGATTCCGCCGCCAGGTATCCATGCAGCGGTCCACATCGGGCAAGGCCATGTGCGCCAGCAGCTCACGCTCCACATCCTCCGCGCGACCGCGGAAGGATGTCCACGGCATCGGCATATCCTCCAGATGACGCGCGATGGCCGGCTCCGCCACGGTGACCGACCATCGAGGCAGGATCACGGGCATGCGCCGACCGAAGATCGGGTACAGGTCCCCCATCTGCGCATAATAGGCCACCTCTGCCGGACCCGCCACATAGGCCGCCGTCGGCAGCAAGGTGTCTTGCAGGATCGGCCGCAGGAACACGTTCGGGGAATACCGCCACGGGTCACGGCGGATGTCGGCCGCCAAGGCGGATCCGCCCGCATCGATGCGCGTCCGCCCCTTAACCGGATGATGCTCGAAGAGCACGGTCGCACCCACATGTGCCTGGGCGTGATGGATCGCGTCGATGCGCTCGCTCCGGGATCTCAGCGCGGTTTCGATGTCGGCCTGACGTTCCGAGGCGAGTGACATCGGCTCGGCGAGAACGGCCTTGATGTCGGGATGGTTCGAACCGGCCAAGACCAGCCCGTGCTTCGAGAACAGGGCCGTTAGGAACCGAGCGAAGCCATCCACCAAGGTGATGGCATCGTCCGGATAGGCGGCGCGCAGCATCGCCATCGCATCGCCCTTGAAATCGGATTCCGGCAGATGGTCTGCCAAGGCATCGAAGAAACGGCCGCGGTCGGATCCGACCGGCACGAAGGCAGCGGCATGGGCCGCATCCGAGCCCAGGGTCAATGTTTCGGTATGCCATCCATCGCGGGTCGGAAAACCCAGGGAGGTGATTTCCGCCAGGTCGCTGTCCTCATCCGCCAACCAGAACACCGGAATGACGGGCACGCCAGCGGCGGCCTCCAGCGATCGGGCGGTCGCGATGGCGGTGAGCGCCTTCCAGGCCGTGAAGGCGGGACCGCCGGCGATGGTGACCTGCTGACCGGTGACCACCACGCGGGAGTGTGGGTCGGCCAGGCGGCGGATGTTGGCCTGCGCCGCCCCATGCGGCGTGAACGGTGTGTTGAAACGGGTGAGGAGGTCGATCAGGGTGGTACGGTCGCCGGCCCATTCCTCCCGGACGGCGGCCTTCAAGGAGGCGTCATGGGCCGGAAACCGGTGATAGAAGGGCGCCAGTCGCTCATCGCCGGCCGCATAGGCGCGGAACAGCGCGCTGAAGGGCAGCTCGCCGAAGGAGGTGGACTCCACGCGCATGGCTCAGCCTTTCAAGCGGGTGATCTCGTCGCGGAGACGGGCGGCGCGTTCGTAATCTTCCGCCGCCACGGCCGCGGTCAATTGCTTTTCGAGAGAGATGAGACGGCTGTCGTCGGATGCCGGTTCCGGGGTTGGTACGGCATGCATGGTCTGCGGAGCCTCGGGTGTCTCGGCCTCTTTCGGATCGGACACGATGCCGGCCTCCTCCAGGATGGCCGCCGCCACGTAGATGGGCGCATCGAAGCGGATGGCCAGGGCGATGGCGTCGCTCGGTCTCGCGTCGAGGTCGAGTTCCTGCCCGTCGATGTCCAGAATCACCTGTGCGAAAAAGGTGCCATCCCGCAGTTCATTGATGAAGACGGACTTCACATAGGAACCGAAGCCCTGGATCACGCTGCGCATCAGATCGTGGGTCATCGGGCGGGGCGGCTTGATGCGTTCCAACTCCAGTGCGATGGCTTGGGCCTCGAAGGTGCCGATGATGATGGGCAGGCGCCGGCCTCCATCGGGCTCGTTCAGGATCAGGGCGTAGGCCCCGCCGCTGCTCGGACTTGTGGACAGCCCGAGGATCTCCATATGAATGCGTTCCAAAATGCCGGTCGCGAAAAAGTGAGAAGGGGTGATTCCTGTTGGAACTTACCCTTTTTTAGCTTGGGTTTAAATAGTGCCGCCGGTTTGACAAATCGGGGCTTCCGCCCTAATTTTGGGCTTCTTTCCACCACCCCATTTCCATGTTCGAACTCTACTTTCCCATCGCCGTTCTGGCCGTCGTGGCGGGGTTGCTGAGCCTGTTGCTGATGACGCTATCGGGCATCCTCGGTCCGAAACGCCCCAACAAGATCAAGCTGATGCCCTACGAGAGCGGCATGGACCCGTACGGGCAGGCCCGGGACCGCTATTCGGTCAGTTTCTATTTGGTGGCCGTCGAATTCATCGTCTTCGATCTGGAGGTCGTATTCCTGTACCCGTGGGCGGTCCGTTTCCTGGATCTGCCGCCATCGGCGTTCTGGGCCATGATGATCTTCATCGCCATCCTTCTGCTCGGCTTGGTGTACACCCTGAAAAAGGGCACCCTCGAGTGGGACTCACCCAAATCCCTATCCTGACATGTCGTTTGAACAGGCGCTGAACAAACAGGGCTTCCTGACCACCTCCGTCGACGCTCTCGTGAACTGGGGGCGATCCAACGCCGTCTGGCCCATGCCCATGGGCCTGGCCTGCTGCGCCATCGAGATGATGGCTTTCGCCGGACCCAAGTACGACGCGTCCCGTTTCGGTTCGGAAGTCTTCCGGTTCTCCCCCCGGCAGAGCGATCTGATGATCGTGGCCGGTTGGTGCACCTACAAGATGTCGCATGCCGTCCGCCGGATCTGGGACCAGATGCCCGACCCGAAATGGTGCATCGCCATGGGCGCATGCGCCTCGACCGGCGGCATGCACCGGAGTTACGGTGTGGTGCAGGGCATCGACAATTTCCTACCGGTGGATGTCTACGTGAGTGGCTGCCCGCCCCGTCCGGAGACACTCATCCACGCGCTGATGCAGATCCAGGACAAGATCCGCCAGCACCCCACCATCACCCTCGACGCCTGATCCATGCCTTCTACCACCCAACTCGCGGTGCTGGATGAGCTGAAGGCCACCTTCGCCGCGTCCGTGCTCGAGGTGACCGAGCATGTCGGTGACGTGTTCGTGCTCGTCTCCCGAGACACCATCATTCCCGTGCTCACGCATCTGAAAGAAACCCATCGGTTCATCTACTTGGCCGATTTGTTCGGTGTAGACCGTTTCACGGCGGTTGACCGCTTCGAAGTGGTGTACAATCTGGTGAGCCTGGCCACCGGAACCCGTCTGTTTGTGAAAACACGGGTCCCGGAAGACGAACCCGTGTTGCCGACCGCCATCGGTATCTGGTCTGGCGCCAACTGGAACGAGCGCGAGGTATACGACATGTTCGGCATCCGCTTCGAAGGCCATCCCGACCCGCGCCGGATCTTCATGCCGGAGGATTTCGAGTATTTCCCTCTGCGCAAGGAATTCCCCTTGCTGGGCATCCCGGGCTCCATCGAACTGCCGAACACCACGCCCGATCCGGAGAACACATGAGCCATACCGAACTCGACCTGACAAACAAGCTTCAGCCGAAGTTCTTCGCCGAGCACCAGTACGCCTACTACAAGGCTCTGGAAGACAAGCACACCACCATCGAGATCACCGACGATGACCCATTGGGCACACGGATGATCCTGAATATGGGTCCCCAGCACCCGGCCACGCACGGCGTGCTCCGCGTGCTGACCGAACTCAAGGGCGAACGAATCGTCAAGAACAAACTGGACATCGGCTATCTGCACCGCGGTGTGGAGAAGATCGCCGAAAACAAGACCTATCAGGAGTTCATGCCCTACACGGACCGCATGGACTACCTCTCCCCCTACTCCAACAACGTGGCCCTGTGCACGGCGGTGGAGAAGATCGCGGAGATCGAGGTTCCCGAGCGCGCCCAGTACATCCGAATGATCAACTGCGAACTGGCCCGCATCTCGGCCCACCTGCTGTGGTTGGGCACGATGGTGATGGATGCCGGCGCGATCAGCTTCTTCATCTGGACCTTCCGCGAGCGCGAGAAGATCTATTCCCTCTTCGACGAGGTGGCCGGCCACCGGTTCACCGTATCTCATTCCCGAATCGGCGGCGTGGCCAGCGATTACACGCCCAAGGCCTTGGACGAGATCCGCACGTTCATCTCCGAGTTCCCGAACGAGCTGCGCGATTGGAACAAGCTGCTCAACAAGAACCGCATCTTCATCGACCGGAACGCCGGCGTGGGCGTCGTCACCCACCAAGACGCCATCGCCCTGGGCATGTCGGGCGCCAACATCCGCGCGACCGGCATCGCCTACGACATCCGCCGTTTCGCACCCTACCTGAGGTACGCCGACGTCGACTTCGAGGTGCCGACCCGCCTGGAAGGCGACAACCTGGCGCGGTATTACGTGCGAATGGAGGAGATGGGCCAATCGGTGCGCATCATCAACCAGTGCCTGGAGCGCCTCAAACCCGGTCCCATCCGTACGGACAACGCGAAAAAGACCTATCCCTCCAAAGACGAGGTCTATTATTCGATGGAAGGGCTGATCCATGATTTCATGATGACCGACACGGGGGTTTGTCCGCCGGCCGGCCGCGAGACCTACCACGCCATCGAGGCGCCGAAAGGCGAACTGGGCTATTACATCCAAAGTGATGGCACCGGCCACCCTTGGAGGATGAAAATCAAAACCCCGTCGTTCTCCAACCTTCAAGGCTTGGAGCACATGCTCGACGGTTGCATGCTGGCCGACACCGTGGTGGTGATCGGCGGTGTGGACCCCGTGATGGGAGAAGCTGACAAATGAGCCAAACCACCTATGCATTCACGCCCGATGAGCTCGCCGACGTCGAGCGCATCAAGGCCAGATATCCGCACCATCAATCCGCCGTCATGCCCGTCCTCTGGATGGCGCAGGACAAGTTCGGGCATGTCGATGCCGACGTGCAACGGCTTGTGGCCGCCACCTTGGACCTTCCCGAATCGCATGTGCACGGGGTGGCGACCTTCTACACGCAGTATTTCAAGGAAAAGCAGGGCAGATATGTGCTTGACGTGTGCACCTGTCTGAGCTGCCACATCGGCGGCGGCTACGAGATGCTGCACTACCTGGAAGAGAAACTCGGCATCCAGGAAGGCGAGACCACGCCCGACGGCAAGTTCACGGTCAAGGGCGTTGAATGCCTGGGGGCCTGCGGTTACGCGCCCATGATGCAGATCACGAACGACGTCTTCGTGAACCATCTGACCACCGACAAGCTCGACCAGGTCATCGAATCGCTGAAGAAGGACGAACTCCCGGCCTTCGAACCCATCCCCTTAGTGCAGAACCGCGCATGAGTGTCGACTGGAAATCCTACACGCCCCAGCTGATTCCCAATATTCCGGATCTGCACAAGATCTCGGTCTATGAGGCGAACGGCGGGTATGCCCAATACCGCAAGGTGCTGGCCGAGCAGACCACCTGGACGCCCGAAGCCGTGACCACCGAGGTCAAGAACTCCGGCCTCCGCGGCCGTGGCGGCGCCGGCTTCAACACCGGCCTGAAATGGTCCTTCATGCCCAAGCCGGACGGCGGTCCGCGCTATATCGCCGCCAACGGCGACGAATCCGAACCGGGCACCTTCAAGGACCGCACCATCTTCGAATTCAATCCGCACAGCTTCATCGAAGGCGCGCTCATCGCCGCCTACGCGATGCGCATCACCGCCGTGTATGTGTACATCCGCGGCGAATACCGCTCCTGGATCCGGATGATGGAGGCCGCCATCGCCGACGCCTACAAGGCGGGACACATCGGCTCCAACATCCATGGCAGCGGTTTCTCGACCGACATGTATGTGCATTCCGGTGCCGGGGCCTACATCTGCGGCGAGGAAAGCTCGCTGATGGAATCCTTGGAAGGAAAACGCGGCTATCCGCGCGTGAAACCGCCCTTCCCGGCCCAGAAAGGCCTGTGGGGACGTCCGACCACCATCAACAACATCGAATCGCTGGCCAATGTGCCGCTGATCCTGCAGATCGGCGCCCAGGCCTACGCCAACATCGGCGCGAAGAACCATCCGGGTCCGCTGCTGTATGGCATCTCCGGCCATGTGAACAAGCCCGGCGTGTACGAATTCCCCTCGGGGATGTCCATCGAAACGCTGATCCACGACGTGTGCGGCGGCATGCGGAACGGCAAGAAACTGAAGGCCGTGATACCGGGCGGATCGTCCACGCCGCCCTTGCGCGCCGACCAGATCTCCGGAGTCACGATGGATTCGGATTCCCTGCGCACCGCCGGTTCCATGCTCGGCACGGCCGGCATGGTGGTCATGGATGAGGACACCGACATGGTGGACGTCCTCTGGCGGATCTCGCACTTCTACCATCATGAAAGCTGCGGCCAGTGCACGCCCTGCCGCGAAGGCACCGGATGGCTGGAGAAGACCTTGCACAAGATCAAACGCGGCGATGGCGAGATGCGCGACCTGGACCTGCTCCTCGACCTGTGCACCCAGATGGAAGGCCGCACGATCTGCGCCCTGGCCGATGCCGCCGCCTGGCCCGTGCGATACACCGTCACCCGTTTCCGGGAAGACTTCGAAGCCCGCTGCAAATCCACCATTTACGCTCTCGCCTGATGGCTGAAATCTTCATCGACAACGAACGCTTCGAGTATTCGGGCAACGTCAAGGTCCTCCAGTTCATCCTGGACAATGGCCTGGAACTCCCCTTCTTCTGCTACCATCCGGCCCTGAGCATTCCGGCCAACTGCCGCCAATGCTATGTGGAAGCCGGCATGCCGGTGTTCAACAAGGAGACCAACAGCTACGAGCTGGACGCCGATGGCGAGCGTGTGATCCGCTGGTTCCCGAAGCTGATGACGGCCTGCAGCATGGACGCCGCCGACGGCATGGTCGTCAAGACGCACAAGACCTCGGAACTGGTGCGCCGCGGTCAGAAGGACGTGCTCGAGTTCATCCTCATCAACCATCCGTTGGACTGCCCCATCTGCGACCAGGCCGGCGAATGTCCGCTCCAGATCCAGACCTACAAATACGGTCCGGAAGGCAGCCGATTCGAGCACAAGAAGGTGCATAAGCCCAAGCGCATCCAGCTCGGGCCGCGTGTGATCCTCGACGCCGAGCGATGCATCAACTGCACGCGTTGCGTCCGTTTCACCGAGGAGATCTCCAAGACGAACCAATTGTCGATCGTCTCCCGAGGCGACCATAACTATCCGTCCACCGCACCGGGCCGTGAATTCGATGATCCCTACTCCTTGAACACGGTGGACATCTGCCCCGTCGGTGCGCTCACCGCCGCCGATTTCCGCTTCAAGGCCCGCGTCTGGGAAATGGCGTCCACGCCCTCCATCGACATCACGAACGGCAAAGGCTGCAGCGTGGACCTCTGGACCCGCGACAACCTCGTCCTGCGCATCACACCCCGTTTCAACGAGGCCGTGAACGGCCACTGGATGCCGGATGCCGGCCGTACCGCCTACACGGTCCATAACGAGAACCGCGTCCATAAGCCGCATCTGAAGGTCGATGCCGGCCACGTGCCGACCTCCTGGACGAACGCCGTGATGACCTTGGCCGAGAAATTCGCCGAAACCAGATCCGGCGACATCCTCGTGCTCGGCAGCGCCCATGCCAGCGTGGAAGACAACCATGCCCTGGCCTCCCTCCTGTCGACGCTCGGCAAAGGCCGCCTGGCCTTCGTCCCGCATATCATCGACGGTGCCGGTGACGGCTTCCTCCTGACCGACGACCAGGCCCCGAACACGAGCGGTGTGCGCCTGCTTGGCATCGAGGAAGCCTCGGCGGACGACATCGCCGGCGCCGCGAAGAAGGCCAAACTGGTGGTCATCCTGGCCGACGACCTCGTGGGTCGCGGCGTGCTGAAGGCTTCCGACCTGGCGAAGGCCTATGTCGTGGCCTTGGCCAGCAACCTGCACGCCACAGCGCAGGCCGCGGACCTGATCGTGCCCGTCACCACCGCCGCGGAGCACATCGGCACATATGTGAACGTGGACGGCCGCGCCCAGCGCACCATCCCTGCCAAGGAGACCGCGCATGTGGACCGCCGTGTGAACCTGGAGATGTCCATGGGCCGCCTCGACCATTTCGGGACGCGCTTCGACAACTGGGTGAGCGACCGCAACCGGGTGGATTGCATCCCGGCCTGGCAGTATCTGAGCCAGGTGGCCGCCGAAGCCTGTCACGACCTCGGTTTCGCCGACGCCCGCGACGTGCTGGCCTCCGTCGCCACGTATCCGGCCTTCGCCGGCCTGACCTACGAGCGGATGGATGCCGAACGGGGCGTCACCCTCACCATGGAACCCATCCCCGCCTAAGCCATGCCCGATTTCCTGACACCGCCCATCCTCTTGTCGCTGGCCGTCATCGGCGGAGGCGCGTTCTTCCTGCTGAACTCCGCCGCCTTGGCCGTGTACGCCGAACGCCGCGTCGCCGCCTTCATCCAGAACCGGGTCGGTCCGAACCGAGTGGGACCCATGGGCTTGCTCCAGCCCATCGCCGATGTGCTCAAGCTCATCCTCAAGGAGGATGTGACCCCGACCCAAGGCAACAAGACCATCCACGCCATCGCGCCGATGATTCCCGTGATCACGGCCCTGATGACGGTCGCTGTCATTCCCTTCGGCGACGGCCTCGTGGGTGCCGACCTGAGCGCCGGCGTGCTCTACCTGCTGGCCATCACCTCGCTCGGCGTCTATGGCGTGACCCTGGCCGGATGGGCCTCCAACTCGAAATACGCGCTCCTCGGCGGCCTGCGCAGCGCCGCGCAGATGATCAGCTACGAACTGCCCATGGGCATGGCCGTGGCCTCCTGCGTGCTGCTGGCCGGCTCCCTGAGCATGGTGGATGTCGTCAATTCCCAGATCATGGTCTGGAACATCTTCATCAACCCCATCGGGTTCCTCATCTTCCTGGTGGCGGCCCTGGCCGAGGCCAACCGCACGCCCTTCGACCTGGTCGAAGCCGAGCAGGAGCTCGTCGGCGGCTTCCACACCGAATATTCCTCCATGAAATTCGGCATGTTCTTCCTGGCCGAATACATGCACGTGACCATCGGCGGCATGCTGGTGACGGCCTTCTTCCTCGGCGGGCACCATCTGCCCCTGGCGCCGCTCTGGCTGCCGGACATGCCGGTCTGGGCCAAGGCCTTGCTCGACGTCAGCGTCTTCCTCACGAAGACCATCTTCATCTCCTTCGTGTACATCTGGATCCGGTGGACCATCCCGCGGTTCAAATACGACCAGCTCATGCGCCTGGGATGGGGCAAACTGCTGCCGCTGTCCATCATCAATTTCATGGTGATCGCCGCCGTCCTGTACGCGCTGCGTTGATCGGAGCATGACCTCGGTCGCCTTCCACACGCTGGGATGCAAGCTGAATTTCGCCGAGACCTCGGCGATGCGGCGCAGCTTCGAAGGCGGGGAATATGAGATCCGGGGTTTCGATGCCCCGGCCGACATCTACGTCATCAACACCTGCAGCGTCACGGAAGACGCCAACCGGGAATGCCGGAAGGTGGTGCGCCAGGCCCTGCGCCGCAATCCGGACGCCTTCGTGGCGGTGACCGGCTGCTACGCGCAGCTCGAACCCGGGCAGATCGCGGCCATCGAGGGCGTGAGCCTGGTGGTGGGCGCGAAGGACAAGTTCTCGCTTCCCGAACTCGTGAAATCCGTCGGGCGACGCGACACCGCCCTCGTGATGCGGACCGACGTGAACGAGGCCGTCGATTTCCATCACGCCATCTCCTCGGGCGACCGCACCCGGGCCTTCCTCAAGATCCAGGACGGCTGCGATTACAAGTGCGCCTTCTGCACCATCCCCTTGGCGCGTGGCGCCTCACGCTCCCCGCGCATCGACGAGATCCTGGAACAGGCGCGCCGGGCGGTGGACGAGGGCTTCCGCGAGGTCATCCTGACCGGTGTGAACGCGGGTGATTTCGGGAAGGCCAATGGCGAGACCTTCCACGACCTGCTGCTCGCCCTGGAGCAGGTGGAGGGCATCGCGCGCATCCGCACCTCCTCCATCGAACCGAACCTGTTGGAGGAGCGCAGCATCCGGCATATCGCGGCCTCGAAGCGCATCATGCCGCACCTGCACATGCCCCTGCAGAGCGGCAACGACGAGATGCTCCGCCTCATGAAACGCCGCTACCGCCGCGAGCTCTACGCCGACAAGGTGGCGCTGATCCGGGAGCTGATGCCGCACGCCGCCATCGGCGTGGATGTCATCACGGGACATCCCGGCGAGACCGAGGAGCGGTTCGAGGATTCGCTCGCCTTCATCGAGGGGCTGGATGTCAGCTATCTGCACGTCTTCACCTACTCGGAACGGCCGAACACCGCGGCCTTGGACATCACGCCGGTCGTGCCGATCGAAGAGCGCCGGCACCGGACCCACCAATTGCGGAAACTATCCGACCTGAAACGCCACGAATTCGAATCCCGGTTCAAGGGCCAGCCGCGGCCGGTCCTGTTCGAAAGCGAGGTCAGCGACGGGATGATCTCCGGCTACACCGACAATTACATCCGTGTGAGCGTGCCCTACGAGGCGGGCTTGGTGAATCGGGTTGGACTGGTTGGTTCTTGACCAGCTTCCGTACCTTCACCCCATGTCCACCTCCATCCGAAACCGGGTCGAATCCTATCTGGAATGGTCCAGGGAACTGTATGGCCCGGTGTATTTCACCGCCACCACCCCTGAGCCAGCAGCCACCCATCCCATGAGCTTGTCGTCCGTAACCACCTTGGAGGAACTCCGTCTCGTGTGCGAAACGGCGGAGGAGCTCCGCACCGACCTGCCCGGCACGAACCTGGTCTTCGGGGTGGGCAACCCGGACGCCGACCTGATGCTGGTGGGCGAGGCGCCCGGCGAGAACGAGGACATCCAGGGCGAGCCCTTCGTGGGCAAGGCGGGCCAGCTCCTGACCGACATCCTCAAGGCGATCCGGTTCCGGCGTGAGGACGTGTACATCGCGAACATCCTCAAGCATCGTCCGCCGAACAACCGCGACCCCTTGCCCGAGGAGCGCCGCCGCAGCCTCCCCTATCTGCACAAGCAGATCGAGCTGGTGAACCCGAAGCTCATCCTCTGCGTGGGGAAGGTGGCCGGCTCCACCCTGCTCGGACTCGACGAGAAGACGCCTCTGAACGCCATGCGCGGAACCTTCCACGCCTTCCGGGAGACGCATGAGCTGATGGTCACCTTCCACCCGGCCGCGCTGCTGCGCAATCCGACCTGGAAGAAGGACACCTGGGTGGATGTGCAGCTCCTTCGGAAACGGTACGACGAGCTCGGCGGACGGCCGTGAGGATGGGCGGTTTTTTGGTACCTTCCCTTCCTGCCCTATGGACCATCTGGAATTGAACGGACGCATGCCGCCTCAGGCGGTCGAGATCGAGGAAGCCATCCTGGGCGGCATCCTGATCGAGCGGGACGCCGCCGAGACGGCCATGGAGATCCTCGGCGCGGACGATTTCTACAAGCCCGCCCATCAGCACATCTACCAGGTGCTGAGCGACCTGCACAACCGCAACAACCCGCTCGACCTGCTCACCCTGGAGCAGGCCCTGCGCGACCGCGGCCTGCTCGACACCTGCGGCGGCCCCTCCTACCTGGCCCAACTCACGCGCTCGGTCAGTTCGGCCGCCAACATCGAGTACCACGCCCAGATCGTGCTGGAGAAGTCGATCAAGCGGAAGCTGATCCTGGCCTGCACCGGCATCGTGAAGGAAGGCTACGACACGGCCAGCGACCCCTTCGACCTGCTCAACCAGGCCGAGAGCGAGATCTTCAAGCTGTCAAACGCCGGCAAGACGAACGCGACCAAGCCGCTGGATGTCATCCTGAAGTCCACCATCACCTACCTCGAGCAGCTTCAGGAGCGCAAGACGAACGGCATCACCGGCGTGCCGACCTCCCTCACGCTGGACAAGATGACGGCGGGTTGGCAACGCGGCGACCTGGTGATCGTCGCGGCGCGACCATCCATGGGGAAAACGGCCTTCGTGTTGACGGCGGCCCGGAACGCGGCCCTGCATCCGAATCCGGATATGAAGACCAATGTGGCGATCTTCTCGCTTGAGATGGCCGACCAGCAACTGGTCCAACGTCTATTGACGATGGAGGCGCGCATCAACGCCCAGGACGCGCGGACCGGGCGGCTGTCCGACGGTGATTTCGCGAGCCTGATCGAGGCCGCCGGGCGCCTTCACACCGCCAAGATCTTCATCGACGACACGCCGGGGTTGTCCTTGGCCGAATTGCGGTCCAAATCCCGCCGCCTCGTGCATGAACAGAATGTGGGCCTGGTCATCATCGACTATCTGCAGCTGATGACCTCCAACCTGAAAGACGGAAAGAACAACCGTGAGCAGGAGATCGCCTTCATCTCGCGGGGACTCAAAGGCCTCGCCAAGGAATTGAACGTGCCCGTGATCGCGCTCTCCCAGCTCAGCCGGGCGGTGGAGCAACGCGGCGGCGACAAGCGTCCGCAATTGAGCGACCTTCGCGAATCGGGCTCCATCGAACAGGACGCCGACGTGGTCATCTTCCTGTACCGCCCCGAATATTACGGCATCACCACCACGGAGGAGGGCCGCAGCACGGCCGGCATCGCCGAGGTCATCATCGGGAAGCAGCGGAACGGTCCGGTCGGCAGCGTGAGCCTCATGTTCATCAAGGAATACGCGCGGTTCGAAAATCTGAGTTCGGAAACGGGTCCGGAGCCGAGCGGCTATCTGCCGGACGATCCCTTCGAAGCGCCGCCCATCCTGGCGCCGGACGATTTCGAGGCGTATTCGAAACCGAAGCCCAAACGCGGTCCGCGTCCCGACGAGGAATCGCCGTTTTAACCCCGGAACCGCGCCCGGATCTCGTCGAGGGGCATGGTCACCAGCGTGGGACGCCCCTGCGGATCCGTGTACGGACTGGCACAGGCGAAGAGCTGGTCGAACAAGGCCTCCATCTCTTCTTGGGAGAGCCGTTTGCCGCGCGGAATGGCCGTTTTCGAGGCATAGGCCATGGCCAGTTTCTCGCGGGGCGCCAGGCTCGCCGATGGATGCACCTGCTGGTACTGCTGCAAAATGCTCACGAGCAGGTCGCGCTCGTCGCCGGCGGCGATATCGGCCGGCACACCCGCCACCAGGGCGGTGTTTCCCGAAACCGGTGTCAGGTCGAAGCCCAGCTTCAGCAGATCGGGCAGCAACTGTTTGAGCAGCGCGAAATCCGAGGCGCTGAATTCCACCGATTGCGGAAACAGCAGTTGCTGCGTACCCGCCAGGCCGGTCTCGACGGCCTGCAGGGCTTTCTCAAACAGGATGCGCCGATGCGCGGCCTGTTGGTCGATCACACAGAGGCCGGTCAGCGTCTTGGTCAGGATGTACTGGTCGTGAAGCTGCCAGAACCCGCTGCTCTTCTCCGGTTTGCCGGGTGAAGGCGGCGCATAGAGACGGTCGGCCGCATCGGGCGAGATGTTGATCCGGGATGGGATCGGCGTGTAAGGCGGCATCCCGCCGGATGGCGGTTCCGGAAAGGACGGGAAATGGGACGGGAACGGGGCTTGGAAGGCCATCGGCTCCGGCACCGCATAGCGCGATTGCAGGGCGCGTTTGACCACCGAGCGCGTGATCATGGCGATGGTGCGTTCGTCTTCGAAGCGGACCTCCATCTTCGAGGGATGCACGTTCACATCCACCAGTTCGGGGTTCAGATCATACCGGAGTGTGAAGAAGGGATAGGTGTCCTCACGCAACCAGGGCGCATATTGCTCGAGAACCGAGTGGACCAGGTGCCGATGCACGAAGGGTCGCCCGTTCACGAAGAAAAACTGCTCACCCCGGTTTCGTCGGGCCAGTTTCGGGTCGGACACAAAGCCCCGGATGCGCACGAAGCCGGCTGTCTCGTCAACCGCCATGAGCGAGGCCTTGTATTCCTTACCGAAGAGGTCGGCGATGCGCTGCTCGGTATCCGCAGGCAGCAGGCGGTAGATCGCGTCGTGCTCGTCGTGCAGTTCGAAGGCCACATCCGGGTTCACGAGGGCCATCTGCTGGAAGACGGTCAGCGCATGGCGCATCTCGGTGGCGTCGGTTTTCAGGAAGGCGCGACGGGCGGGCACGTTGAAAAACAGATTGCGCACCATCACGCTCGTGCCGTTATCGGTCGCCGCAGGACCGAAGTGCCGCTCCTCCCCACCCCAGCTTTCATATTCGGTGCCGCTGGCATCCTCCATCCGCTTGGATTTCACGGTGACCTGCGCGATCGAGGCGATCGAGGCCATGGCCTCGCCGCGGAAGCCGAGGGTGCGGATGCGCGTCAGATCGTCCACCTCGCGGATCTTGGATGTTGCGTGGCGCAGGAAACAGTTCGGAAGGTCGGCGGCCGCCATGCCGCAGCCGTTGTCGGTGACCTGGATGAGGGCGCGCCCGGCCTGGTGCATCCCCACCACGATGCGTGAAGCACCGGCGTCGAGGGCATTGTCCAACAGCTCCTTGAGTACGGAGGCCGGACGTTGCACCACCTCGCCGGCGGCGATCTTGTTGGCGATTTCGGGGGGCAGCAGACGGATGACGCCGCTGTCGATGTCGACGGGTTCGCTCACGGGATGGATCAGGATCCGAGCTTGTAGAGGATGTACAGGATCATGAAAAGAAGGGCCGCCAGAAGCGTCACGCTCTTGCCCTGGCCGCGGCGGACCTTGCTTTCGAAGCTGATGCGTTCGCGGAGGCTTCGCTCGTCTTTGGGCGTATGATAGCGGGGTTCGTAGCTGAACGTGCGCGGCTTCCGCTTCGGACTGAACGAGCTTCTCAACATGCGGCCAAGATACGTATCTTGACCGCATGTACATCGGATTTCAACACCTGCATTCCAGCCTGGCTTGGCTCGTCCTGGCCCTTCTCATCGTCGCGGTCGGTCTGGCCAAATATGGATGGTTCTTCAAGACACCCTGGACCGAAGCCCAACGCAAGGTCACCCTCTTCGCCATGATCGGCGCCCACACGCAGCTCCTGATCGGCCTGGTGCTGTACGTGATCTCGCCTGTGGGCCTCAGGGCCTTGTCCGGCGAAGCCATGGGTGATGCGACCTTGCGTCTGTACAGCCTCGAGCATCCCTTGGTGAACATTCTGGCCTTGGTTCTCATCACCATCGGTCACGTCAAAGCCAAAAAAGCCTCGACCGATTCGTCCAGGCACACGATCGTGATGTGGACCTTCGGTATCGGACTCCTGCTCATCCTGAGCCGCATTCCGTACGAAGCCTGGCTTCCTTTCTAAACCAGGTGGATCGGTGGCAGCGCGGCCTCGATCTGCGCGCGCTGCGGCTCCAACCAGGGTGGCAGGATGAGCGTCTCACCGAGATGCGCCATGTCCTCGTCGCGGTCGAAGCCGGGTCCGTCCGTGGCCAGTTCGAACACGATGCCGTTCGGCTCACGGAAGTAGACGCTCTCGAACCAGAAGCGGTCGATCTTGGGTGAGGGTTGAAGCCCGATGCGGGCGATCGTCTCGCGAAGGGCCAGTTCCGTTGCCACATCCTTCATCCGCCAGGCCACGTGATGCACGCCGCCGGCCCCCCAGCGGCCGGCCGGCAGTTCCGGAAATTCGGCGACGTCCGCAAAGGTGGACGAACCGCCCTCGCCAGACTCGAAACGGGTCCAACTTCCATCCATACCCGTTTTGCGGAAGCCCATGAACTGGGTCAGCAATTGCTCGGTGGGCGCCTGGGTATGCAGGGTGAGACGCACGGTGTGGAAGCCGCGAAGCTGATGCTCGGCCGGCACCGGACTCTTGGCCCAGATGGCGACCTCGCGGGGCTTCGCGGTGGCGGTCAAGGTCAATCGCAGTCCGTCCGGGTCCTGGAAGGCCAGGACCGTCTCCCCGAAACGCGTCTCCTCGGCATCCAAGGCGACGCCATGGGCTGACAATCGCTCCTTCCAATAGTGGAGGGAGGCGGCCGGAATGGCGAAGGAGGTCTCGGATACGAGTCCGAATCCCTCCTTCCGCTTGGTCATGTTCGGCCAGGGGAAGAAGGTGAGGTCCGTACCCGGGTTCCCTTCCGCATCGGCGAAAAAGAGGTGGTAGACATCGGGCGCATCCTGGTTCACGGATTTCTTGACCAGGCGCAGGCCGAGGACCTGCGTGTAGAAGCGTACATTGCGGCCGGGTTCGCCCGCGAAGGCGGTGATGTGGTGAATGCCATGCACGACCGGGTTGTTCATCGGGTGTCCTTTCGGTTTTTTTTCAATTCAGTTGTTACAACAACTATTTCCAAGTCCGCGTTCCATGTCCCAATCCATCGCCATCGTCTCCGCACTCGCCTTCTTCCTGGCCTGGGAGGCCCTCCATCCGTATTTCGGATTCTTCAAAGGGGACATCCGCCAGCGGATCCGCCATGACGGGTTCAATCTCGCCATCGGCGTGGTCAACGCCGCGGTGGTCGCGGTCGGTTTCGCCTGGGCATGGTCGGCCGTGGCCGGATGGAGCGCCAGACAGGGTTCCGGGCTACTGAACGTGCTGGATCTGTCCGGCGGATGGCGGTTGGCGCTGGCCTTCCTCCTGCTCGACGCCTGGATGTATGCCTGGCATCGTCTCAACCATGCCATCTCGTTCTTCTGGCGGTTCCACCGCTTCCATCATGGCGACACGCGGATGGATGTGTCCACGGCGAGCCGTTTCCATATCGCGGAGATCGGTTTCTCCTCCCTGTTCCGGATTCCGGTGATCGCCATCACCGGGGTTTCGCTGAGCGAATTGGTGCTCTATGAGACCGTGATGTTCGCGGTGGTGCAGTTCCATCATGCCGATATCGGCATCCCGGTGCGGGTGGACCGATGGCTGAGCCGGGTGATCGTGACGCCGGACCTGCACAAGGTGCATCATTCGGCTTGGCAGCCGGAGACCGACTCGAATTACGGCTCACTGTTCTCGTTTTGGGACCGTCTCTTCGGTACTCGCCGCCGCCATCCCGACCCGAAACAGATCCGGTTCGGGGTGGACGAGGTCACTCACGGGCCCACCGGCGCATCGGTTCCGATTCGAGTCCCTCCAGGCGGAACTGGAGCGTGAGGTCGCGCCGATCCCGCCAGATGCGCAGCGTGATGGTATCGTAGGGACGTTGCAATGCGACGCGGGTCTGCAGTTCGTTCGGTTCGTTGACATCCCGGCCGTTCACACTCAGCACGATGTCGCCCGAGCGGAGGCCGCCGCGGGCGGCTGATCCGCCTCTCACCACCGATGCGATCTCGACCCCGCGCACATCCGTAAGCCCGGCCTCCAACGCCTTCCGTTGGTCGACCGGCAGGATTTGCACGCCCAGGAAGGCGCGGTTCACGGAACCGGTTTCGATCAGGTCGATGGCGATTTTGTGCGCGAGGTTGATCGGTACCGCGAAGCCGTAGCCTTGGTAGACGCCGTTCTCCGTTGCGATGGCGGTGTTGATGCCGATGAGATGCCCTTCGGTGTCGACCAAGGCCCCGCCGGAATTGCCCCGGTTGATGGCCGCGTCGGTCTGGATGAAGCTCTCGATGCGCAGACGGTCGTTGATGATGGCCACATCGCGACCCAGCGCACTCACGATTCCGGCTGTGACGGTGGACCGCAGGCGGAACGGGTTGCCAACGGCCATGACCCAATCGCCGACTTCCACGGCGTCCGAATCGCCGAGTGTGAGGGTTTCGAATCCGTTTCCGTCGATTTTGATGACCGCCAGGTCTGTGGAAGGATCACGGCCCACGATACGGGCCGGAAAGGTTCGCTTATCGGACAGTCCGACCAGGATGCCGTCATCCAAGACATCGGCGATCACATGGTTGTTGGTGAGGATGTAGCCGTCATCGGAGATCAGCACACCGGACCCTATGCTGGTGGCCGCGTCGCGAATGTTCGATTCGATGTACACCACTGCCGGGGTCACGAGACGTGTGACCCGTTTCAGGTCGGGCAGTTCCGATCCGTTTCGGGTGTTGTCCGTCAATGCGGGTTCGACCCGGCGGATGGTTGTTTCGATGACCTTGGATCGGGAACCGATGCCGATTCCCGCCATGTAGACCATCACGACCATCCCTGACACCATCCCGATCAGGATCAGCAGGATGCCGGTGAGGAGTCTATTTCGAGTGCTCATTCCAGGGTTTGCAACAGGAGTGTGTCGGAACGCCGTTCCCGGGTGATGTGGGTATGGTGACGAATATACACATCCAGGTGATGAAGCAATTGCCTCAGTTCGGAGGCGGGCATCGCGGGCCGGAACAGGGAGGAGCGGCGGCTGGTGACGGCGGTGGCCAAGTATCGGGCCTGGCCATCGGTGAGGCGGAAGGCCATGCCCGATTCCGCCGACGCGCCCAGCACGCCGTCTTCGATCCGGAACCAGCGCGGGTCGTCGTGCTCGATGGTCAATCCGTATCCGAGGAAGTCGACCACACGAACTTGCAGATAGGGAAAGACGTACGCGGGGTGGACGTCGGCCGGCGCGATGTTCAGCCAGATGAGCATCTGTTCGGAGAAGCCGAACCAGTCCGACATGGGCTGCTCATCGGCCAGATGTTGGTCGCACAGTTCCAGATACGCCATGGACAAGGCGAGTCGGCCGAAATCGGCCCGAATGGACCATGTCGGATGGCGGTAGGAGCTGTCGGTCAGGGTCTGGATGGATCGACCCGGTTTCAGGCTCACCATCACATCGATGAGATTGCCGGCTTCGAGCTGGCCGGCGAATTTGGATTTGGGATTGCGGCAGCCCCGCGCCATCACCGCGATTTTTCCCCATTCCCGGGTGAAGAGGGTCACGATGCGGCTGGATTCCTGGAAATCCACGCTCCGCAGCACGATGGCCGGCGAGGCATCCTGCATCAGTTCGCCGACTTATGCCGCGCGATGAAGTGGATCCAGCCGCGGTCTTCGAGCACTTGGATGAGGGCCGGAAGGAAGGTGAGCGCCGAGAGGAGCGTCATGCCCACGCCGATCACCGCGAGCAGGCCGATCGATTGCAACCCCGGATGATTGGTGAAGAGCAGACCCAGGAATCCGAGCATGGTGGTCAGGCTGCCGATCGTGACGTGTTGGCCCGTGCTTTTGAGCACATGCCACATGCTTTTCGGTCCTTCTTCCAGATATCGGGCGGCCAAGTGCACGCCATTGTCGTTGCCGATGCCCAGGATGGCCGGCAGTACGACCAGGTTGTAGAAGTTGAATTTGATACCGAAGACCATCATGATACCGAAGGTCCAGGCCAGGCCGACCAGCAGCGGAAGCATGGCGATGAGCGACCACCGTGCCGATTTGAAGCTGAGGAAAACCAGAACCACGATCATCAGGAAGGTGGCACTCACGAAAAAAGGACTTTCCGCTTGCATGAGTTCGAGCATTTCCGCCGCGGCGATGGACGTGCTCGCGCTGTGGAAGACCTGTCCATCGGTTGTGGTGACCACCCCGATCTCGTTCTTGAAACGGATCGAATTCCGGCCGTCGCTCAAACCGACGGCGGGATAGATCATGACGAACCGGCCAAGTTGTCCGTCGCGGGTCATGAACCGTGATTTCAGGAAATCGGGAAGCGAGTCGAGGTCGATGGGTGTGTTGACCAAGGAGGCCCGCCGGAGGATGTCCAGGTTCGAATCCTTCTGACCCTTGAGAAAGGGATCTTCGAGCTGGTCGCGTATGGTCGCGATCCGATCGAATTTGGATTCCTGATCATCCGCATCCTTGGTGAAGCGTTCCTGGAGGGCTTCCACATCGAGGATGGTGGAATTGGAATCGTTGGCGGCCTTGATCTCGCGGATCGCATCCAGCACCTCCATCACCTGCTCGTCATTCGAGGCGATGATGTAGGCCGGATTCCTCCGTTTGGTTGTCGAAGCCGCCGATGGGCCCACGAACTGCTGATAGGCCCGGTATTCGGGAAAATCCGGTTCCAGTTTGGCGAAATCGTACTCGAAGGATAGACGTCCGGAGAAAGCGATGACCAGGATCACCACGGCGAAGCCGAAGATGGTGATGGGCATGGAATAGGGGTAGCGGTGCGGAACGATGACCGGTTCGGACGGTTCCTGGTTCTCGTTGGACAGGATCCATCCCCAGCGTTCGAAGAGGGTCACGATGGCCGGGAGGATGAAGGTCATGGAGAACCAGGCCAGCAGGATACCCATCGTCGCGATGAATCCGAATTCGGAAAACCCTCTGAAATCGGCGAAAATGAGGACGAACAAGGCCACGGCCGTGGTGATGGCAGACGTGAAGATGGCTGCGCCGCTGGATTCGTAGGTGGAGACGAGGGCGGACTCGACATCCAAGCCCGCGCTGCGTTTTTCCAGATAGCGGGCATAGAAATGGATACCGTAATCGATGCCCAGCCCGAATAGGATCACGAACAGCACCGAGGTCATGGTGTTGAGTCCGCCGAGCACGCCGTAGGTGATCCCGAATGTGTACACAAGGCTCAGGAACAAGGGGATGCCGATCACCAGGATCGAGACCGGCGCGCGGACCAGGAAGCTCAGGAAGCCTTTCTTGCGCTGATCTTCGGAGCCTTTGAGGTAGTTGAGGTATTTCTTACCCACGAAGTACAGCATCACCAGCAACAGCACGCTTCCGATGCCGGTGCTGAAGCTGCTGAAGACGTCGTTCATGATGGAATCGATCTCGAGCAGGTGCTTCTTCAGGCGGCCGCCGAACTTGACCTGCATCTCCGGGTGGTAGGAGGCCGGTTCCATGGCCGTCACCAAGGAATCGTAGGTGGCGAACATGCGACGTAAAAAGGCCAGGTCGCTTTTGGAGCCGGTGGGATACAGCTTGAGCGTGACCACCGTGCTGTCTGCGTTCACGGCGTATTCGCTGGGGATCAGGTCGTTGTAGGTCCGCTCGAAATTGGCGGGACCGTCGTCGGCAACCTCCTCGTCGTCCTCATCGAATCCGAAATCGATGAAAAAGGGATTGGCTTCCAGTTTGGCGTCTTCGATGCGGTCGTCGAGATAGGTGATCAGCTCGTCGAGCTCGTCTTCCGTCGCCAGATACAAGGCGTAATCCTTGAGGATTTCCGTATCCCGCCGGAACTCGACTTTGGTGAAGAAGGGCGCGCCGGAGCGGCGGTCCTGCACGTTCAGGCTTTGGTCGACCAAGGCCTCGGCGAAGCGGATGTTGGCCTCGAAATCGGGTGATCCGATCGCCACATCCATCTCGGTCTCCCCTCCCACGGTCTCACGGAGCTCGTTCAGGGCGACGACCCTCGGATTGTCCATCGGCAGCAGGTTGGCGATATCGGTGTCGATCTTCAGACGGACGGCGAAGGAGGCGGCCATCAGACCGAGCAGGAAGGCCACGGACAGCACGGCGTACGGATGCCGCACATTCAACCGGACGAGTGGCTTGAGAAACAGAAGGAGTCGATGCATGGGTGCTAAGGGGCGGATTTTAACAGGATGCGCCCGTAATCCGCTTTGGCGACGGAGTTGGTGTCGTCCGCATCACTCAGAATCAAGATGGCGACCGGTCGTTGCGGCGCTTTCCCGCGGAAAAACTGTTCGTAATCGGCGACGATGTCCCGCTCGAAGGTGATCCACCGACCCAGGTTCTTCTCGCCGGTTGCGACGACCACGATCTGCTGCATGTTCATGTTCCGGGAGGCGGTTCGACCCACGTCCTGACTCGAGCTCCAGGTGTATCGGACCACACGTGGCACGCGGAGGGCGTTGAAGCCCCACACCACGTAGAGGCTCGCAGCGGCATCATTGTTCTTCTCGCTGAACTCGTTGGCGCCGGCGGGAAGCGTGTGCACCCGCCAATCCCAGGACAGGATGGGCGTCCTGGAGAGTTGGATGGCCGGATTGTCGCGGGTCTGCAGCATCAGGTGTTTGGCACGGGTGCCTTCATATCGAAGGAAATTCCGGCCCGACTCCCGCATCACCCTGTAGTGGTATTCGGAGCGTTGATCCTCGGCATAGGTGGCGGGTCTGCCGTTGCCGTCGCGGTTGAGCCAGCGGGTGGGCAAGGTACCGATGACCTCCGCCTCGAAGTCCTCAAGGACGACCTGGCCGGTATTCGTGCCGGACCAAGCAAAGAGCCAGAACCACGCGAGGAAAACGATGCGCATCCGCATAACTTACCACTTTAACGCCCCGCCAACAACAACATTGCCATGCGCAACCCGCTGTCAGCCCTCCGGCAAATCGCCATCAAACACGCCGACCATCCCCTCCTGATCGCATCCCTGCTCCTGGCCGTCATCGTGCTGACCGGAATCCAGTGGCTGCCGGCCTCGTGGCAGCTTCCCGTCACCGCCTGGTTCGTCCTACTGTATGTCAGCGCCGCGTCTTTGAACACCTACCGGCTCACTCAGCAACGCATCCACGACCATCAACGGCAAATGCAAGCCCTCATGGCCTTGCACCAGCAGCTTCCCTTCCGCGCACCCATCCCCTCTTTATCGGGTTGGGCGGCCACACCGGAGCTGATGGTCCAGATCCTGAACACGGTCCGCTCGCGCAAACCCCGGACCGTTCTGGAACTCGGCAGCGGGGCATCCACCGTGATGATCCCCTACATGCTCGAGCAGACCGGTGGTGGCCGGGTATTTTCCATCGACCACGAGGAGGCCTATGCCGCATCCACCCGCCGGAATCTGGCTCTCCATGGTGTGGAAGGTGTCACCTTGAACGTCGCGCCATTGACCGACATCCCGCTCCACGGGGCAAGGTACCGCTGGTACGACCTGTCCGCGACCCAGCTGCCGGATTCCATCGACATGCTGATCGTGGATGGCCCGCCGGAGCAGACCAACCCGATGGCGCGCTATCCGGCCCTTCCCTTGCTGTGGGACCGCATGAGCGATGGCGCGGTCATTCTCATGGATGATGCGGACCGTCCGGATGAGCAGGAGATCATCCGACGTTGGAAGGCGGAATTCGATCTGGATGTGGATATGAACCCCTTCATCCTGAAAGGATTCGCCTTGCTCACCGTCCGGAAAACAGAAACCGGAGCTTGATCCAGGATTTCAGCTGGCCCCAATCGGAATCAGACACGATACCGGTCCGGCGACCGATCAGCAGGAATGCCGCCGCATACACCGGCACATAGGTCAGCAGGATGACGCGCGGGCCGGCTTCGGTCATCAGGACGGATTTCAACGCGAACACGATGGCCGCACTGCCCACGGCCAAGGCCAGGATTCGCGCATAGGCCATCAAGGGAAGCACCTGATGCCAGGGAAGCCCCATGTGGCGACCGATCACGCGCAAGGTGAATCCGAGATTCACATAATTGGCGACCACCGCGGCCGAGGCCGTGCCGATGATTCCGAAATACAGCGTCGCGGGGACACTGAACAGCACATTCAGGCCCAGAAGACTCAGGCTCAGTCTCAACACCGATTTGGTGTCGCCAAAGGCCTGGAGGATGCTCCCATAACTGGTGACCCGAAGCAGGATGATCAGCGAATAGATCCGGAACGGAACGGCGGCGGCTTCCATCTTCTCCCCGAACAGAAGCACCATCCATTCCGGGGCGAAGGTGATGAACACAAATGTGAGAGGCAGCACGATCAGGCTGACCTTCTCGATACCCTTGTACCATAATTCGCGCAGTTCGTCGCGTTTGTCATCCATCTGGAATTGGACGAAGCGGCTGATGAGAACCGAGCCCACCGCGAAGGGAATGACCTTCACCAAGGGGATCTCCGTGGCGCCGATGAGATAGATCGCCACGATGCTTTCCGGTAGGAAGAAGGAGACGATGAACTTGTCCGCGTTCCGGTTGATGCGCGCGACCAAGGCCGAGAGCCCGATCGGAATGGCGAAACCGACCTGCTGACGCACCATCCCGCGAGGGGGCATGGTTTCGAATCGCGGCAGGATGCGCCACATCCAAACGATGGAGACGAGCAGACGGATGACGGAGTACGCGAGCAGGCACCAGATCGCGACCGGCAGACCATACCCCAGGGCGATCGGACCGATGATGGCGGCGAAGGTCAAGGCCGAGTTCATGAGGCTGTACCAGCTCGCCGAACGGGCGCGGTCGGCGGCCAGCATCAGGTTGTTGACCGGCCAAGTCGGGATTTCCAGGATGGCGACCAAGGCCATGACCGGCAGCAGTGAGCCAACCATGGCGACATTTTCCGGTGCCCATTCCGACAGCAGTGCGGGCAACCAGGGCACAAGGCCGACCATCACGAGTCCGGCGACGAGAGCGGTACCGACCAGGATGCCGGCGGTCTGCAAGGCGAAACCGGCACGTGCATTCGTGCCGATCCGTTCGAAGAAATAGAATACGCTGTCCGGAAAACCGAGCGTGGCCAGATACTTCGCCGTCTCATAGACCAATAGAAGGAAGCTGATGACCACGAAATCACCCTTGGTCAGCAAGCGCACCAGCACGATGGCCAAGGTGATATCCATGATGGTCGTCACCAACCGAGCGAAGACCACCACGCCCGCCTTGTCCGCAAGCGATGCGTTCGTACTCATGCGATCAATCCATCCATCAGCGTTGCCAGTTTCGCCGTGGCCTCCTTGGCGGCGTAGTGGCGGATGGCGGCCACATCCGGTTTGATCACGGCTCGAGTCCGACCGGCAAGGCGCTCGTTCACTTGATGAAGGGGATCGCGCAAGGATCCGGATCCGGTTTCCTGGATGATCCGATCCACATCCCGGTTGGGTACCAAGGTCAGGATCGGCCGACCGACGGGCAGGTAATCCCAGAGCTTGGCCGGGATGATCTCATCGCGCCGCGGATCGGTGCTCAGCACCAGGAAATCCGCCCGACGAAGGCGCTGGAGGGCGGAACGCAGCGGTATCGGCTCTTCCGAAACAAAGGATGAGGCCACGCCAAGCTGTACGGCCAGGCCGCGGTCGGCGTCGTTCAGGGGACCGAAACTCACCACGCGCACACGCGAGGGGTCATCACAACCGGCGACCAAGCGGATCACGGGTTCTGCCGGTGAGAGTTCGCGGAAACGTCCGAAAAAAACCAGTTCGATGGGATCCTTGCCCGGATCGGGTTCACCGCCGGAAATGTCGTCATGGTCGAACGCATTATGGATGGTGGCGGTCGGCATGCCATACGCCTCCCGATAGCGGCGGGCGGTCTCCTCGGCCGTGAAGGTATTGAGCGTGGCCCGGGTCATCCATCGACGCTCCATGGCTCGGTCGATGGCCTTCACCCAAGCGGGCCTGCCGAGATTCCGGACCCTGCACAGGGTCCAAGGGTCCCGCCAATCGGCGATCCAGGGCACACCGAGCGCGTTGGCGACGGTCTCGGCGATCAGATGGCCGGACCAGGGGTCGCCCGTGCTCCATACCAGACGGATTCCCTTCTCCCGGGCATGATCCACGACCCTTGCGCGGTTCCACCACATCACCGGCACCCACGAGTCGATGGGGATCCATCGATCCAGCACATTCATCCCATCCGATCTGCGGGAGGCGCCCAATGCGGAACCGGACCGTCTATGGGTCCGGTCGACGGGCGTGTTCAGTTTCAAGACGGATTGACCCGGTTCACCGGCATCCAGGCTCACGATGTGCGGATCAAAGCCGAAATCGGGCAGATGACGGGCGAATTTGGTGGCTCTCTGGGCTCCGATGCGGGGTCTGGGCGCGAAATAGGGCGATATGATCAGAATCGGCTCAGCCACCGGGTGTGAACGATGACCAGGTGCGGTCGGCCAGGTCATATATCGGACGTTTGTGATGGGCCCACCCGAAATGCAGGAAAAAGGGAGTCACCTGCAGATGGTCGGTCATACCTGGAAAGATGGACAGCATCCGTATGGCCAGGCGCCTCAAGGCCGGGTTTTTCAACCCTCGGAGCGAATAGGTGAAATCATCCGAATACAACCGGCAACAGACCTTGGTGAAATCCGCGTCATGGTCCGTCAGATCGGCCACGAAATCGAGCTGGGGGCTGTCGTGACCGGACAACCATGGGAAGACCGGCACCTGCAATGCCGACATGGCCATGGCCAGACTCCATTCGCATGACTCCAGGGTCCGGCCCGATTCGCGCATCCGGCTTTGGAAATGGGTTTCACCCTGGCGCGCCAAGTACGCGGCGGCGCGTTCATTGACCTCACGGGCCGCTTCCGCATCCCGCATGTAGATCATGCCGGATTGCACCCGGGGCAGGTAGGTCAGTTTGAAGCGTTTGAGGGTGCGGGCCCGTCGGCCAAGGAGGATATCCCGGACCACCATAACACCCTTGGGCGCACCGAAGAAATGATCGGCCTTGAGCGATCCCGTGATGGTGAACGGGTGCGGAGCCAACGATTGCCACAAGGGATCCGGTTGCCGGCACAACAGCATATCGGTGTCCAGAAACAGGTTCCGGTCGAAGATCGCGTACCGGTGCGTGTTGTGTTTGAACCCGACGATGCTGCGATGGTCCGGATCGATCAGCCGCACCTCGTCGAACAACCGGATGTCCCGTTCGGCAAGCAGATCGCGGTGCGCTGTTTCGCATACCAATGCGATGGGCCTGCGCCTATCCGATCGGCGGATGCTGACGGCGGCCGCCACAGACAAACGCACATACCGCGCGTCTCCATAGACTGGAAACACATATCCTTCGACGTGACCTTGGCTCATGTTGCCCGGAAGATACTCACACCCCCGCGCGTCTCCTCAAATTCTCCAGCAAGGCGTCGAATCCGCGGCGGCGGATCACGGACTGGAAAGATCGGCGGTAGGATTCCGCTGTCGAGACATTGTCGACAGCCATGTCCGTGATCACCCAGTTCGAGCCACGCTTCTCCATGGCATACCAGACCGGAGTACGGATGTTGTTCAGGATGGCCGTCGTTTCCACTTTGGCGGTCCTGCCGTCCGATGTGATGCGGTCGTACAGGACCTGTGCCCGGTAGATGTCGAGTTTGGCCAGAGACTGGTCTCGGATCACCTGGGAGAACAAGGTGACAAACTCCGTGCGTTGCGCAGGCGTGGCCGAGTTATAGGCGTCCTGAAGGGCGATCTTGGCCATGGCCTCGTAATCCATGATGCCGTTGATGATGTCTTTCAATTGCTCCCGCTGCGCATCGGTGTAGGCGCTACCCGCAGGACCAAGCAAGGTCTTGATCTGCCGGTCGCGACGTTCGAGCAACTGACGTATGGCGGTCTCCTCCGGACTCGACGCCTGAGACCAGGTCGGTGTGGTCAATCCGATCAGAATGAGCAGAATCGTTTTCATGGCTGGGTTCGGTTTGTGGACATCACCGAGGCGCCGCTTTTGGCTGCCAGGCGTCCGAATTGAACGGTCCATTCGAAGGCGCGTTGTTTGTCCAAGGCTTTGAGTTCCAGATTCTTCTGCACCGCGCTCACAAGGTCCTTGATCTCGCCGATTCCATAATCGTAATTGATCTGTTCCAACCGCAGCCATTCCGTGCTGATGCGCAGTTGCGCCGAGGATTGACGGTAGCGCGACAAGGCGACCGATGCCGCACGGTAGCTCTCCAACACATCCAGGCGTACACCCGCTTCCGCCGCACCTCTGGCCAGCCTGGCCTGCTCCAATTGGATGCGCGACCGGTCGACCGCATTGCGCAACAGTCCGAAATTCAGGTTCTGGCGGATACCGATCCCGTATCGGATCGACTCGAAATTGGCGTTGTTCACAATGAAGGGGTTTGCCTGGCGCGGCCGGTTCGGCGTCTTGGCATAGCTCGCGGAGAATGCGAAGACCACAGCCGGGAACTGCTGGGCACGGGCCGCATCCAGTCCGTGCTCGGCGGCCTTGAGCGCAGCCTCGGCCTTGCGCAATTCCGCACGACGGTTCAGACTTTCCGATTCGTAATGGGCGACGGGCAGAAGCGTGGTATCCGCCGGTTCCAGATACTCCTCTGCGGGTAGCACCACGATCGGGGTCCTGTCTTCGATGCCAAGGGCCAGGCGCCAAGCCGCGTCCAGAAATCGGAGCGTCTCATCCGCCTCGCGGGCACGGCCATCGAATTCCTCCCGAAACAGCCGGAACGCGAACAGGTCGGCATCCCGCACGCGGTCATCACCCGCTTCCAGCATCTCATTGAGTTTGTCTTCGGCCTTGGTGAAATCGTTCCGCGCATCTTCCACGAGGCGTTTCAATTCAATGGCCAGCAATCGTGACTGATACAATTCCACCAGCTGGAGTTCCAGACGCCCCGACTCCATCTGGTGGTCGTATCGGGCGATGTCGGCTCCGAATCTGGCCGCCTGCATCGCATTGCGCAAGGCACCCCAGGTATACACCGGCTGCAGGGCGGTTATTTCCGCACGGGTGAACACGCCCCATTCGTTCCAGTCGTTCCGAAGGCTGGGATCGAGGTACAGCTGATCGCGCGGGTAATCGAAGGCCGCGCTGGTGCTTTTGACACCCGGCACCAACCCATGTGCGGTGGTCAGCTCGAATCGGGGCACATACCGGCTCAAACGCGCATCCTGAAATCGGTTTTCCGCAAGGCTAACCCGAAGCTCCGATATCGGCCGTATGGCCGCATGCTCCACACCGGCACGTACGAAATCGGATAACGACACACGGAGGGTGTCTTGGGCCGGCAGAGCCGACGCCATCGCGAGGAACAGCACAGACAGGAGACGCGTGCGCATGGATGGAATCACAGACCTTGAACGACCGCGGCACACCCGCGATGGCACACCCGCATCAAGATGCGACATCGATTCGGATATCCGGAACGGTGTGGCGGAGAGAGAGGGATTCGAACCCCCGGTCCATTGCTGGACAACGGTTTTCAAGACCGCCGCATTAAACCACTCTGCCATCTCTCCGAGGCTCAGGCGCTTTTCAGCGCTTCGGCACCCGACACAATTTCGGAAATTTCCGTCGTAATCGCCGCCTGGCGCGCCTGGTTGTATTTCAACTGCAGTTCGCGGATGATCGCCGCGGCGTTCTCCGTGGCGTTATCCATGGCCGCCATCCGGGCACCCTGCTCGGATGCGTTCGATTCAAGCACGGCACGCCAGAATTGGGTGTTGAGATGCAAGGGCAGGATGGCATCCAGCAACGACCCGTCGTTCGGCTCGAAAATGGTGTCCGCATTCAGGTCCGATTCACCCGTAGCCGTGATCTGGACCGGCAACATCGGCTCCACGACCCGGTTCTGGGCGATCACCGATTTGAACTCGTTGTACGCGATCTGGACCGTGTCATACTCGCCGCTCAGGAAGCGGTTGACCGCGCCACGCGTGATCCGCTGGGCGGCATCGTAACTCACGCGATCGAAAAAACCGTTATGGCTTTCCAGGATCGTGTATCCGCGCCGGCGGAAATAATCGTTCGACTTGCGGCCGATGGTGACCAGATGCAGATTTCCGGATGCCAATGCCTCCGGAAATCGCGTGCGGAAGGCCTCCTCCGTGTAGCGGAACAAGTTCGAGTTGAACCCGCCGCACAGGCCGCGGTCCGAGCCGATGACGACGATCAGCACACGTGATGTCGATGCCGCGGTGGCCAGCAAGGGGGACCCGGTGGGCATCGTGACGGCCAGGCGGCCCACAACCGACCTCAATTTTCCGGCGTACGGACGCAAGGCCACGACACGGTCCTGCGCCTTTTTGAGACGGGCGGCCGCCACCATTTTCATGGCTTTGGTGATCTGCTGCGTGCTCTTGACCGTCGATATGCGGTTGCGGATTTCGCGGAGATTGGCCATGAGTCGGGAATCAGGCGGTTAAGGTGGATGCGACCTGTTCGGCGAGGGCCAGAACCTGCTCGGCAAACGCTTCCGACAACACACCCTTGGTGCGAAGGTCCGTCATTTCCGCGGCATGCTTCGTCTCGATGGCCTCCAGAAACTCCCGCTCGAAAACGGCCATCTGGGAAACCTGGAGCTTGTCGAAGAAGCCTTTGTTGTTCAGGAAGAGCAGCGCGATCTCCTTGTCGACCGACAAGGGTTGGGCCACGCCTTGCTTCAAGAGTTCCACGGTACGTGCGCCACGGGCCAGCTGACGCTGGGTGGAGGCATCCAGGTCGGAACCGAACTTGGCGAAGGCTTCCAGATCGCGGTACTGGGCCAGATCCAGCTTCATCGATCCCGAGAACTTCTTCATCGATTTCACCTGGGCGGAGCCACCCACACGTGAAACGGAAATACCCACGTCGATGGCAGGACGCACACCGTTGTTGAACAGTTCCGATTTCAGGAAGATCTGCCCGTCGGTGATCGAGATCACGTTGGTCGGGATGTACGCCGACACGTCGCCGGCCTGGGTTTCGATGATCGGAAGAGCTGTCAACGAACCGCCACCCTTGATCATCGGACGGATCGACTCGGGCACGTCGTTCATGTTGGTGGCCACGGAATCGTTCCGGTTGATCTTCGCGGCGCGCTCCAGCAGACGGCTGTGCAAGTAGAACACATCGCCCGGGTAGGCTTCACGCCCGGGAGGACGACGCAACAGCAACGACACTTCGCGGTAGGCGACCGCCTGCTTCGACAAATCGTCATAAATGATGAGCGCGTGACGGCCCGTGTCCCGGAAATACTCCCCGATGGCCGCACCGGCATACGGCGCGATGAAGCGCATCGGAGCAGGAGCGGATGCCGGCGCCGAGACCACGACGGTGTACTCTTTGGCACCGTACTTCTCCAACATGTTGTTCACGTTGGCGATGGTGGAGCCTTTCTGACCGATGGCGACATAGATGCAGAAAACGCCCGTCCCCTTCTGGTTCAGGATGGTATCGATGGCGATGGTGGTCTTACCGGTCTGGCGGTCGCCGATGATGAGCTCCCGTTGGCCACGACCGATCGGAATCAACGCGTCGATGGCCTTGATGCCAGTCTGCAAGGGTTCGGTCACCGGTTCGCGGTAGATCACACCCGGTGCCTTGCGTTCCAGGGGCAGGCGGTAGGTCGTGCCGGCCACAGGGCCATGGCCATCCAGCGGAACCCCGAGCGGATCGATCACGCGGCCCAGGAGCCCCTCGCCAACCGGAATGGATGCGATCTCGCGGGTCCGACGAACCGGATAGCCTTCCTGCACATCCCGGGATGAGCCGAACAACACGACACCGACGTTGTCTTCCTCCAGGTTCAACACCATGCCCTTCATCGGCACTCCCGACGCGTCGACGGCGTCCGGAAATTCCACCAGTTCACCGGCTTGCACCTTCGAAAGTCCGTACACACGGGCGATGCCGTCGCTTACTTCGAGCACCGTACCCACATCGTAGGTGGCGGCGGCGTTGTCGAAGCCGGATAACTGTTTTCTGAGGATGGACGAGACTTCGTCCGGGCGTACGTGACTCATGAATTCAGGATGAAATCGTATGTGGGTTAAACCATCGGGACGTGCAGCAAGCCGTCCAGTTTTTCAAGGGAATGGCGGACCGATCCGTCATGGACGGTATCGCCGATGCGGACGGTCACGCCACCCAACAGCCTGGCGTCCATGAACGCTTGGACACGAACCTTCTTTCCGGTCTTGTGCTCCAATGCCTGACGAAGCGCCTCCAGATCCGCCGCTCCCAGTTCGTAGGCCGACGTCACCACCGCGTCAACGATGCCGTGATGCGCGTTGTGAAGTACCTGGAAGGCGACCGCGATCGGACCGAGCAAAGACAGTCGGCCACGCGCCGTCAGCAGATCGAACAGACCGCGCACGACCGGAGAAGCCTTCGGAAAGATCTCACCAAGCACCCTGCGTTTGATGTCGTTCTTGACGACAGGGCTGCCGACGAACTGCCGTAGCTCGGCGGAACCGGACAGGGTCTTGGCCAAGCCGTCCAACTCGGACAACAGGCTATCGGACTGCCCCGTTTCCAGGGCGATTCCCAGCAGACCTTTGGCGTAGCGGCGGGCGGCGGTAGTGGCCATATCAGTTGCCCGACAGATCCTTGATGAACGAGTTCACCAGTTTGCGGTTCTTGTCGGCATCCAACTCGGCATTCAGGATCACCTTGGCGGATTGGATGGCCAGATCGGCGACTTCATTGCGAAGTTCCTCGATCGCGCGTTTCTTCTCCATCTCGATGGTGGTCCGGGCTTGTTCGATCAAAGCGGAGGCTTCCGCTTTCGACCTGTCCAAACGGTCCATGCGGATACGCTCGGCATCTTCGAGAGCCTGTTTGCGGATGGCTTGCGCGGCGGCTTCCGCCTGGCGCATCGCCTCCTCGTTGGCTTTACCGACCTGCTCGGCCTTGCGCATCGCGGTCTCGGCGGCATCCAACGACTCTCGGATCGAGTGCTCGCGCTGTTGCAAGGCACTGAGCAACGGCTTCCAGACGAACCGGGAAAGGGCGAAAAACACGACGGCGAAAACGACCGCGGTCCAAATGAACAGACCGGGATCC
>Ga0169931_10000863_pt1 | contig 50436 bp, 47 predicted proteins | sample Kivu_15m_20L_FD_129675 | JGI IMG/M metagenome (GOLD analysis project Ga0169931, IMG submission 129675) | Freshwater microbial communities from Lake Kivu, Western Province, Rwanda to study Microbial Dark Matter (Phase II) - Kivu_15m_20L... | ecosystem: Environmental > Aquatic > Freshwater > Lake...
CCATTTTTTTGAGCCGCTCTTTGAGCGGCCCCCACCATGCAAAGCGTTGTGTTTTCATCGGCGCCCCCTTTTACTTCAACTCTCCAAATCCGCCAATCGACAGGTTTTCAAACACGGCCTAGGAGAATGCCCAGGCCGCTGAAAAGACAAATTACACGTCCACTCGAATTTTATCGCGTGTCAGGCAGCCGAGTAGTGCACGCGCACGAGGTACAAACCGCACGCTGGCGCGGTTTGATTGCTCTGTTTGCCAGCGGGATCGGTGAGCAGGCCCTCAAACCACTCCTTCGGCTCACGTTTGCGGGCGACGTGGATCAAGCTGCCGACGATGAGGCGCACCATCTTGTAGAGAAAGCCATCGCCTTCGAATTCGAGCTCCAAAACATCGCCTTCCTCACGCAAATCGACCCGGTGGATGGTGCGCGTGGTCTTGTCCGGCAGGGTGCGGCGTTCGGTTTCGGGCATGTCGCCACGATTGGCGCTCAGCCGGATGAAGTTGTGCGTGCCGGTCAGTTTTTCGCAGCACCAGCGGAGGGCGTCCATGTCGAGTGGACCATAGACATGCCAGGCACGGTCGGCCTCGAAGGGCGAAAGCATGCGCGGCCGCCAGATGCGGTAGCGATACACTTTGCCGACCGCATCGAAGCGCGCATGGAACCGTGTATCGGCGTCTTCGGCGTGCAAAACGCGAATGGTGAGAGGCAGGCAGGCGTTGAGCGCGTTCACCCACGCATCGCCACTCATGCGCACGGTTTCGGGCACGTCACAATGAGCGACTTGCGCGAGCGCGTGCACACCGGCGTCGGTGCGGCCGCTGCCCTGCACCTGCGTGACGATGTCGGTGGCCTTGCGGATGGCGGTGTTGATTTCATCCTGCACGCCGCCACCGCCCTCCTGGCTCTGCCAGCCTTTCCACGGCGTGCCGCAGTAGGCGACGGCGAGGCGCAGACGCTTGCAGCCCGGCGGCGGAGCGTGGCGCAGGCCGGCCTTACTTTCGACGTCGCTTCGGCTCATCGGTCCAGTTGAGTTCGTAGGCTTCGTCGGGCAGCAGGAAGCCCTCCGGGCCGCGTTGCTGGTTCAAATACTGCTGCAGGATGACGACGGCGGCGATTTGATCGACGACCTCGTTGCGTTCGCGCTTGTTGGTGACGCCCGCACGTGAGAGCGCCGCCTCGGCCTCGACGGAGGAAAGGCGTTCATCGACGAATTCGATGGAAATGGCGTGCCGCAGCTCCTTGCCAAGGCTGAGGGCGAATTTTTCGACGCGCTCGGCCGCTCCACCCTTCTCCCCGCTCATGTGATAAGGCATGCCGACGACGATTTTGCCGATGTGCTTGTCCTTCACGATGCGGGAGATCGCACGTTCCGGCTCATGATTCGCGTCGATCGTCTTGAGCGGGCTGGCAATGATCTCCATCTCGTCGCTGATGGCGAGTCCAATGCGCACGGTGCCGTGGTCGATGGCGAGGATGCGCGGCATGGGGGCAGTTAGGGGTTACGAGTTAGGAGTTAAGGGTTAAGTGAGAACGACGAAGCCGGCCTAACCAATAACTCATCACATTTTATCGCAGCTCCTTCGGCAGGCCATCGACGAGCTTCTTGATCGTTTCTGCACGAGCACGGTCGGTGACGAGAAGACCGTCCTTGGCGGCGACGACAATGAGATCCTGCACGCCGATGAGGGCGATGTGTTGGCCGGTTTGCGAGAAGACGATGTTGTTCGCGGCGTCCTGCTGCGAGAAGGCGCAGTTGAACTGGTTGCCGTCGCTGTCGTGGTTCAGATAACGGCCCACGCTGGTCCAGTTGCCCACATCATCCCAGTCGAAGGTGGATTCGATGTTCAGCACGCGGGAAGCTCTTTCCATGAGTGCGTAGTCGATCGAGAGCTTCGGAAGTTTGCCGAACTGCTTGGCGACAGTGGCGTTGAAGTCCTTCGAACCACGTAGCTCGCTAACGAAGTCGGCCAGCACCGGGCAGTGGCGGCTGAGTTCGCTGAAAATGGCGGGGATCGTCCAGATAAACATGCCCGCGTTCCAGAGGAAGTTGCCCTGGGAAATGAAATGCTCTGCGAGATCTGGATTCGGCTTCTCACGGAACCGTGCGACCTCCCAAGCCGCCAGATCATCGAGTCCGCCGATGCTGGCGCGGCGTCCGCGCTCGACATAGCCGTAGCTGGGGCAGGCCCAGGTGGGCTTGATGCCCACGGTGACGAGATTACCGCTGTTTTCGGCAGCGATGGCAGCGTTTTTCAGCACGCGTTGAAACTCGGCCTTGTTCTGAATCAAATGGTCAGCTGGCAGAACGATCATCGTCGCCATCGGATCACGCGCCACGACCCAACCTACGGCGAGGGCGATGGCAGGCGCAGTGTCACGCTTCTCTGGCTCGGAGACGATGTTTTCGGCGGGCAGGTCCTTGGCGATCGAGCGGACGCTCGCTTCCTGCTGCTGGTTCGTGAGGATCAGGATGTTCTCCTTCGGCACAAAACCATCGAGACGTTCGATGGTGAGTTCGAGCAGCGTCTTATCGCCGAAGAGTTTCAAAAGCTGCTTTGGCTGTGCGTTACGGCTGATGGGCCAGAAGCGTTGGCCACTGCCACCAGCGAGGATGAGGGCGTAGCGTTTGGGAGATGCGGCGTTTTGGGGCATGCGTGGCACCTGTTAGCCGGGAAGCTGGAAACGGGCAAATTCCTCTTTGGTGAATCACAGACTGCGGCTATGCTCACCCATGCAGCAAAACCATTCTGTTCCCGGTTACGACGCCTACGCCTCGCTCATCGCCCCCGCCGCCGCTGGCTGCGCGCTCGGCATCCTCTTTGGCCGTGGCATGCGCCGGGGTTCGTCCAATGTGATCGCGCTCACCCTGCTGGCGGCCAGCGCCGTGGTCGCCGCGCCGGTCATCACCGATTTGGTGCAGCGCACCGCCTACCGTCCGGGCAGCGAGCGTGGCAGTCGTCGTCGTCTCGAAGGCATCCGCAGCCACGGCATGCCGGATGCGGACTCGAGCGATTTTTATGCAATGGACACGCCCGAGGCGTTTCCGGCGGTGACGCGATAAGCAAATGCCCGCCAGAGGCGGCATATTCACGCTTTGGCCCAACGCAGCCTCTTTCTGGCGAATGCTATGCCTGAGGCTGTCTTCAGGTATCGCTCAAAAGCAAGCGCCTGGTCGCGATCAGAAAATGCCAGGTAAGTTTCGAGAACCCAAGGCACAGATCTCTTGGTGTGAGTTGATTTGCCTGCGTTGTGTTCGGCGAGTCGCTGACGCAGATTTTCTGTGAAGCCGGTGTAAATCTGCTTTGGCGAAGACTGGCTGCGAAGAAGGTAAACATAGTACATGGTCACCGATTCTGAGTGATTGATGACGACGATGACAAGCCTTGTCTCGATCGCCTTTTGGATGGCGTGCCATTCGTAGCCGGGCAGAGAAGGTGGCCCGTCCTTCGCTCTTCGAGCTACGGAGGGCATTCTTCACCGTCTAAAGCCGGCGAAGAATGGCGGAGAGGGAGGGATTCGAACCCTCGGTGGAGTTACCCCCACGTCTGATTTCGAGTCAGGTGCCTTCAACCACTCAGCCACCTCTCCTTGGAATCGCGAGCGCGGCGAAACTAACGCCCGGCGCGTGGAATGCAAGGCGAGGCTTACAATGACTTGATGGATTTCCAGTTGAGTTCAGGTCGGGCTGGCGATCTTGACCGCCGTTATGAAAACCATCTCCCAGATCCTCTCGGTCCTGATCGGTCTGTTCGCCGCCCTTTGCATGGTGATCGGCATCATCCCATTGCTCGGGGCGATCCAGTGGCCCGTGCTCGTGTTCTGCGTGGCCGGCATCATCTTCGGGGTGTTTCCAGAAAGGAAAATTGGCCTCACCATCAACGTCGCAGTCGGAATCGTGGCCTTGGTGCGCCTCATTTTGGGCGGCGGCGTGGCGTGACGGTCGGCAGCTTCACCTTCCCGTGCTTCACGCTCAAATGCGGGCTGTGACGGGACAAGAAACGCCACGGATACTCCACTGCTTCACTGATGCCGACGCGGATGTCGGTCACGACCTCGTGCGCTGAGGTGTCTTTCACCGTGCGCAAGCCGCAGTCCGCAGGACGGCCTCTTGCAGACAGAAGAGTGCCGTGATCCGCGCCGGTGATGCCGAGCGCCATCGCCAGCTTTCCCGGTCCGGAGCACAGTTCGTGCAGCTTTTCACGCTGGCGGCGCTGCTTCATTGCCTTGAGGCCGTTGATCGGCTCCAAAGCGCGGATGAGAATCAGTCCATCACGTGCTCCACCTTTGACGAGCAGGTTGAAGAGCCAGTACATGCCGTAGTTGAAATAGACGTAGGCCGTTCCGGGCGGTTTGGAGCGCACAAACTCCCGGGCGCTCGGACGTGAGGCCGTGTGGCAGGCGGGATCGTCCTGGACCGCGTAGGCCTCGGTTTCGATGATCACGCCAGAGCAGCCCTTCCAGACGAGTTCGACGCCGACCAGATCACGTGCCACGTCGAGAACGTCACGCTCGAAGAAATCGCGGTTCAACCAGCTCATGGCTCACAATCCGGTCGGGTGATCGACAAACTCCCACGGAATGCCGAACTTGGTCTCGATGTGAGCGGAAAGCGCCTTCACGCCGAAGGTCTCGGTGGCGTAGTGACCGCCGTAGATGAGGTTGATGCCGAGTTCTTCTGCCAATGTGTAACTCCAGTGCGGACCTTCACCGGTGATGAAGGTGTCGATGCCGTTTTTTGCCACGGTGGCGACCTCGCTGCCCGCACCGCCGGTCATGATGCCGATCTTGCGGCAGATTGAGGGGCCGGCGGCGCAAACATGCACGCGGGAACCCGTGGCGACTTGGAGTCGCTTCACCAACTCGTCACGATCGATCTCGGTCTCGATGCGGGCTCCGTTGTCCGTGCCCTTGGTTTTCATGAACGTGCCGCAGGGCTCCAAACCGAGCGCACGGGCCACACCGGCGTCGTTTCCGAGCGTCGGATGAAAATCGAGCGGCAGATGGCAACTGTAAACGGCCAGCCCGGCTTCGATGGCGAGCTTCATCTTTTGAAACACCGGGCCGGTCCACGGCTGCGGGGTGTTCCAGAACATGCCGTGATGCACGATGAGCAGATCTGCGCGTGTTGCGACCGCCTTGTGCATCACCGGCAGCGACGCATCCACGGCGGCGACGATGCGCGTCACCTTCTTGGCTGCGTTTTCGAGCTGCAGGCCGTTGTAGGCGTTCGCGTAATCGGGGATCTCCGCGATGCGCAGTTCGGTATCGAGGTAGCTGACAAGGTCGGCGAGATTCATGCTGGACAGGAGGTGTGGCGGTTCGCTAGCATCCGCATCATGTGCTGCTTCACAGGAAAAGTCGAGGAGGTCAAAAACACACGCATCTTTGCGCGATTGGGGGAGCATGGAAATCAGGTCATCATTTACCAGATGTCGCTGAAAGCTGACGCCGATCTCGCGATGGTCCTGCCCATTCCGGTCAAACAAGGGACTGACGAAGATGCGGTGAAGTTTTTCGACTTCTCTAAGTACGAGAACGTGTTTTCGGATCTGTGGGGTTTGTTTCCAACGCCACGGGCTTTTCTAGGAGATCCCTTCGGTGCTGAACCTGCGGCCCAAGGTTACGCGCTCAAAGTCGTCTCCGTTGGCGCCTACGATGCGAGCTTTGTACCGACCATCGCCGACTTCAGCCGCTTGGACGCCCGGTTCCGGCTGCCAGAGGGCGTCTGGGCGAAGTTGCCGGGCTATGCCGACTTCGGATTCGCGGTCTTCAAACTGAAGCCGGGCAACTCCCAGGTGCATCCCATGGCGTTTTCGTTTCCGAGTGCCCTGAGCGGCACGGTCTTTTTCCCCACGCTGCACATCCACGACGGCGAAGTGCATCCGAAAGAGCAATTTGACCACACGCTCTATCTGCAAGCTCCGGCGGGCAACCTGTCCCAGGGCGGCTGGCGGGAATCGCCCGCGCTGGCGGTCACGAAGGTCAAATGCGGACTCACGCATGGCATGATCCGGCCAGATTTGCACGTGCATCAGCAGGTCATGCGCGGGAAATTCGACAATGGCGATGTCGTGGCGAAGGTGCGCACCGCCTGAACCTGTCACGCATGCCTGAAGTCACTCGTTTCGCTCCCAGTCCCACCGGATGGCTGCATTTGGGGCATGCGTATGCGGCGTTGTTTGCCCACGAAAAGGCCGCGGGCGGCCGGTTTCTGATCCGGCTGGAGGACATCGACGGCACTCGGGCGCGACCGGAGTATGAGGAGGCGATCTTCGAGGACCTGGCCTGGCTGGGGTTGAGCTGGGAAACCCCGGTGCGCCGTCAGAGCGATCACTTCGACGACTATCGCGCTGCTTTGGCGAAGCTGGAGGCGCTCGGCGTGCTGTATCCATGCTTTTGCACGCGGAAGGAGATTCAGGACGAGATCGCCCGCGCCGGGAATGCGCCGCAGGGTCCGGACGGCCCCTTGTATCCCGGAACCTGCCGGAATCGAAGCGCGGACGAGCGTGCGGAACGCATCGGCCGAGGCGGGCCCTACGCGCTGCGCTTGGATGTGGCCAAGGCATCGTCTTGGGTCGGCAGCGAGTTGTTTTGGGAAGATCGCGGTCGCGGTCGTTTCAAGGCGCAGCCCGGTGTGTTTGGCGATGTCGTGCTCGCACGCAAAGACACACCGGCCAGCTACCATCTCGCCGTGGTGGTCGATGATGCGTTGCAGGGCATCACGCTGGTAACACGTGGTGAGGATTTGCTCGAAGCAACGCACCTGCATCGCTTGTTGCAGACGCTTCTGGGGCTCCCGGTGCCGGAATGGCATCACCACGGCCTCATCACCGATGAAACCGGCAAACGCCTCGCCAAACGCGATGACGCTCGCTCGCTGCGCAGCCTGCGTGCGGCTGGATGGACGCCGGAGCAGGTGAGGTCGGCCGTTCTTTGATCAGAACACAAACGGCGGCGGGATGATCTGCGCGCCACCCCCGCCGAGCGGATTGCCCTTAGTTTCTTCGATCTCGGAAACGACGCCGTCCTTAAAGCTGACACTGAGCGTGCCGACCTCGACCTTCACATAAACAACGGTCGGAACGAGGTTGCCGAAGCCATCGCGCCCGGTGGTGGTCTGTGGAACGCTGTCGTAGATGCTGAACTCCAGTTTTTCCTCCTTGCCTTGCGCGTTGACCTTCGCGCTGGTGCGGGCGGGCTTGCCGAGGGAGGCCTTCACTTCCTCACTGGTCATGCCGAGGGCGACTTGGCGCTTCTCAATGAGTTCAGCGACCTTCTGCGTGCGTTCGTAGAGTTTTTTCAGGTTAGCAGCGAGATTCGGATCGGCAGAGAGCATGTCGGCCTGACGGACCCAGCCCGCGACGTCGCCATGTCTTGCGCGGCCCCGCACACGATACGCGGTGTCCGACATTGCGACGAGAGTGACAAGCGTGCCTGGCGCAAAGGAGCCCAGCGCTCCTTGGAACTTGCTCGTGGGATACACAGGTGCCTCGAGCTGCACCTTCAGCACGACCGGCTTCGGCGTCATGCCTTCCACAGAGAACGTTCCCGGCTCCAGGTTTTGCAGCGAGGACTTGTTCCGCGGCGACGAGGTGACGGGAAACTGCGCCTGGACCATCTGGGCCATGAGCAGGCTGAGGAGTGCAAAACGGATCACTTTCATAGGTCCAAGGGTTCGATTCGGGCGCAGAATACCCGACTCCGACGGCTTCCGGCAACCTTTTGTTCGACGCTTGTTCAGTCCCGCGTATCCCTCAATCCCCCTCCAAACCATGCCCAACGGACCTCTTTCCACCAAGCTCTTCGATCTCGCCAAGCAGTACATCCCTGGCGGCGTGAATTCACCCGTGCGCGCCTTTCGCAATGTCGGTGGCGACCCGTTTTTCGTGAAGCGCGCCAAAGGCTGCCGCATCTACGACGTGGATGACCGCTGCATGATTGACTACGTCGGCACCTGGGGCCCGGCGATCCTCGGCCATGCGCCCATTCCGGTCATTGAGGCGATCCACCGCGCCGCGAAGGAAGGTGTCAGCTTCGGCATTCCGAACCTCTACGAGGTCGAAATGGCCAAAACGATCTGCGAATGGGTGCCGAGCATCCAAAAGGTGCGCATGGTGAGCAGCGGCACGGAGGCAACGATGAGCGCCATTCGCCTCGCACGTGGTTTCACAAAGCGCGACCGCCTGGTGAAGTTCGACGGCTGCTACCACGGCCACAGCGACAGTCTTTTGGTCGCCGCAGGCAGCGGAGCGCTCACGCATGGAAATCCGGACAGCGCGGGCGTGCCGAAGGATCTCGCCGCTTTGACCAGCGTTTTGCCCTTCAACGACGAAGCGGCTCTGGAGGAGCTTTTTGAGCAAAAAGGCCACGAAATCGCCTGCGTGATCGTCGAGCCGTATCCGGCCAATGCGGGCCTCATTTTGCCCAAACCGGGCTTTTTGGCCAAGTTGCGCGAAATCACCGCCAAACACGGCGCGCTGCTCATTTTCGATGAAGTCATGACCGGCTTCCGCCTCGCCAAAGGCGGCGTGCAGGAGCTGGAGAAGATCACGCCGGACCTGACCTGCCTCGGCAAGGTCATCGGCGGCGGTTTGCCGGTTGGTGCGTTCGGTGGGCGTGCGGATGTGATGGATTACCTCGCGCCGATCGGCCCGGTGTATCAGGCGGGCACCTTGAGCGGCAATCCCGTCGCGCTCGCCGCAGGTCTCGCGCAACTCCGCGAGATCGAAAGGCTCGGCGGCTACTCCTTGCTCGAAAACCTCGGCCAGATCATGGAGGAAGCAGTACTCGACGTGCTCCAGAAGAAGGGCCTCGGCTACCGATGGTATCGAAAAGGCAGCATGTTCTGCCTCTTCTTCACCGAGAAGGAAGTCCACAGCCTGCAGGACGCCAAAACGAGCGACTTGGCCGCCTTCCGCAAATTCTTCCACCACTGCCTCGACAACGGCGTGTACTTCGCGCCCAGCCAGTTCGAGACCGGTTTCATCAGCATGGCCCACAGCAAAGTGGACCTCGACCAAACCGCCGAAGTCGCCGCCGCAGCGCTGGCGGCGCTTTGAGACTCACGATCATGAACGAGCCGAAATTCGCTGTCGCCCAACTGGATGAGATCACGCCGGCGCCGTGTCCGTGCGGGCAGGCGCGTCGGGCGTTCAAGGAGCCTTGGAACACGCTCGCCACGGTGCATCTGACGGACATTCACGCGGACTCGAAGGCGCACTGGCATGAGAAGATGACGGAGATCTACATCGTGCTCGAGGGCGAGGGTCATCTGGAGGCGGATGGGCAGATCATTCCGCTGAAACCGATGACGACGGTGATGATCCGGCCGGGTTGCGTGCATCGTGCTGTCGGCAAACTGAAGATCATCAATGTGCCGATGCCGCCGTTTGATCCGGCGGATGAGTTTGAGGTCTGAGGCTTTGCGACGTCACACATTGAAACGCCACTCCACGACGTCGCCGTCGCGCATGACGTATTCTTTGCCTTCGATGCGGAGTTTGCCCTTTTCCCTGGCCTTCGCGTTGGAGCCGAGTTCGACGAGGTCGTTGTAGTGGACGATTTCACCCGCGATGAAGCCGCGCTCAAAGTCGCCGTGGATGACGCCCGCCGCCTGCGGGGCCTTCATGCCTTTCGTGATGGTCCACGCACGCGTTTCCTTCTCACCAGTGGTCAGATAGGTCTGCAGGCCGAGCAAATCGTACGCGCCTTTGATCAGACGCGACACGCCGCTGTCGCTGACGCCGATGTCGGCGAGGTAGGCTTTGGCCTCTTCATCGCTGAGGTCGATCAATTCGCTCTCAATCGCGGCGCTGACAACCACGGCAGCGGCTTCATGCGCGTGGCGCACATACTCGCGCACCTTGCCCACGAAGGGATGGTTGTCGGGGTCGTTCGAAGCGGCGGCGAGATCGTTTTCCGCGACGTTGCAGGCGAAGATGCAAGGCTTTGAAGTGAGCAGGAAGAAGGACTTCAGAAGCTTCCGCTCGTCATCGCCGAGTTCGAGTGTCACGGCGGGTTTTCCGGCGTCGAAGTGCGGGATGAGCTTCTCGCAGAGGGAAAGCTCGGCCTTGGCCTCCTTTTCGCCACGCTTCGCGTTTTTCTCGGCCTTGTCCTTGCGACGCTGCACGGCGTCCATGTCGGCGAGGATGAGCTCGGTGTTGATGACCTCGATGTCGGCCACGGGGTCGATGCTGCCGCTCACGTGGGTGATGTCGCCATTTTCAAAGCAGCGCACGACATGCACGATGGCGTCCACTTCGCGGATGTGGCTCAAGAATTTGTTGCCGAGGCCTTCGCCCTGGCTGGCGCCCTTCACCAGCCCGGCGATGTCCACGAATTCGATGGCGGCCGGGACGAGCTTCTGCGAGCCGGAGAGCTTCGACAGCACCGTGAGGCGCTCGTCCGGGACGGTGACGACGCCGGTGTTCGGCTCGATGGTGCAGAAAGGATAGTTTGCTGCCTCCGCCTTGCGGGTGCGGGTGACTGCATTGAAAAGGGTGGATTTGCCAACGTTCGGAAGGCCTACGATACCGGCTCTGAGCATAAGGGCGGCGAGAGTAGGGCGGATTGAGAAATGAGCAAGGCGGCGTTGCGTCCCGAGGGCACATCGGCGAGACTCCGCGCCCTTTTTCCGGTCCCGACCATGCCGTTTGAACTTCTCGCCACCGATTCATCGTCCCTCGCACGTCGCGGGCGGCTGACGACGCCGCATGGGGTGGTGGAGACGCCGGTTTTCATGCCGGTGGGCACGCAGGGCACAGTGAAGGCGGTGCATCCGCAGGAGTTGAAAGCGCTGAACTCGCAGATCATCCTCGGAAACACCTACCACCTCTTTGTGCGGCCTGGGATGGAGATCATGAAGGAAGCGGGCGGGCTGCATGCCTTCTCGAACTGGGACCGGCCCATTTTGACGGACAGCGGCGGCTTCCAGGTCTTCTCACTGGCGAAATTGAGGAAGATCAAAGAGGAGGGCGTGCATTTCCAAAACCACCTCGATGGCACGCCGATGTTCATCGGGCCGGAAACCTCGATGGAGATCCAGGCGACGCTCGGATCGGACATCGCGATGCTTTTCGACGAATGCACGCCGTATCCCTGTGAGGCCCAAGAAGCGTCCAAAAGCCTCGATTTGACCCTCCGCTGGGCAAAACGCTGCCGCGAGTGGATTGATCAAAATCGTCCGCAGACCGGTGGCGGGCCGCAGCAGCACTTTGGGATCGTGCAGGGCAGTGTTTACGAGGATTTGCGCAAAAAATCGGCCCGCGAGCTCGTGGCGATGGGGTTTGACGGCTACGCCATCGGCGGGCTGAGCGTCGGCGAGCCGGAAGAGGACATGATGCGTATCGCGGAGTGGGTGACGCCGCTGCTCCCGGCTGATCAGGCCCGTTACGCGATGGGTCTGGGCACGCCGCCGCAGTTGATCGAACTCATCGCTCGCGGCATCGACATGTTTGACTGCGTTTTGCCCACGCGGCTGGCTCGGAACGGCACAGCGTTCACCCACGACGGGATGATGAACCTGCGAAATGCCTGCTACGCCCGCGATTTCCGCCCCATCGCCGAGGACACGCACCCGCTCGTCCAGGGCTTCTCACGGGCCTACATTCGGCATTTGGTGATGGCTCAGGAGATCATGGGTTTGCGGTTGATTTCTCTTCATAACCTGCATTTCTACGCGTCCCTCACGTCCAGGGCACGTCAAGCGATCGAACAGGGTTGTTTCGCCGAGTTTAGGGCGGAGGTGCACGCCCGTTATCAAACCTACCCCCATTCCGATTCATGAACTTCCTCTCTTTTGACAATGCCCCCATCCTGGCCCAGGCCGCAGGACAGCAAGGTGGCATTCTCGGCAACCCGATGATGCTGCCGATCCTGATGATCGTGGTGATGTATTTCGTCATCTTCCGCCCGCAGCAGAAGCGCATGAAGGAGCACCAGTCGCTGATCGCCGCCGTGAAAGTGGGCGACCACGTCATCATGGAAAGCGGCGTGCACGGCCTCATCACCAGCGTGAAGGACCGCACGGTGATGGTGAAGATCGCCGACAATGTCAAAGTCGAGTTCGAGCGCAGCAAGATCGCCGCCGTGACGAAGAAGTCCGATGTCGTCGAAGCAAACCCTGCCTGACGGCCGAATGCCGAAACCCGAATGATGACCATACTTTCCTGATTCACACCACGCCCACCCGTTCCGGCCACTCGTCATTCTGAATTCATCATTCGTCATTTTTAGCCCCAACCTCCAGCCAACCCGTTCATGAACCCTCTCGCCACCTTCCTCGTCGGTGCCACGATCCTTCTGATGCTGCTCGTCTATGTCGGCACTGCCGTCCACAAGACCAAACGCATCACAGGCACGCTGCTCATCGCGCTGACCGCCTTCGCCTCGCTCTACACCGTGAACGCGCTGGGCATCAAATTTGGCATCGACCTCAAGGGCGGTAGCGAGTTCATCGTGAAGCTCGAGCCCGGGAAAAATGACGACGGCACGCCACGTGCGGTGACCAGCTCCGATGTGCAGCAGGCCATCGGCATTCTGGAGAAGCGCCTTAGCCCGGACGGCTCGAAAGACCTCACGCTCCAGCCCGAAGGCGCTGACCGCATCGTCATCCAGATGCCCGGCATCTCGCAGGAGGAGATCAAGGACGTGCGTGACAAGATCCAGCAGGTGGCGCACCTCGAATTCCGCCGTGTGCATCCCGAGGGCCGCGTGAAGCTGGAGCAGATCAAGGCCCGTGGCGGCATCAAGGAGCCCGGCTGGGCCGAGATGGAGTATCGTGTGCCTGAGACCGCGAAGGACGGCACCGTGCTGGCCACGTCCGAGTTGGTGCGTGACATGCCGGACCTCGAAGGCGATATCGTCGCCAACGCCTACCGCATCGTCGATGCCGAGGGCAACAAGGTCGTGCTCGAACTGAACAGCGACGGCGCGAAGCGCTTCGACGAGCTGGCCGCTGTGCACTACCAGAACCAGATGGCGATCATCGTGGACGGTTACATCCACTCCGCTCCCGCCCTGCGCGCGAAACAGTTCGGCGGCCGCGCCGAGATCTCCGGCGGCAGCAAGGGCTTCAGCCCCCAGGAAGCCGACACGCTGGCCACGCTGCTGAACAATCCGCTGCGCAATCCGATGATCATCCTCTCGGAAAGCTCCGTGTCCTCCGCCTACGGCCAGTCCTCCATTGATCAGGGCAAGTGGGTGGGCGTCGCTGCGCTGGCCATCACCACGCTGTTCATGTTCTTCATCTACCGCCTCGCCGGATTCGTGGCGATCATCGGCCTGGTCATCAACATGGCGATCCTCTTCGGTGCTTTCTCGCTTTTTGGGTTCACCCTGACCATGCCTGGCATCGCCGGTCTCGTTTTGACCATCGGCATGGCGGTGGACGCGAACGTGCTCATCTACGAGCGTTTGCGAGAGGAAATGGAGGCTGGCAAATCCCTCGCCGCCGCGCTCGACGCCGCTTATGAAAAGGCGTTCAGCGCCATTGCCGACTCGAACATCACGACGCTCATCTCCGCGATCATCCTGTTCGTGATCTCCGGCGGCTTGGTCAAAGGTTTCGCCGTCACGCTCATGATCGGTCTGCTTTCCTCAATGATCGGCGCGCTCATCGTCACCCGCGTGATCTTCATCTGGATCGTGGACCTGAACATCCTGACCCGTATCCACACCACGCGTATCATTCCGGACAAGATTTTCGACATTCTCGCCTCCGCGCCGAAGTTCATCATCGCCTCGCTGGTCGTCACCGCGATTTCATTCGCCACGCTCTTCGTGGAGGGCAAGGAGGGCAGCCTGGGCATCGACTTCCGTGGCGGCGGTCGTGTGGATGTGGTGCTCAAATCCGGCAAAAACATCACGGACGAGGAATTCGGCGACGTCTTCAAGGGACTCAAGCAGCCGGACGGCAAGGACCTCGGCACCTTCTACATCCAGCGCAAAAACGACCCCACCACCGGCGCGCTGAACCTGAGCATCCGCTGCGAGGAGAAGAGCGGTCCGGTCATCCAGACCGCCATCACCAGCAAGTGGAAGGAAGACACCATCACTGGCACCAGCATCGCCACCGTCGGCTCCGTGATCGGTGATGAGGCGATGAACACCTCCCTCATAGCCATGGGCATCGCGCTCATCGCCATTTTCTTCTACTTGATGATGCGTTACGAGTTCGCCTTCGCCCTCGGGGCCATCGTCGCGCTTTTCCATGACGTGCTCATGGTGCCCGGCCTATGCGTGCTCTTCGGCCAGGAGTTGAGCATCATCCACGTGGGCGCGTTGCTCACCATCGCCGGTTACTCGATCAATGACACCATCGTCGTCTTCGACCGTATCCGCGAGACGATCCAACGCGGTGGTGGTGGCAGCATGCGCGAGATGATGAACGAGGCCATCTGCAAGACGCTCTCCCGCACCTTGCTCACCGGTCCCACGGCCCTTGCGCCGATGATCGTGCTGCTTTTCCTCGGCAATCCTGCCATGCTGGAGTTCGCCATGCCGATCACCATCGGCGTGCTGCTCGGCACCTACTCCTCCATCTTCATCGCTTCTCCGCTCGTGCTGTGGTATGCGAAGAAGACCGGCACCAGCCTCAAGCGCCAGGTGCTCGACGCTCAGATCGAGCAGATGAAGGCCGAGCAGGCCATCGCCGCGGCAGCCGCAGCGAGCGGGAAGGTATAAGCAGGCCCTTGTTTCACTTTTCCAAGGCACACGGTCGAAAGGCCGCGTGCCTTTTGGTTTCTGGAGCTGTCCAGGCACGCGATGTCGAAGAGATGCGTGATGAGTTGGAACAAGATAGCCCTTTTGGCCTTCTTTTCGGTGTGGCTGCAGAGCACCGATCACGAAAAAGGCGGGCATCGCTGCCCGCCTTCGTTAAGCTTCGATCATCCAGGCTTTTCTCACTGAGCTGCTCCCGGAGCGGGTGCCGGAGTCGCCGGAGCGGCCGGTTTGATCTCTTCCGGGGGCGCTGCCGGAGCGGGAGTAGAACCTGCAGGAGCCGGTGCTGCTGGAGTGCCGTTGGCGGGTGCCGGGGCAGTGCCGGTTCCACCGGTCGGGCCGTTCGGATCATCCGGTGCCAGCGCGGTGGTGGCGGCAGCCGCTGCGGCGGCATCGTCGGCCTTTTTCTTCGCTGCGGCATACTTGGCGGCGTTGGCCTTCGCTTTTTCCGCAGATTGCTTGAGGTAGGTCTGATAATCCGGTCCGCTGCCTGTGATCGTCACCGGTGTGCCGACGGACGTGTGCGTGAAGAGGATCGGCGCCATCTTCGACGGCAGGCGGATGCAGCCATGCGAGGCGCGGCGACCGGGCTTCGGAATCGGGCCAATGTGCATGCCCACGCCGTCGCCGGTCAAGCGCATGAAGTAGGTCATCTTCGCCGCTTCAAAGCGTCCGCCCGCAGGGAGAAGGTCACGGCCCTGTTTGAAGTCTGAGTTCACCAGCTTGCCGTTCGCGTCGTAGCCTTTGCCGTAGAGGTTCGAGACCTTGTCCTTCACCTTTTCGAGGACTTTGAAGCTGCCGGTCGGCGTCGGGAAGCTCGTGATGCCACTGGCCACATACGTCCAGCCGACGAGATCGTCCCCGCTGTAAAGCATGGCGCGTTGCACATCCACATTGATGACCATGCTCGTGATCGGCTTGTTGCCGCCGGTCCACTCGCCCGGATACTTCCACTGTTCTTTCACCGGCTCTGGCGGCGGGGGCGGGGGCTTCTTTTTGAAAAGCTGGCAGGAGGCCAAGAACACGGTGCCCAGCACAAGACCAGCACGCAGAACGACAAGGGAGGTATGAGGTTTCACAGCGGGCCGATTCTAAGTGGCCTGTGTAAATCGCTCAAGCAGCGCGTGTCAGATTATTTTCAGCAAAGATCGAACAAATCAGATGGTGAGGAAATGAGCACATCTGCGCCGTGCGCACGCAGTTCCGCCTCGCCGCGAAATCCCCAACGCACGCCGACAGCGCGCATGCCGCTGGCCTTTGCGAAGGCCATGTCGATGCCGGAGTCGCCGACATAGGCCATTTCGTTCGTCTTCAAGTCGAGGAAAGCCGCCATCTCGTGCGCACCGTCAGGGGCGGGCTTGCGCGGCACCTCCGCCCGTTGGCCGAGGATGTGATCGAAGCATGTTTTGCCGAAAAAGTGCTCCGTCATCGGCACCGTGAAACGATGCGCCTTGTTTGAGATGACGCCGAGCTTCACGCCACGTGCCTTCAATTCCGCCAGCATCGCCTCGATGCCGTCATAAGGGCGCGTTTGTACATTCCAGAGCTGATCGTAGTGCGTCCGATACTCCTCCACGCAGATTTTGATCAACCCCTCGCTGCACACGCTTGCTGGCAGCGCTCGTTCGACCAGCTTCTCCATGCCATCGCCCACCATCTGCTTGAAAACCTCCTGTTCGCAGCGCGGATAGCCACGCGCGTCCAGCATGCGGTTGATCGACTCCGCGATGTCCGCGAGCGAGTCGATCAAAGTGCCGTCGAGGTCGAAAATGAAGGCTTTGAGGAAGGGCATTCACTCCTCATGCCGTGAATTGCCGCCTGATCAACTTGCCAGACGGCTCAATGCGACGAAAAAGCCTCATGCTCACCGACTACCACACGCACACGCCGCTCTGCCTGCACGCCGAGGGCAATCCGGTCGATTATGCGCGGCACGCGCAGAAGATCGGCCTCGCGGAAATCGGCCTGTCGGACCACAACCCGATGCCGGAGCAGTACGACAACTGGCGCATGCCGCTCTCCGACCTGCCGCGCTATTTTGAACTGGTGAACGAAGCCCGCGAGGCGCTGCCGGACTTCCCCATCCGCCTCGCGCTCGAATGTGACCACATCGACGGCTATCAGACGTGGATCGACGATACCGCGAAGATGGCGGACTGGGATTATCTCATCGGCAGCGTGCATTACATCCACGACGGCATCGCTGTGGACGATCCGAAGCACGTCTCGCGCTGGAAGAGCGCCGCCGACATCGAGCACATGTGGGGCATGTATTGGAAGCTCTACGAGCAGATGATCCGCACGAAGCAGTTCGACTTCCACGCGCATCCCGACCTGGCCAAACGCTTCGGTTTGCGGCCTGCGGGTGATCTGCGGCCCTACTACGAACCCGTGATCCAGGCGCTCGTGGACACCCACGGCATCCTCGAGGTCAGCACCGCCGGTTTGCGCAAGGACGTGCGCGAAATCTATCCCGCCCGCGAGATGCTGGAGATGGCCTTCAGCGCCAAGGTGCCCATCGTCATCAATTCCGACGCCCACGTGCCCACCGATGTCGGCGTGGACTACGACAAGGCGCTCGCACTCGTCCGCAGCGTCGGCTACACGACGACGGTGCGTTTTGAAAAACGTCAGCGCAAAGTCGTGCCGCTGCCTTGAGCAACTCAGGAGCCGCCTAAGGCATAACCCACGCCGCGCACGGTGCGGATGAGTTTTTTGTCGGCGTCCTTGTCAATCTTCGACCGCAGACGTTGGATGTACACCTCCACGAGATTCGTCTCCGGATCCATGTTATAGCCCCAGACATGCTCGTAGATCTGCATGCGACCGAAAACGCGACCGGGGCTGCGCATCAGGTGCTCTAGCAGCTCAAACTCGCGCGTGCTCAGCTCGATGGGCTCGCCAGCGCGACTGACTTTGCGCTCCAGCAGGTTCATGCAAAGGTCGTCCACGCGCAGCAGGTGGCTGGAATCGCCCGATTTGCGCCGCACCACGGTGTGCAGGCGCGCAGCCAGTTCCTCGACAAAGAACGGCTTCGTCATGTAATCATCTGCGCCGAGGTTCAGGCCCTCGATTTTTTCAGGCAACGTCGAGCGTGCGGTGAGCAGGATGACCGGCACGCTGTTGCGTTTCTCACGCAGGCCACGCAGGATGCTCAGGCCGTCGCGGCCCGGCACCATGATGTCGAGCACGAGCGCATCATACGGCACGGTGGTGGCCATTTCCCAGGCCTCGTCTCCGTCGCTGACGGCATCGACCTGGATGCCCTGCTCTTCGAGGCCCTTTTTGGCAAAGGAGAGCAGTTTGGCCTGGTCTTCGACGAGGAGGATGCGCATGCGGCGGATGATGCGGCGCAAAGGTGAATTGTCCAATGCGGCGTGACGCGCTAAAATCACCTCACGATGCGCATCCTGGCCTTCTTGTCCTTCTTTACCCATTCACCGGCGGTGGAGCCGCTTCCGCCGGAGCGCATCCAGGCCGCGTATGCGTTTTCCGTCGCGCACGGAGGCCATGCGCTGCTGATCAAACAGAACGGCAAAATTCTGCACGAATCCTACACGAACGGACACACGAAGCGCGAGCCGCATCGCATCTACAGCGGCACGAAGGCTTTCTGGTGTCTCTCGGCGTTCGCGGCGGAAAAGGATGGTCTTTTGAAGCTGGATGATCGTGTGGCTGACACCATCACCGAATGGCAAGACGACAAACGCCGAAGCAAAATCACCATCCGACAGCTTCTCGACTTCAGCAGCGGGCTGGAGCCGCTTTTCGGCCTGCATGAGAACGATTACAAAGACCGCACAGGCTCCGCGCTGAAGGCTGCGCTCGTCGGCACGACGGGAAAATCCTTCATCTACGGCCCGGCTGCCTTGCAGGTGTATCACGAGTTGCTCGCACGGAAGCTGCGAGAGAAAAAGCTGACCCCAACGCGCTATCTGGAGCGCAAGGTGCTGGGCCCACTAGATCTCGGTTCACAGCGCTACCTTCCAGACCAAAAGGGCGCACCCTTGCTAGCCGCTGGCTTCATGCAGACCGCCCGAGAGTGGTCTGAGCTCGGCTCCTGGCTCCTCAAGCACGAAGAAACGATTTCACGTCTCGGACCCAGCGCCGTGAACCGCGCCTACGGCTTCGGCTTCTGGAACAACCACGCCGCCGAAAGCAAGTCTGCCCGCGAGGTCGATGTGGAGGACACGCTCGACAAAAAATGGCACGAGCAGTCCTGGCGCAACGCCTGCCTCTGTCGTTCTGCTCCCGCCGACCTCGTCGCCTGCATCGGTTCCTATGGCCAGCGCCTTTACATCGTGCCGTCGATGAAGCTCGTCGTCGTGCGTCTGGCGAAGGATTCCAAACCGAACGACGCGCAGATGCTGCGATCGCTGTTTGAACGGAAATGAATCGCTCGACGGCGGGTCTGGAGGGGAATTCCCAATTCTAGTGATTATTTTGCGGCGCCAGCCTTGGATATCTTGCCAAGCGTGACGCCACACTCTTAAATCGCTTTCATGCAGCCAGGCAGAGAGCAGGGCGGTGACGCCATCCAGTTCGAGCCCTTCACGCCACCGTCGATGGCGGAGCTGGACGCGCTGATCCCGGCTTATCAATTTGTGGAGTTCATCGACCGCGGAGGCATGGGAGCGGTTTACAAGGCGGTGCAGAAGAGCCTGAACCGCATCGTGGCCGTAAAACTGCTGCCGCAGGTGAACCGGAACAAAGAAAGCTTCGCCGAGCGCTTCAAACGGGAGGCGCACGCGCTGGCGCAGTTGAACCATCCGCACATCATCGCCGTGCATGACTTCGGCGAGACAGCCGACGGCCAGATGTATTACGTGATGGAGTTTGTCTCCGGCATGGACCTGCAGCATCTGCTGAGACGCCAGTCGCCCGAGCCGAGGCAGATCCTGCGCATCATCACCCAAGTCTGCGAGGCGCTGCAATACGCGCATGAGCGCGGCATCGTCCATCGGGACATCAAGCCCGCGAACATCCTCATCGACGAGCGTGGCAATGTGAAAGTGGCGGACTTCGGCCTGGCGAAGGTCGTCGGCCCGCATTCGGTGGATTACACCGCCACAGGCACTGCGCTGGGCACGCCGGACTACATCGCACCCGAGGCGCTGGATGTAGACGGGAAGATCGACCACCGCGCGGACATCTACTCGCTGGGCGTCATGATCTACGAGCTCTTCACCGGTCACGTGCCCAAAGGAGTGTGGGAACCGCCTTCCATCCGCTCCGGTGCGGACAAGAGCATCGACGTCGTCGTCAGCAAGGCGATGCAAAACAACCCCGACAAGCGCTACCAGCATGTCAAAGACATGACGCAGGTGCTTGAGAAGATGCTCGAGAACAGCGGCAACTGGAAGAATTTCCGCCGTCCGGTGAAGAGTGATGTCATCCATCCGCCCGGTGACGCGGGCCGCATCCCAACGGACGCGGCTACGATTCGCATCAAGAAGCCAGCATCGCAGCGCCAGCGCATGAGGTGGGCGGCGGCGGGCATCGTGCTCATGGCCGTGGCGATGATTGCGGTCTGGCAGCCTTGGCGGTCTGCGGCACCCAATGACACGCGCCTCGTCTCGACACCCGAACCTGCTGTCAGCAGCGCGCCCGTCCTGGCGTCTCCGGCACCCAGTCAGGTCAACTTGCTCCAGTGGGGTGTTGGATCACGGTGGATTTGTGAATGTCGAGACCCCGTCCGATCCCAGCAGGCGCATGGGAAACGACCAGGACATCCGGCACACAGATGATCTGCCTGCCGGCACATTCACCATCTGGCGGGTGTCCATGTCCCCCATGCCGATCTCGGACGAGCAGGCCTTTGAAGAACTGATCACCAAGGTTCGTGAGGCCGGCAGTGTGAACAATCTGAGCCTCCCAGGACTCTCCGTGCCGCCGGAGGCGCTGCGGCATCTGGCGGAGATCGAAACGCTCACCAACCTCAATTTGATGGTCAGCCCGAGTCTCACCATGGACGCCGTTCCTCACATCGCCGCCTGCAAAAGCCTCACGCTGTTGCGCATCGGCGGTGCGGCGCTTCGCGTGGACGCCTCCGTCGCCGCAGAACTGCGGATGCGGATGCCGGACTGCTCCGTGAGTGATGCTGATTGACCCGTCACAGCCCCTTTTTTCAACCCACACACACATCCACATGAAAAAGCGGTCCAAAAAGAGCAAAGCAGCCCGTCGTCCCGTCAGATCCACTCAAACCCGTGGCAAGGCACGCAAAACCCGGCCCAAAAAGGCAGCACGCAAAGCCGTGAAGAAAAAAGCGCCTGTCAAAAAGGCACCGGCACGCAAACGAGCCGCCAAAAAGAAGACGGTGGCCAAAAAGAAGACCGTCCTGAAAAAGTCCGCCATCAAGAGGCGGCCTGCAGTGAAAAAAGCTGCGGCCAGGCGCAAACCCGCGCCCAAGAAAAAGACTCCTGCGTCCAAGAAGCTGCTCCCGGTGAAGAAGGCCGCCCGGAAGAAGCCTGCCGCCGCCAAAGTTCCCGCACCTGCTCCAGTTCGTCAACAAGCCCTGCGCTCGCTGGCGGTGATGGCCAGCGGCGTGCCGACCAACCGCGTCGCGCAGCCCACGGTCACCGCCAGGACGGGATTTTCTGCCCCGCGCATCAAGACACGCAAACCGCGCCTTCTATGGATTGGCGACGCGCTGGTGCCCACCGGCTTCGCCACCGTCACGCATGCGATTTTGAATCACCTGCGTCATGAATGGGAGGTCGTGGTCTCCGGCGTCAACTACGATGGCTCCGCTCACAAGCTGCCCTATCAGATCATCCCTGCCTGGCAGGGCGGGGACATGTGGGGGCTGAACCGTTTCCAGCATTTCTGCGCTGAGTTCGATCCTGCCGCCGTCATCATCAACAACGACTGGTGGAACGTGGCCCAGTTCGCCAGAGTCGCGCCGAAGAACGTGCCGCTCATCGGGTACATGCCCGTTGACGGCGGAAACCTCGATCCTGCCGCCATGCGTGACCTCGGCAGGCTCCATGCAGCCGTGTGGTACACCGATCATGGCCACCAAGAGGCCCTGAAGGCCGGATTCAAAGGCCGGCGTCACGTCATCCCGCACGGCATCGACACCCGCGTCTTCCAGCCAGTGCGGCGTGACGAGGCACGGCGTCTGCTCGATCTGAACGTGCCGCGCAACGCCTTCATCGTTGGCAATCTCAACCGCAATCAGCCACGCAAACGTCTCGATCTCTCGATTCAGATTTTCGCCGACTGGATCAAGCGGCATCAGATCACCAACGCCTTCCTGCTGCTGCATTGTGCGCAAAAGGACACCGGCTGGGATTTGCGTCGTATCGCCGCGTTCCACGGCGTCGCCGACCGTCTGCTGCTCACCGGCGGCGAAAACATGCGCGATCTGCAAAGCCCGCGCCACCTCCAGCTCATCTACAGCAGCCTCGATGTGCAGATTTCCACCACGCTCGGCGAAGGTTGGGGGCTTACCACGATGGAAGGCATGGCCTGCGGCATCCCGCAGATCGTGCCGGATTCCTCAGCGCTCGCCGAATGGGCCGTGCCTGCGGTGAAAATCCCATGCTCGCGCCTGCTCATGAACCCCGAGATCAACACCACCGGCGCGCTTGTCGATCACGAGCCGTTTGTGGCTGCCCTGCAGTCGCTCCATACCAACAAGGCCCGGCGTGAGGCGATCTCCGCACAAGGCATTGTGCATGTGCGGAGCATCAAATTCGACTGGCAGAACATCGCGCAACATTTCCACGCGATCCTCGCGCCTGCGACGAGTCGCCGGGCTATGAAGCCCGCTTTGCAAAAGTGAATCATCATTCGATGAAACGCTGAGGCGCGGACCTGTGCAGGTCCGCGCTTTTTGTCTGCTTAGCGGACGTCGGAGTGCCCCAGCTTGTCCTCTGGGGTCTTGAAAAGCATCGCGATGCTGAAGGTGACGATGGTGCCGAACAGGATGCGCCACGGAAACTCGATCTCCACCATCCACTCTGGACGCGGAAGGCCGCCATCCAGTCCCAGCGATGCCAGAAGACCCTTGTCCAGCCCGCTGAGATAACCGACGACGAGAAAACCCGCGAGCATGGCGATGCCGTTGCCAAGATCATTGCCACGTGTTTTCGTGAACAGTCCCACCATGAACACGCCCAGCAGTGAACCATAGGTGTAGCCAAAAACGCCGAGAATGATCGGAATGATGCGCAGCGACGGGTTGTGCGCCTTCACCCAAGCCGTTCCCAGAGCGACGGTGATCAGCAAAACGGCAAACAGCACAGTGCCGAATCGTAGCACGCGCACTTTGCCACTTTCCGCTGCAGGCTCGCCAAACCAGCGGAAGTGGAAATCGCGTACATAACTTGTGGCGAGAGAATTCAGCGCCGTGCTCAGCGATCCCATCGCCGTGGCCAGGACTCCCGCCACCACCAGTCCGCGGAGCCCCGCAGGCATCGAAGTCAGGATGAAGAAGGGGAACACTTGGCTGCTGTCGGGAGCGCCCTTTGCATTCTTCGGCAGCAGCAGCTCAGGGTGCTGCTGGTAGAACACAAAAAGCAGAATGCCGATGCTTAGCACCATGAAGTTCACCGGAATGTCGGCGACTCCGGATAGGATCGTAGCCTTGGCGCTCTGGCTTTTGTCTTTCGCTGTCAGCATGCGCTGAACCATGTCCTGGTCCGTGCCGTGTGTAGCGAGTGTGACAAAGGTCGAGCCGAGAAACGCTGCCCACACCGTGTATTCCGTTTCGAGAATGCCTTTGATCCAGCCCCAGGCACCGGGATGCGACGGGTCCGGCTTGCCCCAATCGATCAGTGCAGGCTTCAGAATCGCCGCATCCAGAGCCGCCCAGCCGCCCGTGCTGCCCAGCAGGTGCCACAATCCAAATCCGAGCGCCGAAAACAAGATCACCACCTGGATCACATCCGTCCAGATCACCGCACGGATGCCGCCCAGCGTGGTATACACCGCCGTCAGCACCGTGATCCCCACCAATGCCGCCGCATAGAGCCAGAACTCCTGCATGGGCGTTGTGTTCGGATTGATGAAAACCTTCCAGCCCAGCACCAGCAGCACCGTGGGCACCCACAAACGCGACCCACTGGCCAGCAGACGCGTGACCAAGAAAACAGCGGAGGAGCGCCGGCGCGTCTTCGGCCCGAAACGCACTTCCAGAAACTCGTAAACGCTCACCACGTTGTGCCGGTAATAGGCCGGGATGAACACCGCGCTCACCACCACGCGGGCGAGCAGGTAGCCTGCCATGAGCTGGATGTAGGTGTAGTTGCGCAGGGCATAACCTTCACCGGGGGCACCAAAAAACGTGCCCGCGCTGATCTCAGCCGCCAGGATCGATGCCAGCACCGCCCACCAGGCGATCTGCCGATCTCCGAGCGTGAAACCCTCCACGCTTCCGCTTTTGCTGCGCTGAGAAAGGCCGATGCCTATGATGAGTGCGAAGTAACCGATGATGACGAGCGCGTCGAGGAGGTAGGGCATGACTTGTTGCGGAAAGTCTCGCCGCAAAGCACCATGCCCGTCAAGCCTGCAACCCCGACACGCCGTTTTCTCTCTTCACGAGCTTCGTTACGCGTCATCAAAGCCGTATGAACTCAGCGGCTGACGACCTTGGTCTGCAACTTCGGACTCGTGCGCACGATGACGCGCTCCTCGGATTTGGTGCCCAGCGGAGTGTTGTATGAGATCAGCTCGTATACCTTGCCGATGTCCTTGTTGGTCAAAGGGCGGTTGATCAGCCGTTTGGTGGCTACCATGGGGTCACCGTAGTTTTGGATGGTCACAACGGCGTCTTCCGTGGAAGGAGGCGTAGCGACGACGGCGGACGAGTGGCTGAGACCTCCGGCCGGCGCAGCGACCTTGGGAGAGGCGCAGCTGGCCAAAAGGAGGACGGTGGAAAGCGACAGGAGGAGGGAGGAGGTTGGGGTAGTCATGGTAGTTTCTTGAATCAATCAAGTTGATGTTTAGATGATTGGGGCGCTGAAACGCTCAAAAATTCTTTGATCGTGAATTCGTACGCCCAATTCGTAGTAGTGTCCTGAGGCCGGTTAATCAGATGGTTCCTGAGGGGGGGCTGCAAAGCAAAGAAACCAATAGGTTCGGAATTATAGTCTTGATAGACTGCCGCGGAGTCAGCATGATTCCCAACTCATGAATAAAACGTTCCTATGCGTCGCGATCATGTTTTCCAACGGAGCTTCCGAAGCTCAGGAACAGCCTGATCAGCAATTGATTGCTTTGCACAGGCAGTATGAGAGCGCTTCGACTCTCTCCGCGCAGGGCAGGCTGCCGGAGGCGGAAATCGAACTCCGCAAGGTGGTGTCCAGTTGCAACCAAGTCTTCGGCAAGTCGCACCCCGACACCCTCATCAGCCGTAGCGATCTCGCCGCCACTCTCGCAGGCGAGGGCAAATATGCCGAGGCCGAGAAGGAAAACCGCGCCGTGCTGGCAATTCGCAAAGAAGTGCTCGGACCGGAGCATCCCGACACCCTGCTCAGCCGCAACAACCTCGCTGCCGCCCTTCAGGAGCAGGGCAAGCATGCTGAGGCCGTGCGTGAGTACCGGGCGGTTCTGGCAGTCCGTCAGCGCGTGCTGGGCCCGCAGCATCTCGAGACCCTCGAAAGCCGCAACAATCTCGCCACCGCGCTCAACGATCAGGGCCGCAACACCGAGGCGGAGAAGGAGCACCGGGAGGTCCTCGGCCTGCGCGAGCAGTTGCTCGGCGCGGAGCACCCTAAGACGTTGGACAGCCGCAACAACCTCGCTGCCGTGCTCCAGGAGCAGGAACGCCACACCGAAGCGGAGCGTGAGCACCGCCAGGTGCTCACCTCCCGCCAGAAAGTCCTCGGAGCGCGGCATCCGGACGTGTCCCTCAGCTCCTTCAACCTCGCCCTCTGCCTGGAGGCGCAGTCGAAATTCCAAGAAGCCGCCACCCGCATGCAAAGCGCCCTCGTGGGGTTCAAAAAGAGCCTTGGAGCGGACCATCCGCACACGCAGTTCGCGCACGAATCACTCCGTCGGATCGAGTCTGAAGCAGCGCGGTGAACCGAGTCTTTTTGGCGGGGAAAAGCACTCGCGCCGTCGTGGGCACTCGCTAGCATCCGCCCCGAATGTCCGCCGCCACCTTCATCAAGGAACTCCGCCACAACTGGAAGACCATCGGCGCGGTGGCGCCTTCCAGCCCGGCCCTGGCAGGACGCATGATGGAGGCTGCGGGCGTCTGGCAAGCGCGTCGCGTCCTGGAACTCGGCCCTGGCACCGGTGCTCTTACCGCCGCCATCGCCGACACCATGCCGCATGAGTCGGAGTACCTCGGCATCGAGCTGAACGACACCTTCGTGCAGCAACTCAGAGCGCGTTATCCGAGAATGCGCTTCGAATGCGCGGATGCTCAGCAGTTTGACTTCTCCCAGATGCTCGCCGGAGACGAAAAATTCGATGTTGTCATCAGCGGCCTCCCGTGGACGGCTTTTCCACGTGGATTGCAGGAATCCATCCTCGGCAATGTGCTTCCGCACCTCACTCCCGGCGGTTGTTTTGTCACTTTCGCCTACTGGGGCTTCCATCAACTGCCCGGCGGTCGCCAGTTCCGCTCTTTGCTGCATGAATTGACGCACGGCGTCGAGACTACCCGTGTCGTGTGGGGAAATCTGCCTCCCGCGTTCGTTTACATCGCTCGCAAGGCCTGATCAGGTAGGTCATTCGTCTGCCTGCTTCTTCTTTTTGCCTTTGCCCTTCTTTTTGGGCTCCAGAGTGGCTTTCGCCGTGTTTTTGGTCGGCATCGGCGCTTTGATCGCCTCCCGCCAAGCGAGCATCTTTGCGTGCAGTTCTTTGGTCTTCTCCGGGTTTTCTGCCGCGAGGTTTTTTGCCTCGCCGATGTCGTCCTTGAGGTTGTAGAGCTCCAGACGGCCGTCCTCGAAGTATTCCATCAGTTTCCAGTCGCCGACCTCGATCAAACCGACCGGCGTCGTGCGCCAGGTGTCCTGCCCCGCACCGAGATAGCCGGGGAAATGCTGGTAGATGGCCTTGCGCTTCAAATTCGCCGAGGAATCGCGAAACAAGGGCACGAGGCTCTCTCCATCGAGCGGTTGGTTCTGCGGCGGCGCGGCTTTGGCGATCTCGGCGAGCGTCGGCAGCACATCGACGTGAATGGTGGGCACATCGCAGCTCGATCCGGCCTTCGCGACGCCGGGCCAGCGCACGATGAAGGGCACGCGAGTGCCGCCTTCATACAAGCTGCCTTTGCCGCTGCGCAGCGGCGCATTGTCGGTGGTGTCGCCGCCTTTGACGCCTTCGCGCGTGTAGCCACCCACACCGCCATTGTCACTGGTGAAAATGAGCACGGTGTCCTCGGCGAGCTTCAATTCATCCAGCGTGGCCATCACACGGCCAACGCTCTCATCCACGCTGGCAATCATGGCGGCGTACACCGGATCGTGATGACCGCCGACCGCAGGCTTGTCCTTGAACTTCGCGATCAGCTCCTTCTTGGCCTGATAAGGCGAATGCACGCCGAAGTGCGGCAGGTAGAGGAAGAACGGCGCGTCCTTGTGCCGCGTGATGAAGTCCACCGCGCGTTGGGTCAGGAAATCGGCGAGGTATTCGCCCTTGGCATATTCCGTCTTCGGGTTCGTGGCAAAGTCGAAGTGCTGCCCCATCGACACGATGGCTTCATCAAAGCCGCGCTTGCCGGGATGATGATCGCCCTTCTCGCCAAGATGCCATTTGCCAAACATGCCGGTGGCGTAGCCCGCTTGCTTCATCACCTGCGCCACGGTTGTTTTCTCGAGTGGCAGCTCGGTGACATTGTCCGCGGGCCGCAGCGGGCGGCTGCTCCAGTCAAAACGATCGATGCCGCCGACCGTGTAAACGCCGGTGCGCGCGGCATACTGGCCAGTCATGATTGCCGCACGCGTGGGCTGGCAGTTCTGGCAGTGGTGATGCCGCGTGAGCTTCATGCCCTGCGCCGCCAGCTTGTCGATGTTCGGCGTCTCGTAGTATTTCGAGCCAAAACAGGCAAGATCCGTCCAGCCAAGATCATCCGCCATGATGAAGATGACATTCGGCGTCCGATCGGCGGCGTGGACGAGTGTGGTGAGGAAGAAGAGAGCAGCCAGGAGCTTCATGCGCCAGTCAACGACTCCCGCCATCACCGCATTGCACGCATTTCAGCATCGACAGCGGAAGGCTCCACCGCTTTGATCCAGCCCATGTCCCGATTCCTCCTCCTTTTCAGCCTCTTCGCTTCGCTGGCCGCCGCTGCGGACACCATCAAGCCCGGCGTCCGTTCTCCCATCACCTTTCAACGCTCACCGCAGGTTTCTGACAACGCGCAGATCAAGATGCGCATGCACGCGGCGGAAACTCCACCGCCCTACGACATCAGCATGGAGAAATTCGACATCATCGTGCCGAAGAAGTACAAGAAGGGCGATCCCCACGGCCTCTTCATCTGGGTCAGCCCAGGCAACGCTCCGGCCATCTCTCCTGAATGGGAAGCCGTGCTCGCCGACAAGAAGCTCATCTTCGTCGGCGCGCACAATTCCGGGAACAACCGCGAAGTTTTCGCCCGCATGCGCATGGCCGTCGATGCCAACGACAACTTGCGCGAGCTTTACGACATCGACCCCGCCCGCGTTTACGTCTCTGGCTTCTCCGGCGGCGGTCGCGTCGCCAGCATGCTCGGCGTCTGCTACGCCGACATGTTCACCGGCACCATTGCGTTCATGGGCACGAACTTTTACACCGACATCGTCACCCTCGACAAAACCGAGGTCTTTGAGGCGCGCTACATTCCGCACGACGAGGTCGCCGCGCTCGCCAAGACCGACTGCCGCTACGTCCTCGTCACTGGCGACAAAGACTTCAACCTCAAGAACACCCAGGCCGTCTTTGAAAACGGCTTCAAGAAAGAAGGCTTCAAAGCTGTCGAGTTCATGAACATCCCCGGCCAGGCCCACCAGCCGCCAAAAGGCGACTGGCTCAAGAAAGCCATCGAGTTCCTGGACGGCAAAAAGTGATCATCACCACATCAATCGTTTCCATCCACCCATGCGCCCTCTCGTCGCCCTCCTTTCCTCATTCGTCGTTCTGATTTCGTCCTTTTCGGCAGCCTTGTCCTCCGAAGCTTCAGCGAAGGATGGACAGCCGAACGTCATCCTCTTCCTCGCTGACGACCTCGGCTACGGCGATCTCGGCTGCTTCGGCCACCCGATCATCAAGTCGCCCAATCTCGACGCGTTCGCGAAACAAGGCGTCCGCCTCACGCAGTGCTACAGCGCCAGCGCCGTGTGCAGTCCCTCGCGCTCCGCGCTGCTGACGGGCCGCACACCGCATCGCAACGGCGTTTACACCTGGATCGCCGAGGGCGCGGAGGTGCATCTGCGCACCAGCGAGATCACGCTTCCCTCTTTGTTGCAGAAAGCCGGCTACAACACCTGCCACAGCGGCAAATGGCACCTCAACGGCCTTTTCAACAATCCCGCCCAGCCCCAGCCTGGCGACCACGGTTACGAATGGTGGATGGCCACGCAAAACAACGCCGGTCCCTCCCACGAAAACCCGAACAACTTCGTCCGCAACGGTCAGCCCGTCGGCCAGATGCAGGGCTACTCCGCTCCGCTCGTGGTCACCGAGGCCATCACCTGGCTCAAAGAAAAGCGCGATGCCTCGAAACCCTTCTTCCTCGCCGTCTGGACCCACGAACCGCATTACCCGATCAAATCCGACCCGCAATTCAAAGCGCTCTACCCTGACCTCACCGACGACATCCAGCGCGAGCACCACGCCAACGTCACCCAGATGGATCACGCCTTCGGCATGCTCATGAAGCAGCTCGGCGAGCAAAAACTGGCCGACAACACCTTCGTCTTCTTCACCTCCGACAACGGCCCCGAAGGCGACGGCATCAAAGGTGCAGGCCGCGGCAGCAGCGGCGGCCTGCGAGGTCGCAAACGCGACATGCACGAAGGCGGCATCCGCGTTCCCGGCCTCGCACGCTGGCCCGGCCACATCCCGGCCGCGTCCGTGTGTGATGTGCCCGTCGTCGGCAGCGACTTCTTCCCCACCGCGCTCGGCATCACCGGTGTCACACCACCCAAAGATCGCGTTCTCGACGGCGTGGACATGCTCCCCGCGCTCACCGGCAGCGCCACGAAGCTCGAACGGCCCCAACCGCTCTTCTGGCGTCTCCACATGGCCCCGAACGCCAAGATTGCCATGCGCGTCGATGACTGGAAAATCCTCGCCAATGCCGAACTGACTGAGTTCGAGCTCTACAACCTCAAAGACGACCCCAAAGAGACCACCGACCTCAAGGACAAGGAATCCCAGCGCTTTCACGAACTCCAAGGCCGCCTCATCGATCACAACAAAGCCATCGACGCGGAAGGCCCCGACTGGTGGAAGCGCCTCAGCCCGAACGGCGGCAAGCCGAAAGCGGACGAAGAGGGTAAGAAGAAGAAAAAGAAGAAAGCGGACGAATGATCCTCGAGATCGGTTTCACGTTTCAGGTTCCACGTTTCAAGTCATGAAAGACGGATCACGTGAGCACTTGAAACCTGAAACCTGAAACTTGAAGCATGGAACCATACAACACGCTTGTCGCCTCACCTTCCGCCCGAGTAGTCTGCGCCCATGCGCTTCCACTTCGGTCCCATTCCCGAAACACCGGATTTCGTGCCTGAGCCACCCTGGCGGGCGCTGAAGGAGCCGACGCCGTGGCTGATGCAATTGCTCGCCATGCCGGTGGCGGCTGTCTCTGGAGGTGTGATTTTGGCCCTGTGGTTCTGGTTCACGCCGTTGAAGACGGTCATTCGCGATCCGCAGTTCGTGTTGTGGGGTTTGGCGGCGTTCGTCTGGCTGGTTCCCGTCCATGAGGCCATTCACGCGCTTGTTCATCCGGGACGTGGCCTTTCGGACCGAACCTGCATCGGCCTGTGGCTCTCGCGCGGCATGTTTTATGCACACTGCCACGGTCCGATGAGCCGGAACCGCTTCATTGCCATCCTCATCGCGCCGTTCATCGTGCTGAGCGTCCTGCCGTTGATCGTGTGCGCCTTGATGGGCGCCGCGCACCCATTGCCGGTCACGGGTTCCATCGTGAATGCTTTTCTCGCCTGCGGGGACGTGCTGGGCGTCCTTTTACTACTGTGGCAGGTCCCTAGCCATGCCACGATCCAAAACCAATCGTGGCGCACTTACTGGCAGAGTAGTCCAGTTGCGCCGCAACTGGAGCATGGATGACCGGTTGCGGCGCAACCGGACTACATTAACAAGCCTACTTCGCCGCCAGATCGTAGCAGAAGATCTGATCCTGAGCGCGGATGAGCAGCTTTTTCTCGTGAATGCTCGGGTGCGGCCAGCTTGGCCCCTTCACGTTTGGCAGCTTGAAGCTGCCGCCGAGCTTGTAGCCGCTCGGCGTGGCATCGATGAGACCCATCGTGCCGTCCTGCCAGCGGAAATACAGTTCGCCCTCCGCGCTGATCACCGCCGCGCTTTCACGGCCGGGGCGCTCGCTCTGCTCCCAAACGATTTTGCCGGTCTTCCATTCAAGACAGACCGGAATGCCGTTGTTGTGGCCACTACCGGCATAAATGTGGTCGCCAATGCGCACCATGCCGCCGTGGTGATTTTGGAACGTGCCCGCCTTGAGGAAATACTTCTCTTCCGCAGCCACGCCATCGCCGTCCTTCTTCAACTGCAGCAAAGCCGCGCCGGTGCCGTAGCCCGACGACGTGAACACATAATCATCCCACACGAGCGGCGTCGGGATGTTCGCCGTGCCGTTGGCCACGGCGTTGTAAGTCCATAGCGTTTTGCCATCGCTGGCACGCACGCTGACGAGTCCGCGGCCCACGAGCGTGATGTACTGCTTCACGCCGCCGCCGTTCGAGATCACCACGCCGGTGTAACCCGCGCCGTCCTTGCCACGCGTTCCCACATCGGCCGGGAGCGACGATTTCCACTTCACGTCGCCGGTTTTCTTGTCCATCGCGGCCACGATGCTGTCATTCCCGCCCGGCACGCCGATCAAAAGATCGCCATCGATCAGCGGTGACTCGCTGAAACCCCAGCCGCTCATGATCTGGCCGCCGAGATCGGCCGTGTAGCTCTTCCGCCAGATGAGTTCGCCGCTTTTCGCATCGCAGCAGGCCAGGATGCCGTCCTTGCTCACCGCGTAAACGCGCTCGCCGTCAAAAGTCGGCGCGCCGTTCGGCTGGTCGCGTTTGTCGCACATCACCGTGCTCCAGACCTCCTGCTGCGTCTTCAGACCGAAGGCCGTGATCGACACGCCCTCCTTGCGATTGCCGACCACGAAAACGCGGTCGTTCCCGACCGTCACCGAGCCCATGCCACCGCCCGCGCCCTTGATCTCCCACAGCAGCTTCGGCCCGTCCGCAGGCCACGATTTCATCAAACCGGTCTCGTTCGAGATGCCATCGCGGTTTGGGCCGCGGAATTGATGCCAGCCGTTCGCCACGGCAACGGTTTGAGCGGAAGCGAGGGAACTCGTCGCCAGAAGCGACCCGATGAGAAAGCGCGAGAGATGCATGCGAGTGGCAAACGCCCGCCAACAGGCCCTTTTTCCCACGCGGGCACGAAATCGCCTGCAAACTCGACAGCCGGGGAATCGTCGCTGCATATGAGCGTGGTGCGCCCACCTACTGCGGTTGACGCTGTTGCCGCCCTCGCCGTATTTGAGCCGTATGCCTACTACCTCTGAAAAAGCAGCCAGTTTGTTCGCATACCTGCGTGAATTGGCAAAACTCCGGCTTTCGACCGTGCGCGACTGTCGCGACTATGAGGAAGTTCTTTGGTTTCACGAAGTCCCTGAAGAACCGGAGTGTGCAAGCATCGCGCGATCCAACGAACCGGACGACAGCGAACCGTGGCTGAAAATCGAGCGCGTCGATGAACCATCGTGCCCGGAGCCTCCGCAGATTTGTGCTTCCTGGGTGGACTCATCTGTACTGCGCGACAGTTCGGCGGCACCGCGGCTGCGAGAAGAAATCGCCACGCCGAACACAAATCCCGATGAGCCACCAGTGATTCACTCGCTGCGCGATCACCCGAACGTAAAGCGCGAGTGGGACACATATGTGCGCGAGAGGTGGGAGCCGTGGGCACCGAGGCACCGACGCTGGCAGAGAATTCAGCGGGTCTATGACAAATTGTTTCTGATGCACCAGACGCTCAAGAAGAGCGGCGAGACATTCGAAGTGGTTCTCGGCGTCGGTCTGCTGAATTGGCAGATGGAGCGCGGCACAAGGGTTTTTCGGCATGTCCTCGCCGGGCAAGCCAGCCTGCAATTTGATCCACATCGCGGGGTGCTGAGCGTCGATCCGGGAAGTGATGGAATCCGGCTGTCGCTGGAGCAGGACATGTTAGAAGCAGACGAGCGTCCGCTGAATGAGCTTCAAGAAGCCTGCAAACGTGAGGTCGAAACGGTTGCTGAGATGCCTTGGCCGTCGAGCGCGGTTGAGTCGCCGCTTCAATCGTATGCTCACGCGCTAAATCGTCGCGGCAGCTACGACAGTTCGCTCGAAAGCCCAGCAACTTTGCCGCCGGTGCCAGTGGTCACGTTCGCGCCGGCAATCATTCTGCGGAAACGCACGGCACGTAGCCTCGTCAAACTGCTCGATGACATCGCCCGCCAAATCGCAGCAGGCGGCAATTTGCCATTCGGCGTCCGCCGGTTGTGTGAGATCGTTGGTGAAGGCGGTGGCGACGACGAGACAGGAGACGAAGCGTCGGGCGTGATCGGCCAAGCGGACAACGAAGTATATTTTCCGCTGCCCGCGAACGATGAGCAGTTTCGGATCGTTCGGCGCTTGGCCGGAGGCCAGGGCGTGTTGGTGCAGGGGCCGCCAGGCACAGGCAAGAGCCACACCATTGCGAATCTCATCTGCCATTTGCTAGCCACCGGCCAGCGCGTGCTTGTGACGAGCCAGACGCCGCGCGCGCTCAAGGTGCTCGAAGCAAAAGTTCCAACCGAGCTTTCGGCCCTCTGTGTCAGCGTGCTCGGCAATGACGCAGGTGCGCTCAAGAATCTGCAAAACTCCGTCCACGGAATCACTGATCAGCAGCAAACCTGGATACCCGAACAGAACCGCCAGACAATTCAGCGGCTTACACGTCAGCTTGCAGAGAGCAGGCAAACTGTTGCGGGTTTGGAAAACTCAATCCGCGAACATCGTGAATCGCAGACATGGCAGCACCGCATCGCGTGGGGTGCCTATACCGGCACTGCGTCGGAGATCGCGCAGCGTGTGACGGGGGCAGCGTCACGTTATGACTGGCTGAGTGACGCGATTCGAGAGGAAACACCGGTGCCGTTTTCTGCCGTTGAATTCGCTGCTTTGATCAAAGCCTGGCGTCGCCTTCCGCCGGAAAGACGCACCGAGGTGAAGCGGCCGATCCCGTCATCGGACACAGTTCCCGATGTGTCCGCATTTCTCAGTGCGGTAGAAGAAGAACGCGAGGCCCGTGCCGCCGTCGAATCACTCGCCGCATGTGAAGACTCGCCGCGTTGTCGGAAGCTACAGGCGGCGGGCGCCAGTGCGACAAGCGGACTCGTTGCCGCAGTGCAGGCGCTTCAGAAGTCCGTCGCCGCAGTTGAACAATTTAGGATGCCGTGGATGCAACAGGCTGTCTTGGAAATCCTCACCGGACACGAGCGAATGTGGCAGGACTTGTTCAATCTCACAACGAACTCGCTGGATGGTTTGCTCGAACGGGCGAGGCAGGCGCATGGCCGTGAAGTTGCGCTACCAGATGGCAACCACCCCAAAGGGATTCTCGCCGATGCGCGTGACCTGCACGAGTATCTTGTTAAAAATAACGACGACCTGGGAATTCAGTGGTGGTTGTTCGGATATAGCTCGGATGTAGTTCGTCGCGCTGCCTACATCACTGAGAGTGTGCGTGTGAATGGTCGTCTCGCGACACGCGCAGCAGTAGTTGGCGAATTGATCGAACATCTTGAGACACAATTGCGCGTTGAAGAATTGCGGTTGCATTGGGTCGATCTGCATGAGGTTGCCAGTAGCAACATAGTCCGGCAGGTGAATGAACTCCAAACAATGCGCGGCGCACTCGGAGCGGTGCTCGGGCTGCGTGACAGATTGGCCGCAGCACGGAACGCTATCGCTGCGGTATCCGGCATGATTGAGCCCGCTTGGGACCAACCGCGGGAGTTGGATGCACTACTCGCCGATTGTGAAGCGGGCTTTGCGCGGCAACGCTTTGGTGCGGCCACCGCGAAGCTCACGGCCTACAATCAAGCTCTCGAATCGTTTGCAGTACGCCCGCAGTCGCACCCGGTCTCTGGCAAACTTTCCACGAGCGTGGCCGCCCGCGACCCACGCGCTTACGCCAAGGCGCACGAAGAATGGTCGGCGTTGATTGCGGACGCTGAATTGCTCGTGACATTGGAGCAACACCATGCTGCACTCACAGCTAAAGCACCACTGTTAGCGCGTTCGCTGGCTGACACGCATGCTGATGCGCAGTGGGATTCACGTCTCGTAGGGGTAGAAGCAGCATGGCAGTGGGCGCGAGCACGAACGTGGCTCCAGGATTTCCTCAGCCGTGGTGACCCTGCCGTGCTGGAAGAAGAGCTGGCGCAATTGCAGAGGCAGCAACACGAAACGATGGCGCAGCTCGCGGCAGCAAAGGCATGGGGTCACTGCTTCGCCCGACTTACGGAAAGGCAGAATCAGCATCTTCGTGCTTGGACGCAGGCCGTCCGCCGCATTGGTCGCGGTACAGGCAAGCGAGCAGATCGGCATCGCAGGGATGCACAGCAACACCTTGATGCTTGCCGGGAAGCCGTCCCTGCTTGGGTCATGCCGTTTCATCGCATTGCGGAAACTGTTACGGCTTCTGCCGAGGCGTTCGACGTGATTATCATCGACGAAGCCAGTCAGAGCGGCCCGGAAACCTTGGCTTTACTCTACCTCGGGAAGCAGATTGTGGTGGTCGGTGACGATGAGCAAATCAGCCCCGAAGGGGTAGGCGTGTCTCGCGATGCCGTGGACACGCTGGCAGACCACTTTCTTGCGGACATTCCCCATCGGGACGCGTTGGGCATCACTTCGAGTCTTTTTCACCAAGCGGCAATTCGCTTCAGCGGGCGCGTTGTGTTGCGGGAGCACTTCCGCTGCATGCCGGAGATCATTCGGTTTTCTAGTGACCTCTGCTATCGTGGCCAGCTTGAGCCACTGCGGCAGTACCCTCCGCAACGGCTTGAACCAATTGTCGTGCGACACATAGCAGATGGATACCGCGAGGGAACGTCTCAGAGCGCAAGAAATCCCGCCGAAGCCGAGGCGCTTGTCGAAGCAATCTGTCAGTGCTGCCGCAATCCAGCCTACGCCGACAAAACGATGGGAGTCATTTCGTTGCAAGGCGAGACCCAAGCAAAGCTCATCAATTCGCTTCTTCTGAAGCGCCTCACACCTGAGGAGATCGAAGACCGTGAAATCGTGTGCGGTGATGCTTATGCATTCCAAGGTGATGAACGTGACATCATATTCCTCAGCATGGTCGCCGCAACAAACGAGCGATTTCAGGCGCTAACAACGGACGCCGCGCGCCAGCGGTTTAACGTCGCCGCAAGCCGCGCACGTGATCAAGTCTGGTTGTTTCACTCGGTGACGTTGAACGATATGAACCCGGCGGACATGCGTTACAATCTGCTCGCCTACTACTCCGATCCGCGCCAAACTCCCGCTGGCGGTCCTGATTGGGCGCAATGTGAAAGCCAGTTCGAGCGGAACGTCGGTCTTCGCATCCATGAACGAGGCTACCGGATTATTCCGCAGTTTGAGCCATTCGGTGCCAACAGCTATCGAATAGACTTTGTGATCGAAGGAGATCGTTCCCGCCTTGCGGTCGAATGCGACGGACCTCATCACGATGAACCAGAACGAATTACTCAAGACATGGTTCGTCAGCGTCAGCTTGAACGTTGCGGCTGGACATTTTGGCGACTGGCCGCATCCGCCTTCTACGCAAATCCCGATGCAGCCCTGGAGTCTTTGTGGCGCAAGCTCTCTCAGATGGGCATACAGCCCATAAACGGAAGTGCAAGCCCCCAAGAAGGCACTGCCGAACAACAAAAAGCACCGACACCGGCCGAGCCCTCGGCTGCTCCTCCCTATAAACAGCCACAGCCCAGGCATGTTCAGACTGAGTTGCTGCCCAATGAACAATCTGACCTGTTTAGTCTCCCTAAGCCGGCGGATGCGTCTTTGCGACCAATGGTGGATGACGACCAAAATGCGTTGGAGCGCGTGTTGTCAGCACTGAACGGCAAGAAGGGCACACTGCTTCCTGCTGAATTGCGCAGAGTGGTCATGACCGCAATTCCGATGCGTGAAAAAGTGGCAATTAAAGATGTGGTTCGAACTATTATGCGAGCACTCTGCATCGAAGGAAGAGGATACGAGATCGCAATTTATGATGCCTTGGAAAAGCTTGTCGAGAACGGTGAGCTAATTGAAAACCTCACGCAAGTCTGGCGGAAGCCTGCCAACTGAAGGTCGCCGGAAAGACAAGTCAGCCCATTTGCGGTGAAGCAAAAACCGACAGCCCAGGAAGTGACCTGACACGGAAATAGCCCAGAATGCACGCTGGGTTGCGCACACAGATTTGGATGTGGGTGCGCTCAAGAAAGCCCGCGTTCTGGTACAATGGCGTCCCCTCTGGAAATGCCGCGCGAACCGTGTCAAAAGCGGGCAAGCCACCTTCCTTGCGTTCCTGATGCAAGGACTGGATCACCGCGCAATCCAGCCTTCGCAAGGCAAGCTCGCCTTTGACCAATCTGTTCTCGGGCAGCTTGAGGTTAAAGACTTCGTACAAATCTCTGAGATCTCTGTGGGCGTCTTTGACGAGCCTGATGGACTCTGCCTGCATGAGGTCAAGGCAGTTCCCCATTTGAATCACGGCTCCGATTACGAACGGCGTTGAAATACGCTGGCGGCTCTTTTTGCCATGCCCCGCACCAGCAAGAGCCCAGTTAAGCGCACGTTCAGGGTCGTTTTCCCAGAAGTAAATGCCGTCGCCCAACCAATCATAATCATTGGTGCTGATCCGCAGGTCCGTCTTCCCCGCCAGCACACTTTCTCCTGTTTCCCGGTCACAGCCATGATAGCCGATGTGGATGGAGCTGTGGGTCATTGCCGCATTCCTTAGTCGTTTCGATAACGCTTGGCCAGCTTGCCGCTTTTAGTCACCAGTCCCGCACGCACGAGAAACGCCAGCGCCTCCTCCTTGGACTTCATCCGCTTCTGGTGGTGCTTGCGCAGGATCGCGAGTTCCTTGTCGGTATCCTCCTTGCTGCGTGGATAGGTTGTTGTCATGGCACGATGTTAACCACCCAGGCTGCTTTTCCAAGCCTCAATTTCGCGCCCTCGACAGGAGACGAATCAGGGGCACTGTGCGCGCCCCAAATTTCCGCATGCTCTCCGTCAACAACGTCAGCAAAACCTACGCCGGCCGCACTTTGTTCAGCCAGGTGTCGTTTCACATCAATCGTGGCGAAAAGATTGGCCTCATTGGCCCGAACGGCGCGGGCAAATCGACCTTGTTCTCCCTGCTGCTGCGCGATGCGGAGCCGGATGAGGGCAAGGTGATGATGGAGCGCGGCATCACCTTCGGCTTCCTGCCGCAGGAAAGCGCGCCGATTGCTGACGTGACCGTCCTGGAACTCGCGACAGGCCACGTCGATGAGCATCACCGCTGGGAAGTCGAGCCGAAGGCCAAACGCATCCTCAGCGGTCTCGCGTTTCGTGAATCAGACTTCGAGCGGAACGCCCGCACGCTCAGTGGCGGCTGGGTGATGCGTGCGCATCTCGCGCGCCTGCTCGTGCAGGAGCCGGATTTGCTGCTGCTCGACGAACCGACGAACCACCTCGACCTCGAATCGCTCATCTGGTTCCAGGATTACCTGCTCGGCTATCCAGGAGCCATTTTGATGATCTCACATGACCGCGAGTTCCTGAACTCGCTCTGCGATAGCATCCTCGAAGTCGCGCACAGCAAGATCACGCGCTACACCGGCAACTACGACGACTACCTGCGCGAAAAGTCGGCGCGCATGGAGCAGATGCAGGGCGCTTACGACAACCAGCAGCGCGAACTCGCGAAGATGCAGGCCTGGGTCGATAAATTCAAAGCGAAGGCCAATTTTGCCTCTCGCGCGCAGGACAAGGCAAAGATGATCGACCGCATCGAAAAGATCGAAGCGCCCATCGCGGACGCCAAAACGGTCAAATTTCGCTTCCCGCAGCCACCACGCAGCGGCCAGCGCGTCATCCGCCTCAAGGACGTGGATTTCGCCTATGGCAACACACCCGTGTATCACGGCCTCGACCTCGAAATGGAGCGCGGACAGCGCACCGTGCTCGTCGGGCCGAACGGCGCGGGCAAATCGACGCTGCTGAAGCTTCTCGCCGGTGCGCTCACACAGCAGGCCGGTACGCGCGAAATCGGTCACAACGTCAAACTCGGCTACTTTGCCCAGTATCGCGGCGATGTGCTGAACATGCGCCACACCGTGCTCCAGTCCGCCATGGACCTGCCGAGCCGTCCGGGCGAAAATTTGTCCCGCACGCTGCTCGGCTCCTTCCTTTTCCACGGCGACGACGTCTTCAAGCCCGTCGGCGTGCTCAGCGGCGGTGAAAAGAGCCGCCTTGTGCTCGTGCGCCTGCTGCTCGATCCGCCGAACTTCCTGCTCATGGACGAGCCGACGACGCATCTCGACATGGGCAGCATCGACGCGCTCATCAACGCGCTCGACCAATACGAAGGCACGCTCGTGTTCATCAGCCACGACGTTCACTTCATCCGCAAGATGGCGAAAACCGTGCTGCACGTCAGCGCCGGCGTCATCACGCCCTACGCGGGCGATTACCAGTACTACCTCGACAAAACCAAGGCCGGCAGCGCCCGCGAAGCCCTCACCGCCACGCTCAGCAACGCGCAGCCAACCGCCTGGGAGGAAGCCCCGGCTGCTCGCGAAGCATCGAAGAGCAAGGAGCAGAAGCGCTTGGAGGCCGAAGCACGCAACGCCCGCAACAAGGCCAAAAAGAGTGCCGAGCAGCGCGTGTACATCACCGAGGCGGAACTGGCCAAGGTGGAGAAGCGCAAAGCCGAGATCGTCGAACTCCTACAAGACGAGGCGACTTATGCCGATGCTGCCAAGTTCCGAGCCCTGAGCGCCGAGCTTGAGGGGATCGAGCCAAAGATCGCCAAAATCACCACCGACTGGGAGAAGGCGACGGAGGATTTGGAAAAGCTGATGGCCGAACAGGCGGCGGCGTAAGGCTCAGCTTTTGACATTTGGGCCGCCAGATCGAAAGTTTTGGTCCATCTTCTTTCATTTGAAGCCACAAAACGATAGAAACTTTCGATCTCCCGGTCAAAATTAAAGAAACAAGGTCATTTCTTTCATTCATGAACCGAGGACTCACCGGCCATTTTGTTCCTGTCTCCACCTTGAGAGAGCAGTGTAGGGCGTTTGTGCCTGCCGCCTTGCCACCCGTTCCAGCACTTGTTCTGGACGATGCGGCGCATGAGCTGCTTCAGGACGCCTCGCTCGCCGTGGGGCGGTTGGATGGTCAGATCGACGTTTTACCGGACCGGCAGGTCTTTCTCTATTCCTATGTGCGCAAGGAAGCTGTGCTGTCCTCGCAGATCGAGGGCACTCAGTCGTCGCTGAACGACTTGCTCATGCACGAGATGGATCTCGCGCCCGGAGTGCCGTTGGATGATGTGGCGGAGGTGTCCTGCTATGTCGCCGCTTTGGAACTCGGCATGCAGCGGCTGGCGGAAGGGCTGCCCATTTCTCTGCGGCTCATCACCGAGTTGCACGGTCAACTGCTCTCCTCCGGTCGCGGCAGCACGAAGCAGCCCGGCGAGTTCCGTCGCTCCCAAAACTGGATCGGCGGAACGCGCCCCGGCAATGCCCGCCATGTGCCGCCACCGCCGGACATGGTGCTCGATTGCATGGGATCGCTGGAGAAATTCATCCACAACGATCCCGTGAGAACCAGCACGCTCATCAAGGCCGCGCTCGCGCATGTGCAGTTCGAGACCATCCATCCATTTCTCGATGGCAATGGCCGTCTGGGCCGTTTGCTCATCGCGTTGATCCTCAGCGCCGAGGGCATGCTGCGTCAGCCGATGCTCTACCTCAGCCTATACATCAAACAGCACCGCTCCGACTACTACGCGCATCTTCAGAACATCCGTGAGACGGGCGACTGGGAGGCCTGGCTGACGTTTTTCCTTCGTGGCGTCAAAGAGTCGGCGGATGATGCCGCTCTCACGGCACGTCGCTTGTGGACGATCTTTCGCCAAGACCGCGAAAAACTCCTGGCGCTCTCCGGTGCCACGGGATCGCTGCTGCAAGCCCACGAACAACTTCAACGCGTGCCGCTGCTCTCCGCCAGCAAGGCTGCCGCGAAGATGAACGTCTCACTTCCGACCGCCACGAAAGCGCTGCAACGTCTCCAAACCCTCGGCATCGTCCGCGAGACCACCGGTGGCAAGTATGGACGCTTGTATGCCTACGACGCCTATCTGTCGATCCTCAGCGAAGGGACGGAGCCGTTGCGTGGGTAATTTCGATGGGCCATCGAAGCCTTGGGACGCTCAGCCTCGACTGCCAGTCGAATCTACTCACGCCACCGTGCAGATCTGCACGCCTTGCTTGAGCGAGGCGAGCTTGTCGGGGCGTTTGGGGATGAACTCCTGGCCGAGGTAGCCGGTGTAGCCGGTTTCCTGGATAGCTTTGATGATGGCGGGGTAGTTCAGCTCCTGCGTCTCGTCGATCTCGGCGCGACCGGGCACGCCGCCGGTGTGGTAGTGGGCGAAGGCTTCGTGATCGCGGCGGATGGTGGCGATGACGTCGCCCTCCATGATCTGCATGTGGTAGATGTCGTAGAGCAGCTTGAAGTGCGGTGAGGCGAGTTTCTTCACCAATGACACGCCCCATGCGCTGTGATCGCACATGTAGTCAGGATGGTTCACCTTGCTGTTGAGCAGCTCCATCACCAGCGTGACGCCGAGCCTCTCACAGAGCGGAAGGAGGCGCTGGAGGCCCTTGGCGCAGTTTTCGAGGCCTTGCTCGTCGCTCATGCCATCGCGATTGCCGCTGAAGCAGATGACTTGTTTGAAGCCCGCTTCGGCGCTGGTCTTCAACAGCGGTTCGTAGGCCTGCATGAGCAGGTCGTGATGCTCGACACGGTTCCAGCCTTTCGGAATCGGACCGATCTTCACACCGCCCGGGCCTTCGATGGTCGGATAGCTGACCATGGCGCAGTGCAGGCCGTGTTTCTTCACCGTGGCAAAGTCCGGCGGGTCGAGCAACTCGACGGATTCGAGGCCGATCTCCTTCGCGGCGAGGCAAAAGTCCTCCAGCGGGATGTCCTTGTAGCACCACTTGCAGGCGGAGTGCCTCACCTTGCCTCCAGCGGCCTTGTCGGCGGCTTCGATCTGCGTTTGCAACATCGCCGCGATGGCGCTGACGCTGGCGAGGGTTCCGAACCGGCGGCGGGAGAGATTTTGTGGAGTCATGCGTGGAGCCTACACGGATGGTGGGCGGGATTCCAAGCAGAGAATCGTGGGAGATTCGCAAAGCGACAGACAGGAGTGTCTGTCGTACTTCTCAGAGGCGCACCGGCACACCGTGATCACCGAGGAAGCGCTTCACATCGCCCACGGTGTATTCGCCGAAGTGGAAGATGCTCGCGGCGAGCACTGCGTCGGCTTTGCCGTCGCGCAGCACATCGACCATGTGATCGATTTTGCCCGCGCCGCCGCTGGCGATGACGGGAATCGTCACCGCCTCGCTCACCGCGCGAGTTAGCGCGATGTCGTAGCCATTTTTCGTGCCGTCAGCATCCATGCTGGTCAGTAAAATCTCGCCTGCGCCGCGTCGGCAGACTTCAGCGGCCCATTCGACGGCATCCAGCTCCGTCGGATTGCGTCCGCCGTGCGTGTACACCGTCCACGAGCCTTTTTCGTTCCGTTTCGCGTCGATCGCGACGACGAGGCACTGGCAGCCAAACGCCTCCGCGGCTTCATCGATCACATGCGGCGTTTTGACGGCCGCGGTGTTGATGCCGACCTTGTCCGCGCCGGCGAGCAGCATCTCGCGCATGTCCGCCACGGTGCGGATGCCGCCACCGACGGTTAAAGGCATGAAACAGCTCGCCGCCGTGCGTGCGACGACATCGACCATCGTTTTGCGCTCCTCATGGCTCGCCGTGATGTCGAGAAAGACCAGCTCGTCCGCGCCCTGAGCATTGTAAACCTGTGCGCACTCCACCGGATCACCCGCATCCCGAAGTTGCAGGAATTTCGTGCCTTTCACGACACGGCCTTCCTTCACGTCGAGGCAGGGGATGATGCGTTTGGTGAGCATGGCGGGAGCAATGGAGTGGTGGAGTACTGGAGTGATGGGTGAAGATGGGAATCCCAATACTCCACAACTCCATCACTCCAATCTGCCTGCGGCTCAGCCAATCGCCGCCTTCACCATCGTTTCGAGCTTCACGATGTCCTTGGCGAAGTTGCGGATGCCTTCGGCGGTCTTCTCAGTCGCCATGGCATCTTCGTTGAAGAGCCAGCGGAAGGTTTTTTCGTCGCTGCCGATGCGCTCGATCTTCAGCGAGGCGGCGTTTGCGGCGTTGAGCTTCGGCGTGATCGGATCGCTGCTCGCGGCGAGTTCGCCGAGCAGGCCGGGGCTGATGGTGAGCAGGTCGCAGCCGCAGAGTTCGGTGATTTCGCCCTTGTTGCGGAAGCTGGCGCCCATCACCTCGGTCTTGTAGCCGAAGTGCTTGTAGTAGTTGTAGATCTGCGTCACGGACTGCACGCCCGGATCTTCCGCGCCGGTGAAATCTTTGCCGGTGCTCTTCTTGTACCAGTCGAGAATGCGGCCGACGAAGGGGCTGATGAGCTTGATGCCGCCTTCCGCGCACGCCACCGCCTGCGCGAGGCTGAAGAGTAGCGTCAGGTTGCAGTTGATGCCTTCCTTTTGCAGCACCTCGGCCGCTTTGATGCCTTCCCACGTGGAGGCGATCTTGATCAGGATGCGCTCGCGCGAAATGCCGGCCTTCTCGTACTGGCCGATGATCTGGCGGGCCTTGGTGATGTTGGCCTGCGTGTCAAAGGAGAGGCGGGCATCCACCTCGGTGGAGACGCGACCCGGCACGATCTTCAAAATTTCCAATCCGAAGGCGACAACGAGATTGTCCATCACTGCGTCCACACCGCCGGATTTGCCGTCGGTGACCGCTTTGTCGAAAATCGCCTTGTACTCCGGCTTCGAGGCCGCCTGGAGGATGAGGGAGGGGTTCGTCGTGGCGTCCTGGGGCTTGTAGGCCTTCATGGCTTCGAAGTCGCCGGTGTCGGCGACCACCACGGTGTGCTGCTTCAGTTGATCGAGCTGGGTCATAGTCTTGGGGTGTTTTGGGGGCCGCGAGAGTAAGGGCAGCCGCGCCTTTCGCAAGCTGGCAATCTGCCGCTGGTCAAAGCCCGCACGTCAGGGCAAAATGGCCGCACGCTGTGATGCAGACACTCCTGTCTGCACGAACGTCACCAAGCACAGGAACTGGCTGCGGACAGACACGAGTGTCTGTCTCACACGCTTTCCTCTCGCGTTCCCGCCGCCTCAATCCAGCGCCAGAAACCGCACGCAGATGCTGCCGGGGACGTTCACCTTGGTGCCGGTGAAGGTGAGCTTGCCGCTGTCTTGATCGACTTTGAAAAGGGCGGCGGTGCCGCTGTTTTGATGGGCGGCGATGAGCCACTTGCCGGTCGGGTCGAGGCAGATGTTGCGGGGGATCTGGCCTTCCACCGGCACGTTTTGGAGGAGCGTGAGCTTGCCTGTGGCGGGATCGCAACTGAAGACGGCGATGGTGTCGTGCGTGCGATTGGAGACATAGACGACGCGGCCGTTTGGATGCGCGAGCGTCTCGGCGGTGCTGAAGCCGGGCTTGCCGCGATCGGCCTCCGGCAGGGTAGAGACGGTTTCGATCTCGGTGAGGGCGCCTTTGTCGGCGTCGTAGGCGAAGACGGTCTCGGTCATGGCCATCTCGTTGTTCACGAAGACGTACTTGCCGCTCGGGTGGAAGGCGAGGTGACGCGGGCCGCCGCCAGCGGGTGTTTTGGCAAAGGCGGGCTCATTGGGCGTCATCTTGCCGGTGGCAGGATCGACCTTGTAGATCAGCACTTTGTCCAAACCGAGGTCGCAGGCGAAGGCGAAGCGGTTGTCGGGGCTGAAGTTGACTGAATGCGCGTGCGGGCCGGTCTGGCGCTTCGGATCGATGCTGGAGCCTTCATGCTGGATGAAGCTGGCCGCCTCGGAGACGGAGCCGTCGTCCTGGAGCGCGTAGGAGGCGACGCTGCCGCTGCCGTAGTTCGCCAGCGCGGCCATCTTGCCGGTCTTGTCCACATTCACATGGCAGGGGCCGTTGCCCACGGCGCTGGCTTGATTGATGGGCGCGAGCTTGCCGGATTTGAGATCGATGCCGAAGGAGCTGATGCCACCGCCCTTCTTGCCGTCCGGCAGCGTGACGTCGCCGATGGCATAGAGATACTTTTTCGACGGATGGATGGCGAGGAAGCCCGGATTGCCCGCCTCGGCGGCGAGTTCGGGCTGCGTCAGCTCTCCGGAGGCGGAGTTGAAACGGGCGACGTAGATGCCCTTGCTGCCATTCTTGGCGTTCGTGTTCGTGCCGAAATAGACGAGGAAGTTCTCCCCGGCGATGGCGGTGGTGGTGAGGGCGGCGAAGACAAAGGAAAGCGTGGAGCGTGTCATGGCGGCGTGAAGCTGACGGGGACGCGCATCGCGGTCAAGCCTGCTCTGCACGGAGGCATCCAGGACCGTTCCGCATGAAATGACGAGGTGATGATGGTTTCTAACACGAATCCAAGCCGAATGGGCCGCGAATGATCACGAATAACGACAAGTCGCTCCATTGGCGGCCATTCGCGGAGCATTCGGTTTTCATTCGTGTTGAATCAACGGCGGTATTGCAAACTTGCGGGTCTTCGAGAGCTGGTTTCGCCTTGGAATGGAATGCTTCTCCATGATTTTGGTGGGTCACAGCCCTGGGAGACCTGCTTCGAACGTGGATTTGACCAACTCTGCGCTGCTCGCCACGATGAGCGTCATGCATCCCGCCTGGTTCCACATCGAAAACGAAGCCGACATCCCGTCTCCCGCGCTGCTTTTCTATCGCAAACGCATCGAGCACAACCTTCAGCTCATGATCAAGATCGCCGGCGACGCGAAGCGCCTGCGTCCGCATGTGAAGACGCACAAGTGCGCCGAAATCATCGCGATGCAGATCGAGATGGGCATCACGTCCTTCAAAACCTCCACGATCGCCGAGGCGGAGATGTGCGCCGCGGTCGGCGCGGCGGACGTGCTGCTGGCGATGCCCTGCGTTGGCATCAACGCGCACCGGCTCGCGGAGCTGGCGCTGAAGTTTCCGGACACGAAGTTCTCCAGCATCGCCGACGCGGAGGAGACGATCCGCTTCCTCGCCTCTGCGGCCCAGCAGCACAAGGTCACGCTCGGCGTTTACATCGAGATGGACTGCGGCATGGGCCGCACCGGCATCGTGCCGGGAGACGCGGCGGCCTTCCTCGTGCATGTCATGAAGGACACGCCGATGCTGCAATTCCGCGGCATCCACGCCTACGATGGCCACATTCACGACGAGAGCCTGGATGTGCGCCGCGAGCGCTGCGACGCGGCCTTCGAGTCCGTGCTGCAGTTCCGCTGCCGTCTTCAAGGCGAGGGCATCGTGGTGAAGGAACTCGTCGCCGGCGGATCGCCCACGTTTGGCATCCATGCCGGTTACAGTGACCGCACGCTCAGCCCCGGCACCACCGTGCTGTGGGACTTTGGTTACGGGGACAAGTATCCGGGCGATCTGCCCTTCCAGCCCGCCGCCGTGCTGCTGGCCCGCGTGATCAGCAAACCGGGCAAAAACCGCCTCACGCTCGATCTCGGCCACAAATCCGTCGCGCCGGAGAATCCGCATCCGCGTGTTCGCTTCGAGGAACTGCCGGAGGCCACCGCGGTGATGCAAAGTGAGGAGCATCTCGTGCTCGAAACCGAACGTGCGCACGAATTCGTCATCGGCCAGGCGCTGCATGGCATCCCGCGTCACGTCTGTCCAACCGTTTCCATGCACGGCGAGGCCTACGTGATCTCCGGCGGCAAAACGACCGAACGCTGGCCGATCACGGCACGGAATCGGCTGATCACGGTTTAGCGCGTCGCTGAAGGATGAAGGAAGCCCGGAATCCGAATTCGTAGCGCTTCGACATTGATTCATCATTCGTCATTGATTCACTGTGCTCACCCTTCGGGCTCCTTTCAGTTGTCTGTCTCGCTCCGCTCGGCTCTGGTTTCGTCATTCTTCGCTCCCATGTCTCACTGGCTCCTCAAATCCGAACCCGACGTGTTCTCCTTCGCCGACCTCAAGTCGCGGCCGAAGAAGACGGAGCCGTGGAATGGCGTGCGGAATTACCAGGTGCGGAACATGATGCGGGATCAGATGACCGTGGGCGATCTTGGGTTTTTTTATCACTCCAGTTGCGATGTGCCGGGCATCGCGGGCGTGGTGAAAATCGTGAAGGAAGCCTATGCCGATCCGACACAGTTTGATCCGGCCTCAGAATACTTCGACGCGGGCAGCAAGCGCGAGGAACCGCGCTGGTTGATGGTGGACGTGAAGTGGGAGGCGGACTTCAAGACCTTCGTCACACTCGACATGCTACGGGCGGACGCGAAGCTCGCGGACCTGCTGATTCTGCGCCGTGGCAATCGTCTGTCCATCACGCCGGTGGAAGCGAAGCACTGGGAGCGGATTTGCAAGCTGGGTGGGATTTGATGGTAGGGACACGCTGCGACGTGTCCCATTTTGTCGGACGCGGCGCAGCGCGTCCCTACCGTTCCACCACGACGTCTTTCACGCTGACGGTGCCGAAGCTGAAACCGACGCTCAGATTCGTCTTGGCTCTCGCGATGGAGGCGTGCTCGTAGGTCTTGCTGAACTCGCCGACTTTGACGGTGGCTTTGGGGCCGCGGAGTTCGATGCTGACATTCGTCCACTCGCCGGGTTTGAGCTTGAGCGTGGGCTCGGTGCCGAGCGCGATGGATTTGTGGTCTTTTTCTTCCGGTGGGAAGGCGCGGACGCTGGCGCCAGTCTGGCTGAAGACGATGCGGAAGACGTGGCCGTCGCCATTGTTGGTGAAAACGACGCTTTTGGTGGTGGCGTCCGGCTTGAAGGTGAAGCGGATGGTCGCGTCGGTGTAGGCGAGGTCGTAGAAGATGATGGGGCCGTGATCCTTGTGCTTCTTGTAGAGTTCGTCGTCCTGCGTGCAGGTGGCGGTGTTGTCAGCGAATTTCCAGTCGCCGCGTGAGGCGCGGCGTTGTTCAAGTTTGGGCGCGGAAAAATCGTCTTTGAGCAACGGAGCGTCGGCGGCGAGGGCGAACGAAGTGAGAAGCGAGAGGAGAAGAAGCGGTTTCATCGAAGGGAATGGTGAGGGGTTATGAGTGATGAGTTATGCGGTCCCATAACTTTTAAGCCGTAACTCTTAACCGGTTAAGGGAATGACTTGGCGATGCCATCGAATCCAGAGCGCACGGTGCCGTCGGCGCTGATGAGAGGCTGGGGATGGGCCACGCGGCCGAGTTCGCGGACGCCGGGTGCGTCCTTCGTTTTGTCACCGAGATCGGCTTTCATGGCTTCCGCATGTTTTTGGAGCTGGGCGACGATGTCGGCGTGATCCTTGGCGACGTTGGTGGCCTCGCCGATGTCGGTGTCGAGGTTGAAGAGCTGGTTCGTGGCGAATTGATACTTCCACGGGCCGCTGCGGACGGCTTCCAGGTTGAAACCGCGGTAGTAGTGAAACACGTCGTGTCCGCTGGCTCCGTTTTGGCCGAGCAGGACGGGCGAGAGGTCTTGGCCGTCGAGTTTCAGCTCATCGAGGGCTTTGGAGCGGGCCAGCGAGCCAAAGGTGGGCAGCCAGTCCATGTGCGCGGTGATGGCCTTCGTTTCGGAACCAGCGGCCACCTTGCCGGGCCACCACGCGATCGTGCAGACGCGCATGCCGCCCTCCAGCGTGCTGCCCTTGCTGCCACGCAGCGGGGTGTTGTCCGCGCCTTGATTGGTGGGGCCGCCGTTGTCGCTGGTGAAGATGACGAGCGTGTTTTGGTCGAGCTTCAGCTCCCGCAGCGTGTCGAGCACCTGGCCGACGGACGCGTCCACCTCCATGACCCAGTCTTTTTGCAGACTGATGCCGGATTTGCCCATGAAATCCGGGTGTGGGTAGTGCGGGAAGTGCACGGCGTTGTGCGGCAGGTAGAGGAAAAACGGCTCCTTCTGGTGCTCGCGGATGAATGTCACCGCGCGCTCGGTGTAGCGGCGGGTGAAGGTGTGCTGCTCCGCAGCTTTGACGCGCTCGACGACGTTGTGGTCGTCCACGAGCGGCAGCGGCGGCTGCGTGCTGCCTTTGAGGCCGGTTTCCGGGTCCGGATCGCCGCCTTTGCCGCTTTTGGCTGCCTTGCCCTGGGGGTTCACCTTTGGCAGCGGCTGGTCCGGATTGCTCTTTGAGCCCTCGGAGGCCGGGCCCATGTCGTTCGAGTAAGGAATGCCAAAGTAGTGGTCAAAACCCTGCGCGGTGGGCAGAAACTCCGGCTGATCGCCCAGATGCCACTTGCCGACGCAGGCGGTGGCGTAGCCCGCGCCCTTCAGCACCTCGGCCACGGTGGTCGTTTGGGGGTTCAAACCGACCGCAGCGGCCGGAAACAGCACGCCGGGGATCGGCAGCACGCGTTTCGGGTAGCAGCCGCTCATCATCGCCGCACGCGAGGGCGAGCATACCGGCGCGGCGTAGTGACTGGTGAGCTTCATGCCCTCCTTCGCCATGCGATCGAGGTGCGGCGTGGCCACCTTCCCCCCGAACGGGCCGATGTCCGCGTAGCCGAGGTCGTCGATGTTGATGAGGACGAAATTCGGCGCGGCGGAGAGGCAGGAGCCGAGGGCCAGGAAGAGCAGGAGGAGGCGGGGAAACATGGCTGCGGTAAACGAAAACCGTCCGGCCATCTTGCGCGTCAGGCAGTCAGGGTCGCGCACCCCTTGATTCCTCCGTAGCTGTTTAGGTGGTTTTTTGATGATGACGACACCGGGAAGGCATGCAGAGCCCCCCTCTTTTGGCACGAATGAACACCCAATGAGCTGCCGAGGATCGCGAATGCGGCCTGCGGCGCCCATTCTTGGTCATTCGCGGCCCATTCGGCTCGGATTCGTGTCATTCTGTCGAATTGGGGGTGACACAGAGCCGCATTCTGGCGAATTCGCCTACGTCGCGCTCTGTAGGCTTGTTCGCCAGAACGAGTGTTTGGGAACTTTTGTGATTTGCTCATCTGTCTCAAAGACTCGGCTTAGGGAGGCCAATGGATTGATTTTGAGAGCAATGAGGGGAGGGCTGACGCAGGAAATGAAGCCGTGGTGATGGTTTCTAACGCGAATCCAGGCCGAATGGAGCGCGAATCACAACGAATCCGGCAGCATCGTACCTTTCGCGGTCATTCGCGGCCCATTCGGCTTGGATTCGCGTCATTCCGTAGATCGGGTGTGGCGAAGCCCGCCCGATTTGTGGCCTCGCAGAGCAATCGGAGACATCCGGATGGTCGCCAGAGTCG
>Ga0169931_10000864_pt1 | contig 50433 bp, 33 predicted proteins | sample Kivu_15m_20L_FD_129675 | JGI IMG/M metagenome (GOLD analysis project Ga0169931, IMG submission 129675) | Freshwater microbial communities from Lake Kivu, Western Province, Rwanda to study Microbial Dark Matter (Phase II) - Kivu_15m_20L... | ecosystem: Environmental > Aquatic > Freshwater > Lake...
GCGAATGCCATCGGGCTCTTGCTCGACACGCCTGCGGAATGCGGTGCCGGCCATGTCTGTCTCGACCGACCAGCCGTCGCCCTCGCGGACGAGACAACCGTTGTAAACGCAGCCCGAGGCGACATGACCGAGGGGAACGTCGGCGATCGCGCAGGCCTGGGTGAGGACATGCGCGAACACGACGTTGCCGAGAAGCGTTTCGGATTTCGCGGTTTCACAGGCATCGACATTCGGTCTTCCGGTGAATCCCGCCGCATTGATGACAAACGACGCTTGACGCGACTTCAGCAGCCCGGCGAGTGCGCGGACATCCGACGGCCCGGCATCCGCGCGCGTCACTGGCTCGTACGCCATGCCGCGCCGATCGAGCTCGGCGGCAAAGGCACCGCCCATGTACCCGCGTGCTCCGAACAACAGAATCATGTCAGACGTCGTTTGATGCGGCCGATGATGCGCGAACCGAGTGCGCGTGCGCCATCCCGCGATCCCGGAATGGCCACCGCGTTCCCTCCTTCGAAGCGCACCCGCTCGTTGCCCAGCTCGCATTCGCACGGTCCCCACGGATCGTTCAGACCATCCGCATCTCCGCCATCGCGCACGTTTCCTGCGATGCGCCAGACTGCCTCGGTGAGCGGTACCGGCGTGGATTCATCCGCACTTGGCGGCGTCGGGCATCCGTCCGGCGGCCGGTGCAGGCACAAGCTGCGCACCGCTCCGTCGAGGAAGCAGCCCTTGAGCAACAAGCCCCAGTCACCGAGCAACTCGCCGTGATCGCTGATCACGCTCACCGCGACGCGTCCGCGGTCGCTTCGTTGTGAGAGGGTTTCCAACAGCCCCTCGAACTGCGCGTCGAGCAGCGCGAGGTGGTCGGCGTAATCCCGGCGGATCACATCGGTCACACCGGCATCAATGCCATCCGGCCAGCGGTCGAGTTTGCGCCGCAGATGCGACCCCGCGGGTGCGTGGTCGAATGCATCGGCCGGGCGCGGTTGCGGTGGCGGGATCTTTCCGCACGATCCCCTGCCCCTCCAAGATGCGGGCGTGTCGAACGGCTCGTGCGGCCCGGGAAAACTCACCCACAAGAACCAGGGACGATCGGCGGGCATCGCGGCGAGTTCCTTGCGCGCCTCGGTTCCAACCCAGATGTCCGGGTACAACTCGTCGGGCAGTACGGTCGGCCGCACGACCTCGGCGCGGTTTCCACGATAGCGGTCTTCGAGATCATCCCGATACGCCTGCATCACGCCCGCGCGCTCCCACAGGTCCGTAAGTTCGCAGCGCACGCGGCACAGTGCGCGCGGACCGGCGATCTCGCGCACGCGGTCGAAGCCGAGGGCGTGCATCAACGGCAGATCGTCGCGCAAGTCGCGTGGCCGGTCGTGCGGCGTCCAATGCGTCTTGCCTATGAGATTCGTGGCGTAGCCGGTGTCGCGCAGGTCGCGCACGAACGACGGCGCATTGGCCGGCATGCGGAAGTCATCGAGATGGTTGACCCCAGCATCACGCGGACGCAGCCCGGTGAGCAGACTCGCGCGCGAGGGAACGCACATCGGGCTGGCCGGATGGCACCGCGGTGCTTGCCAGGCCGATCGCGCGAAGCGTTGCAAACAGGGCAGATTCAACCACGGCTGGTGCAGCCAGTCGCCGCGCCACTGGTCGAAGCTCACCAAAAGCCAGCACTGTGGATCAGCCATCGTTTCCAGAATCGGATGCAGCGGCGTTTTCGATACTCCACGCGCACTGCGGCAACACGATGCCGTTCACGCCGAATCCCTCGAAATTCTGCTGGGGCTCGGCGATGTAGAGCATTTTCCCGGACTGGCGGCGGTCGTAGAAGTCGTCCAGTCCCACACCACGCACGCTGGTGTAAACCGAATAGGATCCGGCTTGCAGATCGAATCCGGAGAGTTCGACCACCACGCGCGACCGCCCCTGCTCCAGCCGGATCCACCCCAGTTCGCGGAATGAGGAAACCGTGAAGACCACGTGGCCGCCGCGAGCGTTGTGGAGGGTCACCACGATTCTTGCCTGCGGAATGGCGGCGTCGCAATCGACGAGCAACTCGACCGCAACCCGGCTGGCGCGGCCCGCGGACGGGGGGACACCGACCGTGACCTCCTCGATCCGCGCACCGGCGAGCCGACCCGTCTTGTCGGCCGCGAGCTGATTGAAATCACCGCCCTCCTCCTCGTAGGCACGCACGGCCTCCTCGATCGTGCCCAGCAGGCGCATGCGGCCACCGGCCATCAACAGACCCTTGTCGCAGGTGCGCATCAGATCGGCCGCATTGTGCGACACCAGCAGGATCGTCACGCCGGAATCCTGCAGCCGCTTGATCCGGTCGTAGCATTTCCACTTGAAGCGGAAGTCGCCCACCGCGAGCACCTCGTCGGCGATCAGGATGTCCGGCTCGAGCGCGGAGGCGACAGCGAAGCCGAGCCTGACCTGCATGCCGGAGGAATAACTCTGCACCGGCGCGTCGATCGACGCGCGGATCTCCGCGAAGTCGATGATCTCTTCCATGCGCGATTCGATCTCGTCGCGCGACAAGCCGAGGATCGATCCGTTCACCAGGATGTTCTCGCGACCGGTGAGCAGCGGGTTGAATCCGGCACCGAGCGCGATCAGAGCACCGACGCGCCCGCGCATCTCGATGCGGCCGGTGTCGGGCTTGATCAACCCGTTGAGCATCTTGAGCAAGGTCGTCTTGCCCGCGCCGTTGTGCCCCATCAGCCCGAGGCACTCACCGCGCCGCAGTTCGAACGACACCTGGTCGACCGCCCAGAATTCGCCGTCGCGAAGCGTCCGGTTGCGCTCCTCGGCCGAACGTCTGCGACCGACCGGCAACACCTCGGCCGCGACATCGCGAATGCCGTACCACAGCGATTTTTTCAAATCGCGGCAGAATTTCTTCGAAACTCCGTCAACGCGCACAACGACATCGTCATCCGCGGAAGTGGCTGGATCGATCGGATCGGTCATCGGAAAAAGGAAAGAGAAAGAGGAAAACCAGAAATCCACGACATCCCGCGCGTCAGCGGTTGGTTCCGGCGAGCACAAGCAATTCGTCGGCGAACACCGCGGCGGGATCCGCAGGCAATACGGACTCGACGCGTCGACGCGCCGCCAGCCCCATTGCGCACAGCTCGTGGCGGCGGTCCCAGCAGCGCTCCATCGCATCGGCAACCGAGTCCTCGTCGGCATGACGCGCGATGAATCCGCTCACGCCCTCTTCGACGAGTTCCGCGTTGCCGCCGACATCGGTGACCACCGCCGGCCGCGCGCAACGCATCGCCTCGGTGAGCGTGTTGGGCAACCCTTCGTGGCGCGACGGCTGCAACAGCACGTGGTGGTCGCGCCACACTGCGGTGACATCCGCGACGTGTCCGCGGAAGCCCAGCGACGACACACCGTGCATTCCGACAAGGCGTTTGAGCGCCGCTTCCTGGTGACCGTCGCCGAAAACATCGACCGTGACGGGACGCTCGCGCCAGACGTCGCGGGCAAGCAAGGCAATGACCAGATCGTGTCCTTTGGATTTCGGATCGAGCCGGCCGACCATCGCAACGCGCAGCGGCTCGTCAGTGGTCGGCCATGGGCAATCGACGTTCCGCGCCGCCTTCGGCGGGTAATGGAAGAATCCGGCGTTCGGGATACGGATGCCGAGCTGGGTTTCCAGCCAGCGGAGGTTCGAACGCGAACAAAAATAATTCGCGAGCGCGTGCGGCAGATGGTCGGCCAACAGGTCGGCGTCATAGCCGTTCGGCCACAGTTGGGGGCCGCCATTGTGGATGAGCGTGACGAATGGAAGACCCCGCTGCGACAGACCCGCGACGCACCATGCGCCGTCCGCGTTTTCGCATTGGTTCACCACGACCAGCGCAGGCCGACAGCCGGCGATGCGCTCCAGCGACTGGTATTGGCTGAGTGGCCCGCCGAACCAGCCGCCGAACCGCTCGCGCCAGTCGAGGCGGTGCGGGTTCGGATCCTCGCGCGTGATCCAGCGCCTGCGGAAAAGGAATGCGGCACCCGCCTGCCTGAGCCGCAGGAGCTCGGGCGTCAGCTCGCCGTGGTCCTGCACGCACACGACCACGCGACGACCGCGCTGCACGAGCCGCATCGCGGTTTCCTGCCAAAGGTACTCGGACCCACCGCCATATCCCCAGGGATTGGTGGCGATGAAGACGATCGGCCGCTGGGAGTCGGTGTGCATGGGCGGACGAAGCGACGAAAAGGAAATGATTCAGGCAGACCCAGGCCGCGGCGCGTCAGGCCGATTCAGCCTCCCATGCGCGCGATCAGGTGCGGCATTGCGAGGCGAAAGCCGACCAATCCAAAAAAGCCCAGCAACAGCGACAGACCGAAGACGAGGAAGAACGGCTGCAGTTGCGAAAGCGGCTGCGCGGTGAGCGATTCGCGCGCGGTGATGATCAGCGGGGACACCGGATTCCAAACCGCGAGTGCGCCGGCCAGCCCTTCGGTGCGTGCCGGATAAACCACCGGCGTGAGCAACATCCAGAACTGCGCGACGATCGGGATCGCGCGGATCACGTCGCCGTACAATCCGGCGAGCGGCGTGATCGCCAGTCCGATCGCAAAGCCGCAGGCCAGCAGCGCCGCCATCGCCAGCGGAAACATCAGCACGCCGGAGTCCACCGGAATGCGCCACCACCACAGCACGCCCACAACCAACAGCAGACGCACCAGGAAGTTGAATCCCACCATCGCCAGCCCGCCCATCAGCACCGCCTCGCGCGGGAAGTTGATCTTCGCAAGCATCGCTTTGGCGGAGGTCAGCGACTGAGCCGGACTCGCCACCGCATCGACGAACACCTGCCACAGCAGCGTGCCCATCATCGCGAAGGCCGGATAGGGAATACCGCCGGTGTCGATGCGCACGATGCCCTGCGAATTCAGGAAAATGAACGTCAGCGATGCGGCCAAGGGCGGTAGGAACACCCAGATGTAGCCGAGGAACGTCTGACGATACTGCGCACTGAGGTCGCGCACGAACAAACGCCAGGCCAACTCGCGCGCCGCCAGCAGGTCCCGCGCAATCGACCGCACCAGCACCAGCGGATGGCCCAACAACGGCTCCGGACTGTAAACGCGGATCGAGTCTTGAGGCGATTTCATGATGAGAGAGACCGAAGGCAGGTGGACGGAGATGCAGAGGAAGGGCCCGGCGGACGGTCATCCGCGATCACCAGCAATGATGCGGCAGCGAGCGCACCAGTTGGTCGAGCATGCGCTGGTCCTCGGCAAACCCGGCATCAAGCGTGGCGCGCAGCCCGCGATCCATGTCGCCCGGCTCGCCGACATTCATCGCCTCGCGCGGTGGCTCGAAGCGGTTTTCGACGCCAAGAAACCCGGCGACAGAGTCCAGCGCCCGTACCGGATCGTCGAAAAAAACCTCGCTGCGGATCACCAGCAAGTGTTTGGTATTCAGGAACCGGAGCCAGCGGCACAACTGCGCATGATAGAACCCGCGCGCACGATAACTGTGCCGCATGTGCGCGCCACTCCAGTAGGCCGGATCTGCGATCAGCTTCTCTTCCTCGCCTTTCATCCGTGCCGCCTCAAGCTCGAGCGCTTCCCCGAACGTGGCCGCCTCCTCCGTGCCCAGACGCCGCATCATTTTGTAGTGCGACAGAGCACGATCGGCGGGGTCGCGCAACAACGCGATGCAGCGCAGGCCGGGCAGCTCGCGCGCAACCCTCGCCGGCACCTGCGGGTGAAACAAGTAGTACGGCGTGCTCTCGCCCCGCCACCTTGCCTGCAAGGCTTTCGCATCTTGAAAATGACCGCGCAGCCAGTCCTGATCATGATCCTGGTTGTAGAAGTGGTGCAACTCCTTGACAGCGGTCATGAACACCTCCGGATGCCCCGACAGGCATTCATGCAGGGTCGACGTTCCGCCCTTCTGCGTGCCGATCACGAGCAGGTTTGGGATTCGCCGATCGCCGCCGAACAAGTTCAGCCAACGTTTCATGACTGCCATCCGATCACGCTGCCGCCAGTGGTCGAGCACGATGCGCGACCCGGGTGAATTCTCAGCGATCTCATGCGGTCAGAGAACCAGCCTTCCCGGGGGACGACCGATTCAAACTACCCGCCTAACCGAGAATGTTCCCTCAATCATGCGATCTCAAGCATGAATCGAGTGGCGGTTCCCAACAAACTGGCGAAACGCATTCAGGCGTAGAAACCAACGACCGTGTTATTCAGGCACCACGTTTTTCACGTCGGGCCTTCCACCCATGCTGTCGCTGATCCATTCGGCGAAGGCATGCCCGCGCGGAGTCAGCGACAGACGTGTGCGGCGGCGGTCGCGATGATCGAAAAAACGCGACGCAAATCCGAGAGTTTCAAGAGCATCGGCGACACTGGTCACCGCGGCAGTGGTCAGGCCCAGATTGCCTGCCAACTCGCTCAAGGTCGGCTTGCACGGCCGGTTTAGGTACAGATTTGTCAGCGCATGCAGGGCGCTCAACGAAATCCTGCGATTGCGCATGGTATGCAAAATCGCATCCATTCGCTTCATCGGAAGAGCACCTCGGGCGTTCAAACCGCCGCGATCCGGATCACCCGTGGCGGAACTGTCCGACGAATGTTCGTCGGGTTTGGAACTGGCAACGTTCACGCACATGTTCGGGCTGGGTGGCGATTCTTTGAGGAATCCTCGTCCAAATAGCAAACGAATCATCAAAATATTCATTCCGGGTGCAAGAGGTGCAGGCTCATGTCGACCAAATCCCCGGGATTTCGAGCAGCAGATCTCCCCCATCACGGGCAACGCAAGCGACTTCGGGGAAATGAATGGTACAGACGCGCGAATCATCGATTTTACTGGAAATTCAGTAAAAACCATGCTATTTTGTGAGCAAAACGAAACTTTTTTTGAAAATCATCAGGAAAGCGCGAATTATTTGCTTCCGGAACCTCTCGGGAATCCGTATTTTTTGAAAGTCCCAACCAGCACTGCCCTACGGACGATCGTTTGGTCGGCCCTGCGGGTGGTGCACCCGTCCCCATGAACCCCACAACCAGCCAACATGAAATCCACGAACGCCTCCGGCGCGTCGGTGAAAGCCGATGCGGACCGCCTTGCTGACTTCGTCCTCTTCACCCAGCGGAGCTGCATCCTCAACCTCTCGGCGCAGCTCAACAAAGGGAATGTCTCGTTTCCCCAGTTTTTCCTGCTGACTTATCTGTCGAGCGAGGAATCGCTGACGATGTCCGACATCGCCAAGAAGATGGGGCATTCGACTGCCGCTGCCACCGGATTGGTCGACCGCTTGGAGAAGCTCGGCTACGTCGAGCGGGTCCATGCGGCCGAGGACCGGCGCAAGATCCTCGTGCGGATCACGCACAAGGGCGTGCAGCTCGTGTCGAAGATGCGCGCGGAAATCGCCAGCGACCTTGCCGACATCCTCGCCAATCTCGACGAGGACGAGGCGGAGACGGTCGAGCACACCAAGCGCGCGATCCGCAGCCGCTCGATCGGCTGAAGCCGCGTGCCGCAGGAACCATGAGCGATCGCGGTGCCACAGCCGACACGGTGCTGGAGTCACCCGCGTGGCTCGATGCCCTGCGGAGCGTGCCCGGCGTGCGCGCTGGCTGGGTCGGACGCCTGCCCGGCCTCGACGTCGCCTGCCCGCGCGACGAGGCGATGCGTCGGCTTCGCTCACATCACGAGGCGGCGCTGCGCGCGTTCACCGCTGATGATGCGCGCTGCTGGCGTGGCGAGCAGGTCCACGGATGTGAAGTGGCAATCGTGCCGGGTGCGACGGAAACGATCGCGCCCGATGGCCTGCCGGTCGTACCCGGGGCCGACGGACTCGTCACCCGCGAGGCCGGTGTGGTGCTCTGCATCCATGTGGCCGACTGCGGGGCGATCTGGCTTGCCGACCGATCGACGGGCGCGGTCGGGCTGTTGCATTCGGGGAAAAAAGGAACCGAATCCGACATCCTCGGGCGTGCGCTCGACGTGATGGCCCGCGCGTTCGGCACCCGTCCCGGCGACGTCACGGCGGTGCTCGGCCCGTGCATCCGCCCGCCCGATTACGAGGTCGATTTCGCCGCGGCAATCCACCGGCAAGCCGCACGCACCGGGATCGGAAATTTGATCGACTGCGGCATGAATACCGCGTCAGATCTCCGGCGTTTCTACAGCTACCGCAAGGAACTCGGCAGCACCGGCCGCATGATGGCCCTGATCGTCCGCGATGCCCCGCCATGAGCCCGCTCACCCTGCACGCCCCCGCCAAACTCAACCTCTCGCTGCGCGTGCTGCGCAAGCGCGACGACGGATTTCACGAGATCGACAGCTTGTTGATCAAACTGCCCGGCCTTCACGATGTGCTGACGTTCGAACCCGGCAAGCGCTTCTCGTTTGCATGCAACGATCCCGCACTCCCCGCGGACGAGGGAAATCTGGTGGTCGCGGCCGTGCGCGCTTACGAGCAGGCCGCCAAGGTGAGCTGCACCTGCGGCATCACGTTGGAAAAGCGGATTCCCCACGGTGCCGGACTCGGTGGCGGCAGCAGTGACGCCGCCACCACACTCAAGGCGCTCGACCAACTGCACGACGGACGCCTCGGCCTCCCGGGGCTCGAGTCGCTCGCAGCCACGCTCGGATCGGACGTGCCGTGCTTCCTGCGCGACGGCGCGGTGCGCTGCACCGGCCGCGGCGAGGTGGTTCAGGATGCCGAAACGCCGCCGCCGCTGCGCGTGCTGTTGCTCAAGCCGTGGTTCGAGGTGCTGACCCCCGACGCCTACGCTCGTTGGCAGGACAGCGAAGCTCTGCCGAGCATCGACGAACGCGAACAGGAGGTCGATGGCGTGCGGATCGTCAACGACCTCGAGCGACCGGTCTTCGGCAAGCACCGGTTCCTCGCCGAGCTCAAGCAGTGGCTGCTCGCCCGCGAGGAAACCCGCGCGGCGTTTCTTTGCGGATCCGGGTCGGCCATGGCCGCGGTGCTTCATGAGGATGCCGATGCCGGGAACCTCGCCCGCTGCGCGCGCCACGAACTCGACCCCGGGCTTTGGCATTGGTCGGGCAGCACCGGCACGTGATCGCGGATGCAGCCTGGCGGAGTTCATCCCGTCACCCCTCCGCATCCCCTAGCCGAACGGCTTTTCGCACGCCCGGTTTGACAAATGGAGAGCACGCTCCGTAGGGTTGCCGACCCGGCATCCCCCGCCCTGAATCCTCACTTCCCTCATGAACCTCGTCGTCGAGAAACAGCCCAACTGCAGCGCCACGCTGCGTGTCGAAATCCCCGCCCAAAACGTCAAGGAACGACGTCAGCAAATCGTCAGCCGCTACACCGGTGCCGCCCGAGTCCCCGGCTTCCGGCCGGGCAAGGCCCCGCGCGCGATCGTCGAAAAACGCTTCGCCAAGGCGATTGGCGAAGAGCTGCGAGAGGAATTGCTCGGCGAGGCGTTCCAGGAGGCGTTCAAACGCGACGACCTGCACATCCTCGAGGCCAGCCAGCCCGAGGATTTGGCGGAACTGCCCGACGGTGGCATCGCCTTCGTCACCAAGCTCACGCTCGCGCCTGAAATCACCCTGCCGGAATACAAAGGGATCCGCATCATCGTGCCTCCCGCCGCGTTGCCCGAGTCGGAGGTGGAAGGCGAGTTGCGCCAACTCCAGGAGCGCTTCACCGAATACACCGACATCGAGGGCCGCGGTGCCGCGACCGGCGACTTCGCCGTGATCGACTACCATTGCTTCATCGAGGGCAAACCCGTCGCGGAATTCCTCGGCAAAGCCGCCGGATTCCTCGAAGGCCGCGAGGGGTTCTGGGTCAAGGTCGACGAAGGGTCGTTCCTCCCCGGATTCGCCGCCGGACTCGAGGGCATGAACCCCGGCGAATCGCGCGACATCGCGCTGACCCTGGCGGAGGATTTCCCGCTCACCGAGCTGCGCGGCCGCGAGATGATCGTCCACACCACCCTCAAGGAACTCAAAGCCGCCGAGTTGCCCGTGCTCGACGACGCATTCGCCGCCCGGCTTGTGCCCGGCAAGACGCTCGCCGATCTCACTGGTTTGATACGCAATCATCTGGCCGAGCAGCGCCGCCAACGCATCGACGAACTCAAGGCACACCGCATTCTCGATGCACTCGTCGCGCAGGCGGAGTTCGAACTGCCGGAGGAATACGTCACCCGCGAGACGCAGGCGCAGGCGGATGCGATGGTGCAACGCGGCATCGACGCCGGTGTCGATGCGGACGAAATCCAGTCACGCCAAGACGAGTTGTTCGCCAACGCCTCTGCCAAGGCGATCGGCAACCTGCGCCACCACTTCCTGCTGCGGGAGATCGCGCGCGCCGAAGGCATCGAGGCCAGCGACGCGGAAGTCGCCGGCCACATTCAACAACTCGCCGCCCAGCGCAACGTCCAACCCAAACAGCTCGTCAAGGAATTGCGCACCCGGGGCCAGCTGCGGGAAATCCGCAACTCGATCATCGTCACCAAGACCATTGACTTCCTGTTGACCCACGCGGAGGTTGAGGAAACCTCCGAAACGGAAATCCCCGCATGATCCCGCCGCACTCCGCACCCCACGCCATGAGCAGCCAGCCACCGCGCAACAGCTACTACGTCCCGGTCGTCATCGAACAGGACGGACGCGGCGAACGCTCGTTCGACATCTACTCGCGCCTGCTCAAGGACCGCATCATCTTCATCGGCACGCCGATCGACGATTTCGTCGCCAACTCGGTGATCGCGCAGATGCTCTTCCTCCAGATGCAGGATCCGAAGAAGGACATCCACATCTACATCAACTCGCCGGGCGGATCGGTCACCGCCGGACTCGCGATGTACGACACGATGCAGTTCCTCACCTGCGACGTGAACACCTACTGCATCGGCATCGCCGCCTCGATGGGATCGGTGCTGCTCACCGCCGGCACCAAGGGCAAGCGCTACTGCCTGCCCAACTCGCACGTCATGATCCACCAGGTCTCCGGCGGCGCCCAGGGCACCGCATCGGACGTCGAGCGCACCATCGGTTTCATGTTCAACCTCAAAAAACGGCTCAACGGCATCCTCGCCAAACACAGCGGCAAGTCGGTGGAGCAGGTCGAACGTGATTCCGACCGCGACTACTACATGAGCGCGGAGGAATCCGTCGCCTACGGTCTGGTCGACAAGGTGCTGGAAAGCCGCAAGCAGTTGCCCGACGGGGTCGCCGCCGCCGCGGAAACGAAAAAATCCGCCGATTAACCCCTGGTTTTCCGGCAAATCCGACGGCCTCCGTCGGTATTTGATTGAAGCCGACGCCGATTCGCGCGAAGATTCGATTCCAAACATATCGCGTCAACCCGCACCCCGTTCCTCCATGGCCCGCGCATCCAACCTCACCATGTGCTCGTTCTGCGGAAAGAGCCACGCGGAAGTCAGGAAACTCATCGCCGGCCCCGGAGTCTACATCTGCAACGAGTGCATCGACGTCTGCGCGAACATCCTCGAGAAGGAACTCGCGGGCAGCGCCTCCAAGGGCCGCACCGCATCGGAGAAACCGAATTTCAAAGTCCCCGTCCCGGCGGCGATCCTCACCAAACTCAACGAGTTCGTCATCGGCCAGGAAACCGCCAAGAAGGTGCTCTCGGTGGCCGTCCACAACCACTACCAGCGGCTGCGCCAACACCAGGTCAAGACCGACGAGGAATTCCGCGACGTCGAAATCGAGAAGTCGAACATCCTGCTGCTCGGCCCCACCGGCTCGGGCAAAACCCTGCTTGCCCGCACCCTCGCCCGCGTGCTCGACGTCCCGTTCTGCATCGTCGACGCCACCACGCTCACCGAGGCCGGATACGTCGGCGAGGATGTCGAGAACATCATCCTGCGCCTGCTGCAAGCGGCGGACTTCGATGTCGCCCGCGCCGAACGCGGCATCATCTACGTCGATGAAATCGACAAGATCGGACGCAAGACCGAAAACGTCTCGATCACCCGCGACGTGTCCGGCGAGGGCGTCCAGCAGGCGCTGCTCAAGATTCTCGAAGGCACCGTCTGCAACGTACCGCCGCAAGGCGGCCGCAAACACCCGCAGCAGGAATACATCCAGGTCAACACCGAACGCATCCTCTTCATCGTGGGTGGCGCGTTCGTCGGCATCGAGGACATCATCCGCCGCCGCCTCGGCCGCAACACCCTCGGATTCCACGCACCCGACGCCCAGGGCGTCCACGCCGCCACCGAAGCCGACGTGCTCGGCCGCATCCAGCAGGAAGATCTTCTCCAGTTCGGACTCATCCCTGAGTTCATCGGCCGACTGCCGGTGGTCTCCGCCCTGCGGCCGCTCGGCGAAGAAGAACTGATGGCCATCCTCACCGAGCCGAAAAACGCGCTGATCCGGCAATACGGCAAACAACTCGCCATGCACGGCGTGAAACTCCGCGTCACCAAGGACGCACTGCAGGCGCTCGCCGCCGAAGCCGTGCGCCGCGGCACCGGTGCCCGCGCGCTGCGCTCGATCTTCGAAAGCCTCATGCTCGACGTGATGTTCGAAGTCCCCTCGCGCGGCGACATCGAGTCGGTCACCATCAACCGCCAAGTCGTCCTCGGCGAACGCCAACCGATCATCCGCCGCAAACGCGCCGCCGACCAGGACGCGGCGTGAAGGACGCGTGAGCAGTCGGTGAGCAGCCAGCCACGCTTGATGAGCGCACGAATCATTCGCCGCCGGATCGCTCGATCGATTTCGGCTCAAGCAACCAGCGAATGACTTCCGGATCGTCGTAGGTGCGGGTCCATGCATCGTGGCCGACACCCGGGTAGTAGGTGACCTTTGGCTTGCCACCGGCTTTTTCCAGAGCCTCGATCATCCGGCGGGTCGCCTCGACGGGAACCCGCTCGTCGGCATCACCGTGAAAAGCCCACACCGGCACATCTTTGAATGCCGCGGCGCGCGAAGGATCTCCGCCGCCGCAGATCGGCATCGCGGAGGCAAAGCGACCCGGACAACGGCCCAGCAAATCCCATGTGCCGAATCCGCCCATTGAAATGCCAGTGACATGAAGGCGCTTCGGATCCACGGGATGTTTGCTCTGGATGTCGGCCATCAGCGCCAGGACGTTGTCCAACAGTTCGTTCGGCCGCCCCGAATCATCCAGGCGCGTCCGATCCGGCGCGGGCTCCGACCACCATCGATCGCGGGGACACTGCGGCGCAATCAGAAACACCGGAGTCCCAAGTGCTGCGGCACCTGCAAGAATCGGAATCACGCCGTGCTTGAGCTGGGCGTGGTTGTCATCGCCGCGCTCGCCCGATCCATGAAGGAACAGCACGAGCGGATGGGTTTTGCCGGGTTCGGTGGTTTCCGGGGCACTCCAGCGGTACCTGATCACCGCACCGTCGGCCGCCGTCCACTCACGGGCTTCGGGCGTGCTCCCCGGAGCAGCCGTGAACATCAGCATGAAGATCAGGAATTCGCGCATGAAAGGAAGCGACGTTGCGCGACAGCCTCGGGATTGTGCGGCACGGCAGCCGCCTCGGCACGGGTCTCGGCGACAAGCTCGTCGCGGAATTTCGCGATCATCGCCTCGACCGGCCACGAAGCCGCCTCACCGAACGCGCAGATCGTTCGGCCGTCGATCTGGTACGCGACGCTTTCGAGCGTGTCGATGTCGCCGGGAGCGGCCTCGCCGGACACGAGGCGATCGCTGATCTTTCTCATCCACGCGACGCCCTCGCGGCACGGCGTGCACTGACCACACGATTCGTGCGCGTAAAAAGCATTGAGATTGTTGAGCACCCACGAGATGCGGCGCGAGTCGTCGAGCACGATCACCCCGCCGGACCCGGCCATCGACCCGCAGGCCGCCAACGTGTCGAAGTCGAGCGGGATGTCCCAGAACCCGAGATCGCGCGTGGTGCCGTCGGGTTGACGCAGTGCAAAGCTCTCATCACAGCGCAGGATCTTGGATGACGAGCCGCCGGGGATCACCGCCTTGAACGCACGGCCTTCCTTCGGGCCGCCGCAGAGGTCGTAAAGCAACTCGCGCATCGTCAGCTTGCCGACCTCGACCTCGAAATAGCCGGGGCGCTTCACGTCGCCGGAGACGCAGAGGATGCGCGTGCCCGTGTTGCGGGCCACCCCGAGCCTGGAGTAGGCCTCGCCGCCCATGCCGATGATGTGCTTCACGTGGCACAGCGATTCGACGTTGTTGACGATCGTCGGACACAGGTACAAGCCGAGAGCCGCGGGAAAGTACGGCGGCTTGATCCGCGGATAAGGCCGCTTGCCTTCGAGCGATTCGATCAGGCCGGTTTCCTCGCCGCAAATGTAAGCGCCGGCACCGCGATGGACGTGGATCTCGACGTCGAATCCCGATCCCAGCACGTCGGTGCCTACGAACCCGTGCGCGCGCGCCCCATCGATCGCCTGCTCGAGAAGGAGCGCCGCCTGCGGAAATTCCTCGCGCAGGTAGATGTAGGCGGTGTGAGCCCCCACGGCGTAACAGGAAATGACCATGCCCTCGATGAGCTGGTGCGGATCCTGATGGACGATGTAGCGGTCCTTGAACGTGCCCGGCTCGGATTCGTCGCCGTTGCAGATCAGGTACACCGGCTTGGTGTTGTTCGGCGGAATGAAAGTCCACTTCATCCCCGTGGGGAATCCCGCGCCACCGCGGCCGCGCAGACCGGACTTCTTCACTTCCTCGATGATTTCGCGCGGCTGCATCGCCAGCGCCTTGCGCAGATCGGCATAACCGCCGTCGCGCAGGTAACAATCGATCGACGGATCCCATCCTGCGCGGTCGATGTTCCGGAAAATCATCCGGTGTTCCCGCGGATGCGGTGGCTTGGTGTAGGTGATCGTGCTCATGAATCGGCGTTCCGCGGCGTGGCGGACATGAACTGCGTGATCATCGCGCGGGGTGCCCGCGGGGACAAGTGGAATCGGCTTGACATTTAGCGGCCAATCATCATGACAGAGCACGATTTACTTGGCTTGTCCCATACCCGCACCGCCAACCGCGGGACCAAACCTCCACGACCTGCAACCGATGAACGCCAAATCCGCCACCTTGTCCGCCCTCGCCTTGTCGATCCACGCGCTTTCCGCCCAGCCGTGCTTCAATTCCGTCGAGGAATTGGACGCGACGCTCGAACTGTACTATCAAGCGGGCCGAAACGCGGGCATTCAGGAAGTCATCGACACTCCCGCATCGTTCCAGCTGATCAGCAAGTCGGCGTACGACGCCGCCTACAACCAACGATTCCAGGAAGGCTTCCTCGCCGGTGAATCGTCGGGCAAACAACAGGTCCAAGGTGCCCCGTCGGCTTACGGGTTGTACACCAAGAGCCAGTACGACGCCAACCGCTCCGCCGGCTGGAGCGAGGGATACTCACAGGGGCAGTCCGCCGGAATTCTGCAGGTGACCGCATCTCCCTCGTCCTACTCGCTCTACACCGCGACCCAATACAACCAGAACCGCCAAGCCGGCCGTAGCGATGTCACCTCCGATCCGCAATCCTACGGGCTGGTCGCATCGGACGCGCTCTCAACGGAAATCCATCTGGCGATGAAAAATCTGATCCGTGCACAACCCTCGGCGGGAGACGCGACGCTGGAGGTCGGCTCCATGGCCACTGGTGTGCTCTACCAGAGTGGTGACGGTGTGCTCGACGAACTGGCACAAGGCACCGACACCATGGCCGACGGACGCATGGCCCACTTCGAGTTCGATCTGCAGGCGCTGCGGTCCGCCATGCCGGAATCGGCGGAAATCGCATCAGCAGCGCTGCTACTCGATCTCGGCAACTCCGCGGATGCCGCAGTCGAACTGCACTGGTATGCGCGCGACGGCGATGGCGTCGTCGACAGTGCGGACGCATTGACGCTGACCAGCGAGGGAGACGGCGGGGCGATGACCACGTTCATTCCCAATCCGGTGGTCAACGGGGAAACTCAGGTCGACGTCCAGTCCATCCTCACCCCGCATGTCGGCGGGAGTGTTCGCCTGATCCTCCACCAACTGGGCGGAGAATACGAATATTTCTCATTCCGCACCGGCACATCGAATTCCCCTTTTCTCGAAATCACCACCGCCACTGGCGTGCAGCGCATCGACCCGCTGCGCAAGGGATCCTATTACCGCTACTCGTTCTACGGCGACACCGACGAAGGCTTTGACTTCATCAACCAGGTCAGCACCTCGGCCGATCCAATGATGCAGTCCTGGGGAATCATCGATTTCGATCTCGCGGACATCAGCGGAGCGGACATCCAGTCCGCCGTCTTGAAACTGATTTCCTCCGGTGGTTCGTTCTCTCCGTCCGTCGGCATCGTCGCCACCAGCGACATGAATGCGGTGCCCGGGGCCGCCGATGTACCCTCGTACCAGCCACCCGCATCCTCCGGCATCCTGAATCTCGGTGCCGGGCACCAAGGACCAGCCCTGCTCAGCGGAGCCTCGCTGGCGTCGAAGATCAGTGCCGCCCTGGCGGCGGGTGACAGCCACGTCGCCGTGAGCCTGCTGAACTTGAGCGGGCACAACCTCATGATCGGCACACCCGCAGGCCAGCAGTCCGCCGCCGTGCTGCTGGTCAACGCGATCGACGTCGGACCACGGATCGATGCCGCCATCGACGCCGGAATCGAACTCGTGCGCAACCAACCCGGCGACTACGACCTGCTGCGGGAGGATGAAATCCTCGATCAACGCACACCCGGCCTGGTGATGGAACTGCAGGACAACCTCGTCCGACTACGGCTGCCGATCGAAATTTCCGACAACTTGTCCGAGTGGCACGACAGCGGCACATCGATCGAAGCCGACCTGCCCGTCGAGACGGATATTAAAAAACGATTCTACAGGCTGCGCCTGTCACCTGCCGCCGGACAAGGACAATGAGTCCGGAGCACGCACGCCAGGCCGACACGCGCATATTCCGTCACTCCCAATCACCGCCAAGCGGTGCTTTTCTTTCAGTTTTTCAGCAGTTGCCATATCCACGAAGCAGATCACCGGCCTTGTCGGCGGTGACGCCTTCGTGGAAATCGTCGTTGACCATGCAGACCGGTGCGGTGCCGCAGGAGGCGAGACATTCGGCGAATTCGACGGAGAAATTGCCGCAAGGCGACACTGCGATCGGTTGGTGATGGGCATCGGCATGCGCTCGGTCGATGCCGGTGAGCTCGCACAAGCGCTCCATCAGCTCGTACGATCCGCCCATCGCGCAGGAGAGCGTGCGGCAGACGCGGATGTGGTGGCGGCCCGGCGCCGACTGGCGGAATCCCGGGTAGAAGCTGACGACTTCGAGCACGCGCATCGGCTCGAGATCCAGCTTCGCAGCGACCCAGTCGATCGCGGCTGCGGAGATGAAGCCGAAGCGGTGCTGGACGATGTGCAGCAGCGGCAGCACTGCGGAGCGTTTGCTCGCCGGGTAATTGGCGATTCGTGCATCCGCCTCCGCCTCCAGTTCGGGCGTCACCGCGAACGGCGGAACATGTCGGGTACCGGGTGTCTCGGGTGACGCGATGTTGTGGTCGAGTTCGTGTGACATGCGGGAACAATGTGGCCGATCCTCAAGACGTCGTCCGCCGGTTAACGCAGTAGCGACTCCAGGTGAGCCATCACGGAAGACGGACCGACGTAGGTGTCGCCCTCGTAGCTCAGCTTGATCAGGTTGCCCTCGGTGTCGGTGAGCACCAAGTTCGGAATTCCCCGGCCGGGATGTTTGAATTTCTTTTTGAAATCGGCGGCTTTCGACAACTTCAGTTGCGGCCAAGGCATCCGCTTGTCGCGTGCGTACTCCTCCATTGCGTCCTCGTCCTCGTCGCTTGAGACGAGCACCAGCTCGAAGCGATCGTCGCCCGGTTTGTGCTTGTTGTAGAATTCCACCAGAGACGGCGTGAACTTCTGGCAGGGGCCACACCAAGAGGCGGTGTAATAAAACAGGTAGTACTTCTCCGGCTTGCGGAAATCCTTCACGGGCTTCAGCGACTTGCCGTCCAGCCTGACGAGGTTCCCGTCGAGGACTGGATCGAAGACCGCGGGTGGACCGGAGGAAGGCGCGGCTTCCGCCGCGGAGGCCGACGGCGACCACTCGGCCAACAAGCGCGCGTCCGCCTCGCTCAGCGCAGAAGCGGCGAGCCTCACCTTGCGACCGTCGCGCATCCGGAACTCACCGGTGCGCGCGTCACCCGAACCGCTGGTCGACAGCAGTTCGAGTTCGGCGGTCTTGCCGTCGCTGCGCGTCCAGGTGCGGAATTCCGCGTGGACCGCGGTGCACGACAGCGCCGCACCCGCGAGGATCTTGAGGAGCGTGTTCACAGGCGCAGGGATAGCAGCCGTGCGGGCGGATGCCCAATGCAAAATGCCGGAAGGCGCGACTGAAGCCTGCCGAGCGCCGGCTCTTCAGCGATCGCACTCGCCCATGACGAAGTCGAGCGAGCCGAGAATCGCCGGAATGTCGGAAACCATGTGGCCCGGCAGCAGCCGCGGCACGATCGACAGGTTGCAGAACGACGGGCTGCGGATCTTCAGGCGGTGCGGGACTCCCCCGCCCTTCGAATGGATGTAGAATCCCAGCTCGCCCTTGGGGTTTTCCGCGGCGAAATACACCTCGCCCGCCGGAGCATCGATGCCTTGGGTGGAGACGATGAAGTGGTGGATGAGTTCCTCCATCGACATCAACACGCGCTCCTTGTCGGGCAGCATGCTCTTACTGTCGGCCAGGTTCACCGGACCGGGCGGCATGGTGTCGAGCACCTGGCGGCAGATGCGCAGCGACTGGCGCATCTCCTCCATGCGCACCAGATAGCGGGCATAGCAGTCGCCCTCCTCCGCCACCGGCACGTCGAACTCGTAGCGCTCATAGCCGAGATAGGGCGAGTCCTTGCGCAGGTCGCGGGGCACCCCCGAAGCACGCAGATTCGGACCGGTGAGTCCCCAGGCAACCGCGGAATCGCGGGTGATCACGCCAATGTCGCACATGCGGTCGATGAAGATCCGGTTCTTGTCCAACAGCTTGGAAATCTCGCCAATCGTCACCTCGCACTCGGAGAGGAACGTGCGCACGCTTTCCTCGAAGCCCGGCGGCATGTCGCGCAACTGACCGCCCACCCTCGTGTAGGACGTGGTGAACCGGGCGCCGGTGAGCTGCTCACACAGGTTGTAGATCTTCTCGCGCTCGGTGAAGGTGTAGAGAAAGACGGTCATCGCGCCGACGTCCATCGCGCACACGCCGACACCGAGCATGTGCGCGGAAATCCGCGCCAATTCGCAGCACAACACGCGCAGCGCCTGACCGCGCGGCGGCAGCGTCCAACCCATCAGCTTCTCGACCGCACAAGCATAAGCGACGTTGTTGGCAAGCGGTGCCAGGTAATCCAGCCGGTCGGTGTACGGCACGAATTGGTTGTAGTGCATGTTCTCGGCGATCTTCTCGTCGCCGCGATGCAGATAGCCAACGTCGGTGTCCGCTTTGACGATCGCTTCGCCGTCGAGCTCGAGCACGAGTCGCAGCACGCCGTGGGTCGCCGGATGGGACGGACCCATGTTGAGCACCATGCGCTCTCCGGCTAGGTCGTCGGTTTCGGCCTGATAGGCGTCGGCCACAGCCGCCGCGCGCGCGGCGGCATCGGGAGCGTCGATTTCGGTGCGGGTGGTCTCCATGCGCATGCGCCGCAAATAAGCACCCATCACGCCTTGTTCCGCAAGGGGTTTGTGCGGGATCCATCGTGCCTCAGAACGGCCAGATCCATGGAATGAGCAGACAGGAGGTGACCCAGCAGATCAAATTGAGCGGTATGCCCACACGCAGGAAATCGGTGAAGCGGTAACCACCGGGACCATAGACCATCATGTGGGTCTGGTAGCCCATCGGCAACGCGAAGGCGCAGGAGGCGGCAACGGTCACGGCAATGATGAACGGGCGCGAACTCACCCCCAGCTCGCCGGCCATCGTCACGACGATCGGGATCATCATCACCGCGGTCGCATTGTTGGAGAGCACCTCGGTGAGACACAAGGTCAGCAGGAAAATCAGACACAGCATCACCATCGGTAGGTTTTCCGGCGCGACCAAGCCGTTGGCCATGTCGACCATGCCCCGCGCCAGCCACACCGCTGTGCCGGTGTTCTGCATCGCCATGCCCAGCCCGAGCAGCCCGTAAAGCATCAACAACACCTGCCAGTCGATGCTGGCGTAGGCTTGGCGGGGAGTCATCACCTTGGTCCACAACAAGGCCAGCGCGCCCAACATCGCCGCGTAGTGGATCGGGATTTTCGGAACCACATCCGGGTGCATCCGGTTGAACATGTCGCTGAGAGTCGCCACCAGCACGACACCGGCCAGCACCGACCACGACAAGACCATGTGCAGCGGGCGATGGGCGCGGCGGTCGTCGTTCACCGGTTCGTCCGGCACATCGGTGAGCACGAAGTCGCGGGTCGAGTCGAGCGCCTCCAGGTTGTTGCGCGCGGTGATCACCAACAGGGTGTCGCCTGTTTCCAAAGGCAGCCCGGCAATGCTGCTGGTGATGTTCTCACCGTTGCGATGGACGGCGAGCACCACGCTGTTGTAGCGCTGGCGGAAGTCGGAGCGCGCGAGCGTCTGCCCGACCAGCGACGATTCGTCGCGGATGACGAGTTCCGACACGATGCCGTCCACGGTGGAAAGCGGTTCCGCGCCGATTCGGGCGAACAACGCGGCGGGCACGGCGGCACCGCCGCGCCTGCGATGCAGCGCGATCAGAAAGCGGTCGTTCTTCTCGACGACAATCTCGGACAGCGGCTTCATCACGCGCGCGCCGCTGCGCCGGATCTCGAGGATGTGGATACCCGACGCGCGGTCGGCCAGCTCGGTCTCCATCAACGGCCTGCCCACCATGGGCGAGTTGCCGGAAATGAGGATGTGGTGCAGCGGCGTCGTGCGGTCATCAATCTCGAGGCTGCCGCTGATCGAGGATCGCGCCGGGATCAGCCGCGGACCGAACATCACGAGGTAACCAATGCCGGCAACGGCCAGCGGCACTCCGAGCGGCGCGAGCTCGAACATCGACATCGGCGCGATCCCGAAATCCCTCAGCGCACCATTGACCAACAGGTTGGTGGACGTGCCGATGAGCGTGCAGCAACCGCCGAGGATCGATGCGTAGGACAGCGGCATCAGCAACCGCGAAGCGGGGATCTCTTTGGAACGCGCGAACCCCAAGGTCACCGGCAGCAGAATCGCGACAATCGCGGTGTTGTTCATCCACGCGCTGAAAAACGCCGTGACGACGGAAAAGCCGAGGATCGCCCAACGCGTCCTGCCGGACAAACGGTCGCGCAACAAGCGACCGATGCGGTCGACCGCCCCGGATTGCTCAAGCGCACCGCCGATCACGAACAAGGCGGCAATCGTCAACGGTGCCTCGTTGCGAAACACCTCGGTCATCCGGTCCGGATCGACCAAACCCAACGCCACCACCAGGCACAGGATCGAGATCGCCAGCACGTCGGGTGCCGCCCATTCGCGCATGAACGCGACGAGGGTTATCAAGATGACTACAAGAGTCAGGCCGATTTCAACGGTCATGACCGGAGACGGAACAAGGGGGTTTTGCCACAGGCGGATGCGCTTGGGCACGCCCCATTGGCCGACCCACCACGGATTTGCAAGCCCGGGATGCCGGAAAATCCGCAAAAACGCCTTGCTGACCGCTTGAGCAATCCATTCCTGCTGCCCCAGAATCGCCCGACATGCGACGCCCGTGGATTTCCTGCAATCTCGCGATTTCCGCTGATGGTAAAATCAGCGATTCCGCGCGGCGGCCGTCGGACTGGACCTCTGTCGCCGACAAAGAGCGCCTTGTCCGGCTGCGGCGCGGCGTGGACGCGCTGCTGGTCGGCCGCGGCACCTTGGAGGCCGACCGCATGACGCTCATCGTGGCCGGGCAGCAACAGCAGCCGCTGCGTTGCATCGTCTCACGCCATGGTCGACTCGACCCGATGCATCCGCTGTTTCACCGGGACGGGGGTGGCATCCACCTGCTCGCGACCGAGGTCGGACATGCGAACGAGGTGCGCGCACCCGATGGGGTCGTCGTCCACACCGGCGGATTGGAATCGTTTCTCGAAGCCATGTCCGTGTCGCACGGCGTCGAGACGATGCACTGCGAGGGCGGTGGCGCACTGGTTCACGCGCTGGCCGTGCTCGATGTCATCGACGAACTGCACCTCACCATTGTCGGTCATCTCGTGATCGGCGGACATGCGTCGCCGACAATCACCGGTACGGCGGCGGATTTCCTTCCGGCCTCGCGCAGGTTCCGGCTCGCCGAGTGGTCCGACGGAAACAACGGCGAGTGCTACGTCACTTGGCGTCGTGAGGGTCGCTGACCCCGTGATGCGCGTCGTGGCCGTCGTGGCCCTTGCCGTGCTGGTGAAGTTGCTTGGTGCCGTCGGGACCTTCGAATTCGTGGCGTTCACAGGAAAGCCCGCAGAAAGCGGCGGCTGCCAGCATCAGGTGGATGAGCTTCATCAGCGCGATTTGTAGCCAACCCGCCCGGAAACGCAACCCCGGGGAGGGGGGAATGCGGGAAATACTGAAAATCTGAAATGCTGAAACGCTGAAATGCACACCAGTGGCAGATCAGGACCAGGCGACTCACCCACCCTTGGAGTCAGGCCATGTGGACGGGCTGCCCACACTTCTTGAAATGCTACGCGCAACGTTGATCCAAAAACGAAGCGAGGCTGCGGTTTTCCACCACAGCCTCGCCCGGTTGGAATCAGGATCTTGGAGAATCAGCCTTCGTTCGGCGTCCCGGCTTTCACCCGCATGAAGAGCTTGGCAGCTCCGCCATGCGCCGTGTTAGCGAGATCGATCGTAACGCTGGTCGTCGCACCCTGCGAGGCCACAGCGGCACCCACCGGAGACCATGACTGCGGGTCACCGAGGTTGTCGGTTGCCTCGACAATATAGGTGGCGCCCGGTTGCGACTCCCAGACCATCGTGCAGACCGTGCCAACCATTGTGACACTGGTGACCTTGAAGGCCGGATGGTCCTGCGGCGGCGTGACCGTCTGGATCGTGTAGTCCTCGCTGTTCGAGCCAGTGTAGTTCGGATCGTTCACGGTTGCCGTCACGGTGTAGTCACCGTCGGCCGTGGGTGCGTCGGCGCTGGGCCCATAGCTGGTGCCGTTGCGGCCCGAGTAGCTGTAGGTGAAACCGGAAACCCCGACAGCCGACGCCGTGTAGGCGTTGTCGTTGCGGGTCAACGTGATGTCCCCCGCGGTAAGCGCCTTGGGCGAGATCGTCAGATTCGCACCGGTGTAGCTGATCGTGTAGTTCGATCCGGCATCGAGCGTACCCTGGCCAATGGCGTAGGTCCCGGCATTCTCACCCGCGTCGCGGCCAAGGGCACCAGTGATCGCATCGTCGCCGACCAACCCGCTGCTGGAGTAGGTCAGCTCCGGATCCGCGTCACCATAAGTCTTGCCAGCACCGTCGGCGGTGATCGTCAGCGACTTCGCCGACACCGTGCTTTCGGCGGTGGCGATGGTGCGCGTCGTGACGCCCGAGCTGCTCAGCGTGATGTCACCCGAGTAGCTGCCCGCGTCCACATTCGCGGCGAGGCGGACGTAGACCGTGGTGGCGGCAAGGTCGCCGTCGGTGCCGACAACGATCAGCGATCCGTAGCCGGTGGCTTCCTCGGTCGACACCTCGAACCCTGCCGGAGCAGTGATCGTGACCGCTTCATCGAGCGCAATCGCCTCGATGGAGAAGCTGGCGGACGATGAGGGACTGCCGTAGTTCGATGAAAGCGCGCTGAGCGTGCCGGTCACAGTGATTCCGGGCGTGGGTGGCGGAGTCACCAGATTGCCGGGGATCGTCACCGTGTCCAGATTCGTCCAACCCCATGCGCCGTGCACGGCGTCGATGAAATCGAGCGTGTAGACCGCCTGCTGATCGAGCGCGGCCAGTTGCTCGGCACCGAGGATGATTTGCTGGAAGTCGTTGCCGTTGCTCGTCTTGCTGGCCGACCAGACATACTGCCCGGTGGACGCGTTGCGGAGTGCGACGCCCATGAAGCCGTTGACCTTGATCTCTCCATCACCGTCGTCGTTGCCGCCGACAGACGTGTTGGCGACCGAGTTGGCCGGCAGGGATGAAACCGCGACCGGTACTTGGAGCGATCCGCCCCTGCCACCCGACAGGTGCACCGTGAGGTTACCGCTGTTGTTGATGGTGAACGCAGGCGAGCGGAGGATCAGCGTCGGGTGATCTTCATCCCAGAAGTCGGACTTCACCAAACCCGGTCCCTCGTGCGGTCCGCCGTGACCCTTGGTGGTCGAAAGCCCCCTGTCTCCGGTGGCACCCAAGGAGACGTCCGACCAGCCTTGGAAGGTCAGATCGTCGAAGTTGTAATACTTCGGCAGGCCGTTGAAGACGCTGACCGTGACCGAGCGGATCGTATCGCCGATCGCATTGGTCGCGGTGAGGACGTAGCTCGTGGTCGCGGAGGGTGTCACCAGCAGCGAGCCGGTGGCGCTCACGCTGCCGATGCTGTTGTTGATGCTGATCGAAGTGGCGTCGCCGACCGTCCAGCGGATCGTGGTGGATCCGCCTTCGAGGATCGCCGGCTCGTCTGCGGTGAAGCTCACCGACGGCGGCTGGGCGACCGTAATGGTCACGGTGGCCGAAGTGCTGCCGCCGAATCCACTCGCACTGAGTGTGTAGGTGGTGGTCACCGACGGGTTGACGCTGCGGCTGCTGTTGGCGGTCACCGTGCCGATGCCGTTATCGATGCTCACCGAAGTGGCGTTGGTCACAACCCAGTTCAGATTCACGAACTGACCGGCGACAATCGAGGTCGATGCCGCCTCGAAGAAGATCGAGGGCGGCGGGACCACCGTGACGGTGACCGTCGCGGTCGTGGAGCCATCGCCAACGGCCGTGAGCGTGTAGGTCGTGGTGACGGCGGGATTGACCACCGTGCTGTCGTTGAGGGCGATGGAACCAACGCCGTTATCGATCGATGCGGAATCCGCGCCGGTGGTGGTCCAAGTCAAGGTGACATCACCGTTGGCCGCGACATTGAGCGGACTGGCGCTGAAGGTCACACCCGGCGGAAGCACCGTGATCGTCACCGACACCGTCTTCGGCCCGGTCGAGTTCGACGCGGTGAGCGTGTAAGTGGTGTCGGTGAGCGGGGAAACCTCGAGCGATCCGCTGGCGTCCACCGTGCCGATGCCGTTGTCGATGCTCACCGAAGTGGCCCCGGACGAGGTCCAGGTGAGCGTCGAGCTTGCACCCCTGATGATCGAGGTGGAGGAAGCGTTCAAGGTTGCCTCTGGAATCCCCTGAACCGGCTCGTTTGGCACGAAGTGGCCGGAGGCTCCGCCGATCGGGCTCATGTCGGCCCAGGCCACGTTGTTGCCCTTCTTGAAGCGGGCGTCGATGCGGTCGCCGCCGAGGCCGTCGTAGTAGGCGATGGCGATGCGGGTGTTCTGGGTGAGGTTGACGGTGCCACGGATGATGCCCAGCGCGTCCGAGCTGACGCTGTTGCTGTTGAGCACGATGCGCTCGCCGGTGTCGTTGAAGTCACCATCGTTGTTGCGGTCGAGGTGGATCACGCTGCCATCGTCGCTGTCGGTGCCGAACGTGTAGTCTCCGGGTCCGTCGATGCTGATGTCGATCCAGCCCGTCCAGAGGACCGAGAAGTAGTTGATGTTGGAGAGGCCCGGCAGGGTGGCCGGCATGGTGCCGTCAGCGTAGGTGAGATCCCCTTCCTGCACGAACCTGCCCGAGGGCGTGAGTGCGAAGATGTTGGAGATCGGCACAATTTCCGCGTGCTGTCCGGTGCGCTCGGCAAAGGTGTAGCCGAGCAGGCCAGTGTTGGCGACGTAGAGGGTGACCGACTTCGTCCGCGTCACGCCCTGAGCGGTGGCGCTGAGTTGGTAGGTGGTCGTCGCGGACGGCGTGAGGGTCACGCTGGCGCCAGCCGGCTGGGTGCCGAGGCCGGTGATGGTGACATCGTCGACGTTGGTGACGATCCAGCTGAGCGTAGCGGACTCACCCGGGTTGATGACCGACGGAGTCGCGCTGAGCTGGAGGATTTCGGGAATGCCGGGCAGGATGAAGTAATCCTGCGTGAATTGGCCGCGCGCCGTGGGAACGTTGGCGCCTTGGTTGGTCTGCGTATCGATGACATCCCAGTTGTTGCCGTCGCGGCTGCCTTCGACGCGCCATCCGGTGGGATCTTGGAAGTCGCCGTAGCCGCCGGTGCCCAGACGATAGGTCGCGGGCGTGACGAACTGGCCGAAGTCGAGGATGATCGGCCGGGAATTGGCGTCCGACCAATAGGTTCCGGCATTGCCGTCAACCAATTGGGGGAGCGATCCGCCATAGAGGCTGTTGGATCCCGGCGCGGTGGCGGTGGCGCCGGTGATCAGGGTGCCGTCGAGCGTCCTGAACTGCAATTCGCTGAGCGCCAGACCATAATCACCGCGCACACCGAGCGTGGTGAAGCGGAAGTATTGGTAACTGCCGTTGTCGAAGACTCCGACGGAGAGCGGCACGGTGGTGGTGCCGTAGGCATTGGTGGCGATGAGCGTGTAGGTGACCGGATCGTTCGGTGAAATCACCGCGGAACCCTGGCCGGACACGCTGCCGATGCCTTGGTCGATGGTCACCGAGTCCGCGCCGAAGACCGACCAGTACAACGTGGCCGATTCACCGCGGATGACGCTGCCGGGAATGGTCGAGAAGTTGCTGACGACCGGCGCGGTGGGTGCACCGCCGTCGGGATCGAAGACGTAGGACAGCTTGGGTGCGTTCTCCTGCGAGTCGTCGCCGGTGCTCACGCCGAATCCGAAGCCGGGGAGAATGTCGAGCGCATCGGGGCTGAGGCGGATGAAGACCCAGTCGCCGGCGTTCGCACCATTGGAATAAGCCTCGTTGAGCCAGTAGGCCAGACCGCTGGCTGCTGCACCACTGGAGCCGGATGTGGCGATCGTGTCGAGCGTCGTGCGCTGGTCAAGGTAGCCGGTCTTGATCAGATAGCCGTTGCTCAAGGCATTGGCGGCTCCATCGACCACGTCGCTGTCGAGCGTGATGGAGCTGGCGCGACTGCCCGGGATTACGAAGAGCTGGATCGGCGTGCGGCCGGACGTGCCAAGCTCGCTGCCGTAGACATTGAGCTTGAGTTCCGCTGCCTTGAACGCACCGGTGCCGAGATTCGGCAGTTGGAACGGAATCACCAGATGGCGGACGACGTCGTCGCCGACAAATCGACCGATGTCGACGATCGAGAAGAACTCGTCGTCCGGCCCGCTCACGATCGAACCGTCGAGCCGGTCCGTTTGATAGACCGCGTCCTCGAAAGAAGCGAGCAGGTCGCCGCGCGGCAAGCGGTTCACCGAGAGGATGGCCGACTGGACCTTGGTACCCGAGCTGTTGGAAGCGACCAGCGTGTAGGCGGTGCCCGCGTTCGGGCTCACCGTCTGGCTGCCGTTGGCGGCCACTGCTCCGATCCCGAGGATGCGGACACTGGTGGCGTTGCTCACGTCCCATGTAAGTGTGGCGGATTCACCCTCCTTGATCGTGCCGGGCGAGACGGACAACGTGTTGACCACCGGGGCTCCGGCCACCGACGCGTAGCTGCTGTTGGACAGCGTGGCGTAGGTCGAGCTGGCGGCCTTGCGGTCGGTGGTCACCGTCTGCGCGGTCTGCTGATCAACGATCGACCAAGTGCTGTTGTCGTTGCTGCCTTCGAGCGTCCATGAGACCGGATCACGTTCAGGCCCGTCGTTGCCGGTGATGAACCGGTAGCCGTTGGCTGCGGCAGGCTTGCCAAAGTCGAGGATCAGCGGCTGTTTGTTGCCGTCGAGCCACTTGGTGTTCGTGTCGTTGTCGATCGCCTTGAGCGCGCCTTCGCCGTCCGCTGCACCGTTGGTCCCGCCCGGGTTGGTGGCGTTGACCGCGGCGATGCGCGTGCCATCGAGCAGCATCTCGAACTCGCTGAGTTGGACCATGTTGCCGCCGCCACGGAGCGTGACCGGGGTGAAGCGGAAGTAGCGGTAGAGCGACACCCCAGGAACGCTGATGTTCACCGAGCGCGTGCGGGTGCCTTGGCTGTTGCTGGCCGTGAGCGTGTAGACTGCGGAGCTGGCCAGCGTGACGTCGAGTGAACCCGAGGCGGCGACCGTGCCCACCCCGTTGCTGATCGAGATGCTGTCGGCATCGGTCACGCTCCAACTGAGCGTGGCGTTGCCATCGGGAGCGTAGGTGACGTTGGAATCGAACAACTCGATGGTCGGTCCCGGCGGGGCGACCAGCTCGACGCGGACGTTGTCCCAGAAGCTCTGGCTGGACGGGGCATCGGCACCGTTGGTGCCGTCATCGCGGTTGCCCAGCGAGGCGATGAACACGCCAACCCTGCCATTACGCTTCGAGTCAGCGGCGGTGACGGCATAGGTGAAGGTGAGATCACCCATGGTGCCGGATTTGTAACCGCCCGGCGGAGTCGACACCGCACTGCTGCGCGCCACGACATTGTCGAGCCAGTTGCTTGCGGCGGGCGTCGAGTTCGAGCGCTTGGCCACCAAGCCGTTGCTCAGACCGAAGAACGATTCGTCGGCCCAGCGCGGGTTCGACGTCGTGTTGGTCGCACGGTCGCCGGCGGCGACCGTGACGCGGACCAGGTCGCCCTCGCCCAGCGTGTTCCAGCGGACGTCGGTCAGCTGACCGATCACCGCACCGGACATCAGCCCGAGCGCTTGGCCGCCATTGGCGGGAACGAGATCGGCATTGCCGACCGCGGTCTGCGTCGAGGATGGCGAGGACGAGTTGTCACGGGTGACAACCGTCCAGCCGGTCAGCGTCGAGAGCCCGCCACCGCCAAACGATCCGCCGGCGGGATTCACATCGGATTCAAAGCTGTGGTTCGCGAGATCCTGCAGGATGGGATTCGCCGCGACAAAGACGCTCACGTATCTCTTCGTGGGTCCAGCCGCGTTGGTGGCGATGATCTCGTACGTGGTGGCAGCGGTCGGCGAGACGCTCACCGATCCGCTGGTCGGGCTCACTGATCCGACGCCGGGCTCGATGATGACGGAGGTGGCGTTGATCGCATTCCAACTGATGGTGGTCGAGCCACCGAGCGCGATGGTATCCGGGCTCACGCTAACCCCGAGAACGGGGTAGCCCACCGGGAAGGGATCCAATTCAAAGGGCTCGACGATCGTGTTGCGCGACTCGGTCATGAAGAAATCCGTTTGGGCATCGACCAGAGCCCAATTCGAATTGTCGTGACTGCCTTCGATGCGCCATGCGGTGGGATCGCGCTCGGGAGCGTCACCCGCAGTGACGAACCGGTAGGCGCCGATGTTCCAGTTGGCCGAGTTGGTGCCCATGTCATAGACGAGCGGTGCCTTGTTGTTGTCGTGCCATTTGGAGTTGTAATTGTTGTCGTTGGCCTTGTCGGCACCTTCACCCGCGGTGACGGTGTTTTGTCCGCCCGGGTTGGTGACGGTGACCGCCGGAACGCGCACGCCGTCCTTGAGGAGCTGGAACTCCGCGAGCTGCACCGGGTTGCTGAGGCCACCGCGCAGCGCCACGGTGATGAAGCGATAGTAGCGGTAGGGGCCGGGGCCGTTGACGGAGACGGAGACAGATTCGGTAGAGACCTTGCCCGAAGAGCTGGTGGCGGTGAGCGTGTAGGTGGTGCCAAGCAATGGGGTCACGGTGACCGAGCCGTTTGCCGCAACGGTGCCGATGCCGTTGTTGATGCTCACCGAGGTGGCGTCGCTGACCGACCAGTTGAGCGTCACGCTGTCACCGATGTCGATTTGCGAATCACTGGCGGTGAAGGAATTGATCGAGGGGAAACCCGAAGCCTCCTTGAGCGCGACGAGGAGCAGGCCGTTGGTCTGGGTGGAGATCGAGATGTCGGTCTCACCCTGGCCCGTTGCCCCGGCAGCCGACTGGACCTTCCAGGCGATGCCGGCACCGGAGCCGGCGCGGGTCACCCGGCGCACTTCGGTGAGCGAACCAAGGTTTGCAGTGCGCCAGCCGGACATCACGTTGTTGTTGCCCCCGACCGATCCGAGCAGCAGCACACCGGCATTGGTGGCGTTGGTGGTGATGCTGGGGGTGGTGAGTGGCGTACCGGTGGCCACGCTGATCGTGCCTGGCTTGATTTGGAACGGCCCACCCGACGTGCCGTCGGCTTTGACACCGCCAGTGGCATCTACTCCGCTGAACGCACTAATCACGCCCGTAACACCGTTCGAATTGTTGTTTCCCAAAGTGCCTAGAGTGAAGGTGTAGCTCGAGATGGAATCATCGGCAGCCGTCGCCACCTTGTAAAACATCGACGAATGCGTCTTCGTCGATCCAGCGGTCGTGTTCATTCCCCGCTGATCGATCAGCACCCAACCGGTGGGAGCAGTGGTGTTCGCAATGGTGCCCATGTTCTTGGTGATCACGGCGATCATCACGTCACCGGGCAGCACTCCGGCCGGCTTGTTGATGTCCATGCTGCTGCGGTTGTTGCCCAACGATTGCTGACTGCTCGAGCGCAGCGCAATGATGCTCTTCACCTCGATGGCAACCGACCGGGTGCGACTGCCGAAACTGTTGGTCGCGGTGAGCGTGTAGGTGGCGCTCGCCGAGGGAACGAAATTGTAGGAACTCAGGCCGGTGAGGTCGATTCCACCTGGATTGAGCGTGAGTGTGTCGGCCCCGCTGGAATCCCAGGTGAGGTTCACACTGCCGCCGGTACCCACCGAGGTGCGGTCGGCCCGGAAATTCGCCAGCGTCGGCGCGTTGGGATCGACCGGGGTGAACGTGTACGAGATCTGCGGCGCGCGGTCGCCCAAGAGCGGATGATTGAACTCGCTGGTGGCGATCGAGAATCCGGTCGATGCACTGTAAGGACCGACGTCGCCCGGATTGAGCCCCGCCGGGCTCAGGCGCAGGAAGATGAAGTTGTTCGCGCGATCGCCGTTGGCGTAAGCTTGGTTGAGCAAGTTGGTGAGGGTCGTCGCCTCCGCACCGCCCAGCGGTGTTGCAACTCTGCCGGGTGTCGTGGACGGCGTGAGGAAGTTCGCTTGGATCAACTGCCCGAGCACCGTGTGGTTGTTGGTGCCGTCGTTGACGTCGCTGGTGAGCGTCGTGCTGGTCGCCCGGGTGTTGGGCGCGCGGAGGAAGAGGTTCGCGTTGATCCCGTTCGGCTCGCCTTCGCCGCCGTTGTCGTTGATGTGGAACGAGGCCGAGACATCCGAGAAGGTTCCCTCGCCGAGATCAGGAAGTTGGAACGGCACGACGATGTGGCCGATGCCGTCGCCGTAATATTCGCGGCCGACGAAGATGCCGTTGTTGGTGACTTGCACAGGTCCGGATTGCACGGCCCCACCGGAACCGGTGAGGAATTTGGCATCTGCGGGATGGGCGCGGATGACATCGGCATGCAGGGCTCCGGGAAGCAGGCCGGCGGAGGCAAGCAACCAGGCAAAGCGGTGACGGCTGGAGGTCGGGGGTTTCATGGATTTCTCGGGGGTTGAGTTGGGGATGGGCAGGAACCGTGGAATATGAAGACCGTGAGCCACGGACTCCAAACTCGATGGAACCATACCATCAAAAAACCGGAGCGGACACAATACAATTTTTTGTATTCCAAAAAACACATTCATAAGTCATTGATTTTCAGTCATTAATACCGACTCATCCGCAGAAATTTCGCATCGCTTTTCGGTAGATTCAAGAACACCACGCGGGGATGCCAATGCCCGACGGGATGTGCAGTCTCCGGCACTGCGAATGTTCACGGGCACTCCAGCCACAAGATGCGCTCCCGCTGGAGCGCGCTGACAGCACCTCTTCACGCTTGAAACGGGGCGCTTGAAGCTTCCCACTCGCGTCTTTTCTCTTTCACGTCCCCATCCGCCACTTCAACCCTTCTGTCTTCGGACCTTCTCTTTTTCCATCACCTCCGCAATTTCACGCGATAGAAGCGCCGCGTGCTGAGTTCGCGCAATGTGTCTTCAAACTCGTGGCTCGTGGAGTCGCCTGCCGCGGTGATGTTTGTCGCCAGTGTCTGCCATGTGCCCAGGTCCGACGAACCTTCGATGTCATAGACGAATCCGCTTTCACTGTTCCACTCGAGACGAACACGCGCGGGATGTCCGGGCAGACTTGAAGCAGCGGTGCTGCGGAATGCGCGTTCATTCGGCACAACCACATCGGGCACATCGGCTTCTGGATAGGGCACGACCTGGCCTGTGCTGCGGTACGTCAGCGGCTTGGCATTCCAACCCGGCGTGGGTTGCGTGAGCCACGCGTGCAGGCCGGAGGCGAGCTGGTCGGCGATCGCGCCGTGAAGGAGTTGGTTCGAATAAGTGCCGTCGATGAGATTGCGTGTTTCGGAAATGTCGCGGGTGAGGTTGTACAACTCCCATGGTCGGGCGAGCGCCTTCATGCCGTCGCTCTCGGGGTTGTTGCCGACATACTGTGTATCGTACGAGTAGATGAGCTTGAACACCTCGCCACCGATCCGGTGGATCACCATGCTGGCGGGCCGGTGGCGGATGTCGAGGTAGCTCGGCAGGTGGTAATAGACCGGTGGACGCTCGCGCGGGTTCGCCGCGGGATCGCGGAGATGTGCGTCGAAGGAAATGCCGTCGAGCACGGTATCGGCAGGCAACGGCACACCGGCGTGACCGAGCAGCGTCGGATAGAAGTCCACCACGTTCACGAGCGTGTCGGTCTGCGCACCCTGCGGAACGGTTCCCGGCCGGCTGACGATGAGCGGCACGCGGATGCCGCCCTCGTAGAGCGATCCCTTGCGGTGACGCAGCGGCCGGTTGTCGGTGTCGCCGCGGTGGCCGCCGTTGTCGGAGGTGAAGACGACGAGCGTGTTGCCGGCGATCGAGTCGGAAGAATTGCCGTCGCCGTTGGGGTCGGCCAGGCAGTCGAGAATGCGGCTGATCGATTGGTCGAGCCCTTCGGTGAACGCGGCATACTCGGCATTGGTGTGGCGCGCGCCTGGCGTCAGCCCCAGGTATTTCTGCCGCAAATCGTAGCGTGGCTCGATCGGCGTGTGCACCGCGAAGTAATGCAGCTGGGCGAGAAAGGGTTTGGCCGCGTCCGGGCCCGACACGTGGGAGGAAATCGTGTGAACCACGGCGTCGGTGATCGCCTCGGTGATCGTCTTGTTGTTGCCGTGCAGCGGATTGCCGGAGACGAGATCCGGGTTGTTCGGCACGGCGGCGCGCAAATGCAGCGGATTGGACGGCGGACCTTTGAGCACGGTGTCGAGGTACGACTGCGTGAAGTTGCCCGACCACGGTTCGAGTCCGATCTGGGCGCTGTTGGTGAACTTGCCGCCGGACGCGTAGTTGCTCGATGCGCCGGCCGCGACGGCGAAGGCCTGCTGGTAGCCCTGGCCGAGCGGATCGCCGACGTGGCTCTTGCCGAAATACAACGTGCGGTAGCCCGCGGACTGGAGCACCTCGGCATAGGTGAGCGTGCCCACCGGCACATAGATGTTTTGAGATGGCGCGATCAAAGCCGGCGTGCCGTCGCCGCGGTTGAGTCCACTGACGTTGTAGACACCGTTGCCAGAGCGCGCCGGATATTGGCCGGAAATGAGTGCCGCGCGGGTCGGCTGGCAGTTCTGCTGGACATAGCAGTGGGTGAAGGAAAGTCCCTGCGCGGCGAGACGCGCGAGGCCCGGCGTCTGGTAGTAATCGGAGCCATGGTTCGTGCCATTGATGATGTTCGGTCCGCTGCCCTCCGCACGCAGACCGGTCCAACCGAAGTCATCGGCGAGGATGAAGACAATGTTCGGCCCCGAGGCGGCCACCGGCGGTGGATCCGGCGGAGGGACGAAATCGTCCGCCTCGAGCCGCACCTCGTCCCAGAAGCTCTGGTTGTGACTGAAGTTTGTTTGACCAGTCGAACCATCCATGCCGGTGCTGGTGTTGAGCCGGGTCCCGGCGGAAGCGATGAACACGCCGACATCACCACCGGCCGCGACATCGGCCGCAGTGACCAGATATTCCATGCTCATGTCGCCCATCGTGCCTGCTTTGAATCCGGAAGGCGGCTGGTCAACCGGCTCGCTCCGCGCGACGATGCCGCCGAGCCAATCAGGATTCAGCGAGGCCGATCCAGGTGCGGCCGCACGCACGACCAATCCCCTGCTGAGGCCGAAGAATGATTCGTCCGCCCAGTATGGCATGCCCGAAGGCTGGTTCACCGCGCGATCACCCGCCGCCAGTGTGAGCCGCAGCACCGCGCCGGGAGCGAAGTCCGACCACCTGAGTCCTGTGAGTTGGGCGACCACGCCGCCCGCTCGCAGGCAGAGCACTTGGCGGCCAGCAGCGGGGACGATGCTGATGAACCCCGTGGATGTGTGTTGCGTGGTGTTGGCGTTGTCTCCGGCAACCAGCGTCCACCCGGGCACGCTCGAAGTGAATCCCTGACCAAACTCACCGCTCGACGAGGGATTCACCGGCTGCTCAAAGCCAGCGTTGACCAACGTCACCGGGGCCGCCACCGCGTGCAGGCAGGAACAGAGCCACCACATCCGCACGAGCGTGATCATGGAGCATGATGTCGGGGTTTTGCGCATTGGAACCGACATATCCTTCCATCAATGCGCACCTGTGACAAGGCACGGTTGGGTCATCGCGTGCATTCCCGGCCGCACTCCCCTCACCCGTCCTGCGACATCACGTGGGCGGCGGCTTTTTCCACCGACTCGCCCGAATCGACGCGCTTGGAAAACGCACGGAACCGATCCAGCTCGCGGCGGACCACGGGCAGCAGGATGAACACACCGATCAGGTTCGGAAAACACATGCCGAGCAATGCCGCGTCGGAGAAGTCGATCACGTTGCCCGGTGCCATCGCCGCGCCGACGACCACGATCAGGCAGAACAGCAGCTTGTAGCAGACATCGGCCGCAGTCGATTTGCCGAACAGGAATTTCCAAGCCTGCAGCCCGTAGTAGGACCAAGTGATCAGCGTCGATAACGCGAAGAGAATCACCGCCATCGACAACACATAGGTGAACCAGGGAATGACTGTGGCGAACGACTCGGAGGTCATCGTGATGCCGTCCTTGCCCGTGTTGAGATAGTCGCCGGTGCAGATCACCACCAGCGCGGTCATCGTGCAGATCACCACCGTGTCGAGGAACGGCTCGAGCAGCGCGACGACCCCTTCGCTCGCCGGGAAACGCGTCTTGGCCGCGGCATGCGCGATTGGAGCGGAGCCGACGCCCGCCTCGTTGGAAAACGCCGCGCGCTGGATGCCGATGAGCATCACCCCCAGCACGCCACCCACCACCGCATCCTTGCTGAACGCGCTATCAATGATCAGCTGGAAGGTCGGCAGAATGCGATCGGCGTGATTGAAGAACACGATCAGGCAGGCGATCACATAAGTGATCGTCATGATCGGCACGAGCTTGCTGGTGACGGTGGCGATGCGCGTGATGCCGCCGATGATGACCAGTCCGACGATGCCGGCGACGATCGCGCCAATCATCCAGCGGTTCTGGTCGATGAAGCTGCCAGCACCGCCGGTGACGTTGACGATCTGTGACGCGGCCTGGTTGATCTGGAACATGTTGCCACCGCCGAAGGATCCGCCTACGCAGAGGATCGCGAACACCACAGCGAGCGTGTGACCGAGTGGGCCAAGCCCGCGTTCGGCAAGCCCTCGCGTGAGATAGAGCATCGCGCCGCCATGCACCTTGCCGTCGCGGCCGATCTGGCGGTACTTCACCCCGAGCGTGCACTCGGCGAACTTACTGACCATGCCACACAGCCCGAGCATGATCATCCAAAAGGCCGCGCCGGGCCCGCCCTTGCTGATGGCGATAGCGACGCCGGCGATGTTGCCGAGTCCAACGGTACCGGAGACCGCCGACGCGAGCGCTTGGAAATGAGTGATCTCGCCCGGGTCGTCCTTCGTTGAATATCGGCCGCACACGGTCCGCAGCGCGAGGCGGAACGAAGTGAAGTTCACAAAGCGGAAATAAATCGTCAAAAACACCGCCGCGCCACCGAGCCAGAGAAGGATGAAGGGCACTTTCCACAACGGCTTGCCCTCCGCGTCTTTTTCCGGACTCGTGTACACGGGAAAAAAAACGATGCGGTTGACCATATCGGTGGCCGGCTTGCACAGGCGGTCGATCTTCTGGTCGATCGATTCGACCTGCTCCGCCGCTGGTGGCGCGGCGGATTCGGCGCGCGCGGCCTGCGGTGGCAGCAACCAACAGGCGATGAGCAGGGAAACCAGTGCCAGCGGACGAATGGGATTTAGCAGCATGGCCGGAGCTTGCGGAGCCGGGCTGGCCGCCGCAAGTCCCAATCCAATGCTGGGGTTTTCACTTGCGCGGACCTGCCGCAGCGATATGGATGGGGTTCATCGATGCGACACCGGATCTCATGAATGCCATGGATGCTGGCTTTCAGCATCATCGCCGGGCTTCATGCCCGTTTGTTGGCTGCCGACCCGTGCGGCGCGCATCCCACGGTCGAGCCAGCCGAATGCGGGCACGATCATCCATGCGACAGCGGGCATTCGCATGACACGCCATCCGACGATGGAGATCGGCAGCCGCACCCGTCCGGCCATCATCACGAAGGCTGCTTCCATGCGATGCCGTTGATGACGGATCCCCCGGTATCGCATTCTGCGCGCTGCTGGCCAATCTCCCACTACAAGCCGCGCCGACCACGGTGGTCACGCTCTCGAACGTGCGTGACTTCGTCCGGCAAAACCACCCCCGGAATCACCTCCGCATAGCTGCCGTCAGGTGATCGGCCAACTCGGCGGCCAGCGATGGTGGGCGAACCGTGTCCGCGACTACTTCAATTCATCACCTCTCAAGCTCAAGGTCGATACAGGCTCGTCCCTCAAAACCTGCATCACCGCCATCTTCGACGAGGCAAAGAAACGCCAAAGCGAGAACCGTGGCTCAACCGTTCTCAGAGCAGTGATGCAACACCTCGTTGGTGCCAAGCTGGAGGTTCTCTATCCTCATCAAACCATCGAACATAGCGGCTACACCGTCGTCGATTCACCCACCGGGCGTTCCGGGGACTTCCAGATCGGTGATTGCGTCATTCACGTGACCACCGCACCGGGAGCAGCCGTCATCCGGAAATGCTCCGACAACTTGGATCAAGGACTCCGTCCGCTCATTGTTTCAACCCAAGCGGGTGCTGCATTGGCCGAAACCCTGGCCGAAGAGCTAGAGCATTTAGCTCAAATCTGTAGCCGGTGGTTGGGGTTGGGGGCGACCACTTGAAACTTTTCACTTTTCATCACGCCGCCTTGCGGAGCAGTCCGACGAGCACGCCTTGGATGACGAGTTCCCTGGCGGGGATGAGGTCCGGGAAGTCGGCGTTTTCCGCGCGAAGGAAGACGCGGTCTTTTTCGACGATGTAGCGTTTGAGAGTGGTTTCGCCGTCGATGAGGGCGGCGACGATGTCGCCGTGGCGGGGCTCGCGCATTTCAAGGATCACGGTGTCGCCGTTGCAGATGTGGGCGTCGATCATCGAATCGCCGCGCACCTTGAGGGCGAAGCTCTTGGCGCGGGGTGAGATACCCAGTGCCGCGGCATCCACTGTGATGCTGCCCTCGCGGGAAGACGGCGCGTCCTGGGCCATGCCGGCGGCGATGCTCCCGTAGAGCGGGATGTCGGCGATCTCGCCGCGGTCGAGCGCTTCAGGAAAGACCACCGCCCGCGCCTTGCCAGGCAAGCGCTGGATGACCCCCTTGCGTTCCAGCGCGCGGAGGTGGCTCATGGCCGCCGTCTGGCTGGCGAACTTGAAGAAGTGCTGGATCTCGCGGGTGGAGGGCATGATGCCGGTCCTGCGCTGGGCGGTGCGGAGGTAATCCAAGATGTCCTGCTGGCGTTGGGTGAGTTCTGCGGGCATGGCTTTGAACAGCGTTCTTCCGAACAATACACCGCCCGCGACCCACCGCAAGGAAAAAAGGAAAAATTCCGCCTACTCGTGGCGCAGGGCGTCGATTGGGTCGAGCCGTGCCGCGCGGCGCGCCGGCATGTAGCCAAAGAGAATGCCGATGGCCGCGGAAAAGAAGAAGGCGAGCACGTTGATGCCCGGGGTGAAGAGGAAGGGCGCGCCGATCGCCTTGGCGAGGGGACCGCAGATCAGGCGGGCCAGCAGGATGCCGGCGAGGCCGCCGATGCACGAGAGCGTGACCGCCTCGACGAGGAACTGGAGCAGGACGTCGCGGGCGCGCGCGCCGATGGCCATGCGGATGCCGATCTCGCGCGTGCGTTCGGTGACGGAGACGAGCATGATGTTCATGATGCCGATGCCGCCGACGAGCAGGCTGACGCCCGCGACGGCGGCGAGCAGCGAGGTCATCACGCGTGTGCTCGAGCTCACCACTTCGGCGAGTTCCTGTGAATCGAAGACGTGGAAGTCGTTGTCCTCGTTGCGTGCGAGGTTGCGGCGTTCGCGCAGCAGCGCGGCGACGTCGGCGACGATTTTCGAGGTGGGATAGCCGTCGATCGCCGAGATGCGCACCTGGCTGATCCCCCGCCCTTCCTTGGGTCCGGTGAGGCGGCGCAGGACCGAGGTGTGGGGCATGATGATGTTGTCGTCGAGGTCCTCGCCGCGCCCGCCGAGTCCCTTGGCGACGGTGACGCCGATCACCTCGATCGACGTGCTGCCGACGCGCAGGCGGGTGCCGACCGGATCGACATCCGCGCCGTAGAGTTCCTTGCGCACCGTTTCGCCGATCACGCCGACGGCGGCGGCGTCGGCGACCTCCTCCTCGGTGAAGAAGCGTCCCAGCGCGAGTTCCCAGTTCGCCATGCGGAAGTAATCCGCATTGCTGCCCTGAATGCTGAAGCCGCGGCTCTTTTCCTGGAAGACCGCGGTCGCGTTGGAGCTGATCATCGGCGCGACGGCGTCGATGCCCGGGATTTGCAGCTCGATCGCATCGAGATCGGCCGCGGTGAACAAGGTGCCCGAGCCCCACCAGTCTTGGCCGGGCCGCACGATGAGCATGTTGCTGCCGATTTTGGAGATCTGGTCGCGCACGGCGGCGGTGGCTCCGCGCCCGAGCGTGACCATCGTCACGACCGCGGCGACGCCGATGACGATGCCGATCACGGTGAGAAACGAGCGCATGAGGTTGCGGCGGATCTCGCGCAGGGCGATGAGCAGGGCGTTGAGGATCATGGGGTGGCGGCGGACCGGGTTTCGTCCGAGGCGATGAGTCCGTCGCGCACGCGGATGACGCGGCGCGCGTGTGAGGCGATGTCGTCCTCGTGGGTGACCATGAGGATGGTGATGCCCTGCTCGGCATTCAGTTTGGCGAGCAGGCGCATGATTTCCGCACTGGTGGAGGAGTCAAGATTGCCGGTCGGCTCGTCGGCGAAGAGCGTGTCGGGTCGCGTGACGATGGCGCGCGCGATCGCCACGCGCTGCTGTTGACCGCCCGAAAGTTCGGCGGGCGTGTTGCGCTCCTTGCGTTCGAGGCCCACCTCGGCCAGCGCCTGGCGGGCGAGCGCGTGGCGTTCGGCACGCGGGTATCCGCGGTAGAGCAGCGGCACTTCGACATTCTCAAGGGCCGACGTGCGGGCGAGCAGATTGAATCCCTGGAAGATGAATCCGAGCGAGTGACGGCGGATGCGCGCACGCTGGTCCATGTCGAGGCCGACGATCTCGATCCCTCGATAGCGGTAGGATCCGGAAGTCGGGCTGTCGAGGCAGCCCAGGATGTTCATCATCGTCGATTTTCCCGAGCCACTCGGGCCCATCACCGCGACAAACTCGCCGCGCGCGATGTCGAGGTCGACCCCCTTGAGCGCAGTGAACGCGTTCTCACCCTGACCATAGGTCTTGGTGATGCCGCGCAAGGCGATGAGTGGGCCGGGATCGGTCACGGTCGGGCAGCGGGCCTGATGCTGATGATGACCGGCGTGCCCGCGGTGAGATCGCCGCCGGTGATTTCGGTATTCCTGCCGTCGCTGATGCCGAGGGTGACGGGCACCTCACGCGGCTCACCATCGGCCAGCACCCAGACGCGCGGGTTCTCCAAGGGGGATCCTGCTTTGGGCGTGCTGCCGCGCCAGCGACGACCCGTGGGCGAGAGACTCTGGACGAGCGTGCGCTCCGGCTGGCGCGACTGTGACGCCGCATCATCCGACTGCGGATTGAAACGCAACGCCGAGTTGGGAACCAGCAGGATGTCCTCGCGGCGGTCGATCGCGATGTCGACGGTAGCGGTCATCCCAGGGCGCAGCGACAAATCCTCGTTGTCGACCTCGAGTTCCGCGCGGTAGTTGACGACTCCGCCCTGCACCGCCTGGCTGCCGCTCGAGCTGCCGCTGTTCTGATTATTCGACTGACCGGCGGGCTTGAGGGATCCGAGCCCGACCTTGTTGACGCTCGCTCGATAACTGCGGCCCGGCCAGGCATCGACCCCGAACGTCGCCTGCTGCCCCGCGGCGACACGTCCGACGTCGGCCTCGGTGATGTTGACCTGGAGATCCATCTTCCTGAGGTCTTCGGCGATGGTGAAGAGCGTGGGAGCGGTGAATGAGGCGGCAACGGTTTGGCCGACCTCGACGGATCGCGCGAGCACGACGCCATTGACCGGCGAGCGGATCACCGCCTTTTCGAGATCGCGTTCGAAGGCGCGGACTTCGGCTTCCGCACCGGCGACCGAGGCCTCGGCGCTTTCGAGGTCGGCCTCGGCGCGCGCCACGGTGGCAAGCGAATTGTCGAGTGTCGCCTGCGACGGCGTGCGTCCGCCGCTGATCTCGTGAAGTTCCTGCTGGCGGGCGAGGGCGGCGCGGGCTTCGAGCAAGGTGGCCTTGGCTTGGCTGACGCGCGCCTTCGCTGCGAGCAACGCGGCCCGGCTGCGTCCGGTCTGCGCTTCGAGTTTCGACGTATCGAGTCGGGCGAGCTGCTGACCTACGGTGACGATGTCGTTGGTATCGACGTTCACTTCGTGGATCAACCCGGAGAGTTCGCTGCCGATGATCACTTCATTGGTTGGCACGAGATTGCCCGAAGCCGTCACGATGAGCGAGATCTCACCGGTGGATGCTTCCTCGGTGAGAAACCCGGATTGCGCATCGTTGCCGGCGCGTGACAGGAAAAACCAGACTCCAGCCGCAACGAGCAGGACGACCACCGGCACGATCCACCTGGTGATCGGTGCGGAGCGATCCTGACGGACGACCGCGGCGAGATCTTGATCGGAGGTGGACGGGCTCATGGCGTGGAGGCAGGTTCAGGAGTTGGAGGCAGTGCGCGACCATCCGCCACCGAGCGCCTGGTAGAGGCGGACCACGGACGACGTGAGGTCGGCACGGGTGGCGAGCAGGCTCTCTTCAATGATCAGGAGCGTGCGCTGGGTGTCGAGGACGGAGAGGAAATCGATTTCGCCGACCTCGTAGCGGCGGCGTGCGAGGAGGTCCGCTTCGCGGGCGTGCGTGGCTGCTTGTTCGAGGATGCCGAGCCGCTCGTTACTCCTGCGGCAGGCGATCAGCGCGTTTTCCGTCTCGGCGAGCGCGCGCAGCACGGTGTCGCGATACGTTTCATACGCCTGTTCCTCGAGCGCGCCGGACGCCTCGATGTCCGCGCGGATGCGTCCGGCATCGAAGACGGGCGCGGTGAGGCCCGCGAGCAGGTTCGCGGTGGTCGTGCGCGGGTCGAGGAAGTCCGCCGCCTTGGGCGTCGCGGTGCCGAGGCTGCCACTGATGCGAAGCGATGGAAATCGCGATGCTTCCGCGCTGCGTCTCGATGCAGCGGCGGCGAGCAGCTCGTATCCGGCGATGCGCACGTCCGGGCGCTGGCGCAGGGTGTCGGCGGGAATGCGCGAGACGAGCGCCGGCGATGTCGTGGGAATGCCGCAGGTCGGTTCCAGCCAGTTGTCGATCCCGCCCGGATTGCGGCCGACGAGGCGGGCGAGCGTGTTGCGTCCGCCGGCGATTTCCTGTTCGAGCAGCGGGATCGCCGCGCGGGCCGATTCGAGGCTTGCGGATGCCTGGCTGGATTCGAGCGCATCGGCCTCGCCGGCATCGCGCCGCCATCCGGCGAGCCGTGCGGTTTCCTCGCGCGTCTTCACATTGCGCCGCAACACATCGAGGCGGGCTTCGTTGGCGCGCAGCCGGATGTACTCCAAGGCTGTCTCCGCCGCGAGCGACGCATGCACCGCGTGCAGCGCTTCATTGGCACTGCCGAGGCGCGCGGCGGCCGCCTGCACCGCCTGACGATTGCGCCCGAAGAGGTCGACCTCCCACGAGGCATCGAGTGCGGAGGCATACGAAGTGGCGGTGTTGCGTGCGCCATCGCGATCGGTGCGGGCGGACCCGCCGCTGATGCCGGCATCGACTGAGGGGAAAAGCGTGCTGCGCGCGGCGTCACGGCGAGCACGAAATTCGCGAACGCGGGCTTCCGCCGAAACGGCGTCGGGGTGATGGCGCAGGGTGGCGGCGACAAGACGATTGAGCACCGGATCATCGAACCGCGACCACCAGCGGGCAAGGTCATCTCCGGACGCGAGCGCGGGGAATCCACCGGGCTCGCGCCATGCCTCCGGAAGTGGCAGCGGCGCGGGTTTCCACGACGTGCCGGAAGTGCAGGCGGACAACCCGAACACCGCGATCGCGGTGAATGGGATCATCCGGCATATGGAAAGGGTACGGGGCATCAACTCCACAACGGGCTGCGCCCATAGCGGAGCAAACGCATCGGTTTATCCAACAAAAACACCGTGACGCGGCGATTATTCGAAATCGAGATAGATTTCGGTGCGGCGGTTGACCCTGCGGCCGAGCGGGTCGTCCTCGCCGGTTTCCGTCCGGTTCGGTCGGCGTGGCTGGCTTGCGCCGAGCGCGTGCGTGACAATTTGCGTCTCGCCCACACCGGAGGCGACGAGATGGCGTCGCACCGTCTCGGCGCGACGCTGCGACAACGAAAGGTTGTAATCGGCGGTACCCATCGCGTCGGTGTGGCCGTTGAGCGTGATCTTCCTCGCCGGATCACCCAGCAGCAGTTTCGCAATGATCTCGAGCTGGCGAAGCGTGCGCGGGCTCGGCTCGTCCTCATCGAATCCGAAGTAAAGCGCGATCGTGTCGCCGCCCGAAGGATTCACGACCAACGGCGAATAGTGAATGTCGCCGCCCGCGACGTGCCGCGCGTAATCCTGCAGGAGTGAATCGAGGTTGATCTCACTAACCCGCCAGGATGCGGCGGATTCCGCCTGCAGCGTCAGTGAGAATTGCGCGCGCTCCTCGCCGTCGGCGGATTCGACGTTGGCGAGAAACGCGGCGAGATCGCCGCGGCGGAACATCGCCCGCAGCGGTTTGTTGGCGCGCAGGCGGTACGATCCTTCCTCGAACAAGATGCACAGACCGGCGATTTTCGCATCGTTCACCGTGCCGGGCAGTGTGAGCCGACGAGCGCTTTGAAAATCCCGGCCAAGCACGGCGCGAAGAAACGCATCGGCTGCATCGAGTGGTTCCGCGCCGGAGGGAATCGCCGTGTCCGGCTGATCCGACCCGACCGAAACCCGCGACAACCGGATCACCGACCACCGGCCGTCGGCGGATTTTTTCAAGTCGAATTGCAACTCACCGGCCGACTGCCCGTCGGCGGATTCGAGCGCAACCGACCATCGGACACGCGAATTCAGCTCCATCTCACCGACTTCGCGCACCGCTTCGCCGTCCCTCACGCGCAGGCTTCCGTCTGTAAGCGGTTTGAGCAGAGCCTCTGCTTCGCCGCCGTTCACCGATCCGCGGATGGACGAAAGGACGGCATCGACGTCGCCCGCCGCAAGTGATGCGGCGATGCGGCGGACCAATTCCGCCGGGTCGGCCGATGCGGAGGGAACAGACGGCGCGGCATCCGGCGCGGGTTGCTCGCCGTGCGGCGCGGGTGACGGATCCGCTTCCACGGCGACGGGAGCAACCGGCGCGACATCCCGCGGCTGCGGTTTGCGCGAAAACAACAGCACGATCGCCGATGCCGACAACAACGCGGCGAGCAGCAGGAGGAGATGAGGCAGGCGGAAACGATTCATGGCGAGGTCGAACAAGGCTCGTGCGTGTCGGCGGGTGGTTATTGATGATCCGCCGGAGACGGCAGCGTGACCACCTGCATGCGGCCATCGCGCAGGATGCGGAGACTCGTGGCCTCGTCACCTGCCGAGGAGATCAGTACCTCGTGAAAGCCGCGCACCCCCTGAATTTGTCTGCCGTTCATCTCGATCACCAAGTCGCCGGGCTCCAGCTTTCCGGCCGCGAGGCTCTGCGGCATCACCCGGGCCACCATCACGCCACGAAATCCGCGCAGCAGCTCGGCCATCGACAATTCGCGCACCTCGACGCCGGTGAGGCGCAGGATCTCCGCGGATTCGCCCGCGGGATTCGACGGACGCGGGGTGTCCGGCGGCCGGGTCGCCTGAACATCGACACCACTTTCCGCAATGGCCGCGCTGAGCCCGAGGATGCGGCCCTGCCTCCAGACATCGATCCGCACCGACTCGCCGACCTTGGTCGATTGGATCAGCAGGAAGAGCCGCTGCGAAGAACGCACGGCCTCGCCGTTGAAAGAGACGATCACATCGCCCGACTGCAAGCCGGCGATTTCCGCGGGCGATCCCGGCACCACGTTCATCACACACACGCCGGTTTCACCATGGTATTGCAGCACTGAACGCACCGCGACATCGAGATCGCGCAGCTCCACGCCGAGGAATCCGCGCACCGGACGCCCGCGCTCGAGAATCTGCATCAGCGCGTCCTTCACATCGTTGGAGGGGATGGAAAACCCGACACCTTGGTATCCCGGATTCTCCCGGTCCGGCGAGAAGATCGCCACGTTGATGCCGATGATCTCGCCCCGCAGGTTGACCAACGGTCCGCCCGAATTACCCGGATTGATCGCCGCATCGGTCTGGAGCAAATCGCGCTGGTTGTCCGAGAAAGAGCGCTCCTTGGCGGAGATGATCCCCTGGGTCACCGTCTCACCGAGGCCGAACGGATTGCCGATCGCGAACACGATCTGCCCGACCTGTGCCTGCGACGAATCGCCGAACTTGAGCGGCGTGAACGACCCGCCGCCTTCAATCCGGATCACCGCGATGTCGAGCTGCGGATCCTCGCCAACAAGCACCGCCTTGTGCTTTTCCCCACCGTTGTGCTTTCCCCCACCGTAGAGCGTCACCTGGATTTCCTGCTGCCCCGCGATCACATGGTGATTGGTGACGACGTGACCTTCATTTGTGACGATCACGCCGGATCCCTGGCCTTGGGTGGGAAAGCGGCGGATCATCCGCCTGCCCCAGAAATCCCGCAGCGTTTCGGTCCTGACGCCCGCCGTGTCGATGCTCACCACCGAGGGCACCACCGCGCGGGTGAGATTCGCGTATTCGCCATTGATCCGCTCGAGCAACTGAACGTCGCCGAGATCGAGCGGCGCGGCATCTGGCAGGCTGAATCGCTCGGCCCGGCCGCCGTTGCGATCCGGCGCAGCACCGTCGCCACCGCACCGACGCATCGCGGAAACCGCGAGAAACGCCGCGGAAAAGACCAGCGCGAGCGAGAGGAGACGGCGAAAGGACTGACTCATGGACGAAGCGGCGGAACCCCGTCAATCCTGCACCAAACCCGCCGCTTTCCAAGCGCGGAAACACGGACCCGACGCGTCCATGGAGCTTTACTTCCACCGGCCGCATCCCCCATCCTGCCGCGCCCGTCCGCACCGGTCAGACTCGAGCGGACGGCACAACACATCCCCGACATGACCGCAGCCGACATTCGCCAGAGCTTCCTCGATTTCTTCCGGGGCAACGCACACACGATCGTGCCCTCCGCCCCGCTGTTGCCCCAATCACCGGGACTGCTCTTCACCAATGCGGGGATGAATCCGTTCGTGCCTTATTTCCTCGGCGCGGCCAAGGCACCCTACGATCCACCGCGCGCGGCCGACACCCAGAAATGCATCCGCGCCGGCGGCAAACACAACGACCTCGAGGATGTCGGCTACGACACCTACCACCACACGTTCTTCGAAATGCTGGGCAACTGGTCGTTCGGCGATTATTTCAAGCCGGAAGCGATCCGTTGGGCGTGGGAACTCGTCGTTGGCACCTGGGGACTGCCCGCATCGCGCCTCTACGCCACCGTGTACGCGCCGAAACCGGGAGACCCGGGCGCATTCGACCAAGAGGCATGGGACCTCTGGGCGGAACTGTTCCGCGCGGCGGGCTGCGATCCGTCGGTGCACATCGTCAACGGCAACGTGAAGGACAACTTCTGGATGATGGGCGAGACCGGCCCCTGCGGACCCTGTTCGGAATTGCACGTCGACCTCACCCCGCTTGGCGACACCCGCGGCAGCCTAGTGAACTCCGGATCCGACCTCTGCATCGAAATCTGGAATCTTGTCTTCATCCAATACAATGCCGAGGCCGACGGCAGCTTCCGCGAGCTGCCAGCCAAACACGTCGACACCGGCATGGGATTCGAGCGCGCCTGCTCGATCATCCAAGGCACCAAGGGATTCACCGACTTCTCGACCAAGCCTTCCAACTATGCGACCGACGTGTTCACTCCGTTGTTCCGCAAGCTCGAGGAGCTGAGCGGCAGAACCTACCACGACATCTATCCGGAGCCGGATGCCGACCGCAGCGCGTTCGACGAGCGGATGAAGGACGCGATCGCGTTCCGCGTCATCGCCGACCACCTGCGCACGCTGTCGTTCTCGATCGCCGACGGCATCCTGCCCGGCAACAACGGCCGCAACTACGTGCTGCGCCGGATCCTGCGCCGCGCGGTACGCTACGGACGCCAGCTCGGATTTTCAGGAGAAAAACCGTTCTTCGCCGCGCTGGTGCCCGCGCTGGCCGACCAGATGGGCGGCGTGTTCCCGGAACTGCGCACGCGGCAGGCGGCTATCGAGCAAACCCTTGCGCAGGAGGAATCGGCGTTCAACCAGACGCTCGACCGCGGACTGAAGCGCTTTGAAGAAGCGGTGGGACAGCGCACGCTCCGGGGAACGCACGCTTCCAGCGTGCATGGTTCCGCATCCTGCGGAACCCATTCAGACCTTCCGCAGGATGCGGAAGGGGGCACGCGGGACGCGTGCGCTCCCCTGTCCGGTGACGTCGCATTCGAACTTTACGACACCTTCGGGTTCCCCATCGACCTCACCGAGCTGCTCTGCGCCGAGCGCGGGCTGACCGTGGACATGCCGCGCTTCACCGAACTGATGGAAGAACAACAGGAGCGCTCGCGTGCTGCACGCAAATCATCGGTTGTACGCGCGCTCGACATCGCCACCGATGCCGTCACCCGCTTCACCGGCTTCGACGAGGACGCCTGCGACGCCACGGTGCTCGAGGTCCACGCGCAGGACGACGCATGGCTCGTCATCACCGACCGCACGCCATTCTACGCCGAAATGGGCGGACAGACCGGCGACACAGGGACGCTCACGATCGATGGCACCCGATTCGAAGTCACCGGTGTGGTGAACATCGGCAAGGCTCGCGGACTGCTGATCCCGTGCGAAGGCGGGCATCCCGACCCCGCCGGACTTGCGGGCAAGACCGTGCGTCTGGAACTCGACACCGCGCGCCGCAGGCCCGTCGAGGCCCACCACACCGCGACGCACCTGCTGCACTGGGCGCTGCACGAGGTCGTCTCCGCCGACGCTGCGCAGCAGGGGTCATCGGTCGACAAATTCCGCTTGCGTTTCGATTTCAACAGCGCGCCGCTCACCGCGGAACAGATCGAAACCATCGAGGAAAAAGTCAATGAACGCATCCATGCCGGTGACGCCGTGTCGTGGATCGAGGTGCCGCACGCCTCGGTGAAAGAGCGGCGCGAGATCATGCAGTTCTTCGGCGACAAGTACGGCGATACCGTGAGGGTGGTGCAGATCGGTGGTTCGTCCGGCGCGCTGGACGGTTATTCGATGGAGCTGTGCGGCGGCACCCACGTGCGCGACACCTCAGCCATCGGATTGTTCAAGATCCGCAGCGAGGGTGCGGTCGCCGCCGGCGTGAGGAGGATCGAGGCAGTCTGCGGCGAAGCCGCTTGGCAGCACATGCGCGAGCGGGTGGAACAGTGGGACCACGATCTCAAGGCCGCGCGCCTGAAACTCGATGCGGCCAACGCGGTGCTCGCACAACTCGGTGAAGCACCGGTCACGGCCAATGAGTTCCCTCACCTGATGACCGCGATGCTGGTGGAACGCGCGGACGTGAAACAGCTCAATGCCACCTTCGCCCACAGTCTCCGCACGCTCGAGGAGACCAAACTGGCGGCAGTGGATGCGGAAAAGCGCATCCAGAGGCTGCGTGCGGCGCGTGCCGCCCAGGCGGCCGATGCCGCACTGGCCGACCTCATCAGCGGCGGCGGACCGATCATCGCCTCGTTCGACGGTGATGCCACGCTGCTGCAAGAGCTGCTCAACGGGCTCAGGAAACGGAATCATGCCGATGCGGCGTTCCTGGTCGTCGACGACGGCGAGAAGCTGCATCTCGGCGTCCACTGCGGGGCTGCCGCGCAGTCGGCCGGGATGAATGCCGGTTCCATGCTGCGCGATCTCGCGGCCATCGCGGGCGGCAAGGGCGGCGGCAAGTCCGACCAAGCCCGCGGTGCCGCCCCCGACCGCTCGAAAGTCGCGGAACTCAAGGCCGCGGCGGCGGAACGTTGGTGATCATGACGATTGGTGATGAGACGGAGCAGGGCGAGCCCGCCCCGTTCACCAACCCGCGAGTCGGCAGGCCCGCTTGAAGTGTGCGGACGCGACCGGCGTGATCGAGAGCCGCGTGCCACGCTGACACACGGTCATTTCCGCGAGCTGGGGATCCGCTTTGAGGGCATCGAGCGTGAGCATCGCAGGAAACTTTCCGACGAATTCGAAATCCACCAACCACCAGCGCGGGTTGGTGGATGTGGCCGCGGGATCGAAATACTCACCGGCTGCATCGAACTGGGTCGGATCGGGATACGCCGCACCAGCCACTTGGGCGACACCCACGATGCCCGGCGGCTTCGCATTCGAATGATAGAACAACGCCTGGTCGCCCGGCTTCATCTCCCGCCACATGAAATTACGAGCCTGATAGTTGCGCACGCCGGTCCATGGCTCGCGGCCAACCCGCTCGAGATCATCGATCGAAAAGACGTCCGGCTCGGATTTGATCAGCCAGTGGCGCATCGGATCAGGCAATCGCTTTTTCCAGACCCGGCTTGATCTCCGGCAGCGGGAGATGCTCGGGACCCAGCTCGAGGCCGGCCGCGGCGCGCAGCTCGGCTTCAATCGCCTCGATCACGTCCATCTCCGGCTTGAATTCCGCGGCGTGGTACGAACTGCGGACCAGCGGACCGCTCGCCACATGGCGGAACCCCTTCTCGAGCGCGATGGCGCGGTACTCGTCGAACACCTCGGGCGCGATGTATTCAACGACCGGCAGATGCTTCACCGACGGGCGCAGGTACTGACCAAGGGTCAGCACGGTGACGTCGTGGTCGCGCAGGTCGTCCATCGCCTGCAACACCTCGTCGCGCGTCTCGCCGAGGCCGAGCATCATGCCGCTTTTCGTCGAGACCTTGCCATCTAGCATCGCCTTGGCTTTCTTGAGCACCGCAAGGCTGCGGTGGTATTGCGCCCTCGATCTGACCAACGGCGTGAGCCGTTCGACTGTCTCGATGTTGTGATTGAAGATGTGAGGTCGGGCCTCCATGACGAGCCGCAGCGCCCAGTCGCGGTCGTTGAAGTCCGGCACGAGCACCTCGATGATGATGCCCGGGTTCGCCTCGCGCACCGCGGCGATGACGCGGCGAAAATGATCGGCACCACCATCGCGCAGATCGTCGCGGGCCACGGCGGTGATCACGACGTGCTTGAGCCCCATGCGCCGCGTCGCCTCGGCCACGCGCTGCGGCTCGTCATCCTCGAGCGCGTCGGGCTTCGCCGTTTTGACGGCGCAGAATCCGCAGGCGCGGGTGCATTTCTCGCCCGCGATCATGAAGGTGGCCGTGTGCTGGCTCCAGCATTCCCAGCGGTTCGGGCACTGGGCCTCTTCGCACACCGTCACGAGCCGCAGGTCGGTGATCAACGATTTGGTCGACCAGAACACCGGGTTGTTCGGCAGGCGCACCTTGATCCAGGACGGCTTGCGGCTTTGATGGAGTCCGGGATCCATCCTCATCTTCGGTCCACAGCTGCTCATGGCGCGCGCGACGATAGGCTCGCCCGCCGATGTCGAAAAGCGGAAATTGGGCGCGGGTCACGCCCGCACCGGACGTCCGCGCCAGGCATGCAGCAGAAAGCCCGCGGCAAAGAGGAACATGAACAACGAAAAGAATTGTCCCTTGGTGATGCCGCCCACCAGTGGCGCATCCGGCTCGCGGAATTGCTCGCAGACGATGCGGAACAGGGCATA